>JGI20154J14316_10000525_pt1 | contig 34738 bp, 37 predicted proteins | sample COG_04_FD_14316 | JGI IMG/M metagenome (IMG submission 14316)
GCATACGAAATAATAAACAAGCCTACGAAAAAGAGGGGGTGGTTCGAGCGATCGACGAGTCACTTTTTTTTTCATTGCGTTACCAAGTAACGCATATTGTGTCTGTTCCTATCAATTTAAAAATAAATGAATACACTATTTAGACATATAAGAATATATAGATAGTACATATACACCATGAGCGACAACGAAGACAATATATTTGATGACGAGAACTCTTTTGAAGTCGACACAGACGAAGAGTCAGCGAGACATACAACCAAAAAGAAACNGACAAAGATTACCATACAACCCGACAACGACGATAGTGATTTTGAAGATGACGAGAACGACGAAAACGACGATGACGGAGTAGACGACAAGGAAGAAAATATTGAAATAGACAACGACGACCTTGACGATACTGATGCGGATGACGATAGTGTAGATTTGAACAATGACGACGAGTCTATCAAAAACGACGAGGATGGAAATATGTCAGGTGACGAGGACGACATCGACACCAAAAGGAAGCAGGTGAGTAAAATGTCGCTTGATGTAGGCACGGACCTACCAGAGGACATGGATGTATATGGAGCTTCATCTGCAATGAACCCCCAATTATTCGAGGACAACGAAGAAGACGAGGACCCTGATGAAAATTATCTACAAAAATTTGAAACAAACATCAAGGAGAATTATGTATCAGACTTCCATCCAGAAACCAGTGTGCACAACTACGAGGAAATCGTCGCCATGGCAAAGGTGGTTCGCGATAAAAATAACATTATTGTGGATCCGTTACATAAAACTATTCCCGTTCTTACAAAATATGAACGCGCACGCGTTCTTGGTCAGCGTGCCAAACAAATCGACAATGGGTCCAAACCGTATGTAGCTGTCCCGGACAACATCATCGAGGGTCACTTGATAGCACAACTTGAGCTTGAACAAAAACGGATTCCATTCATCATTCGGCGTCCTCTTCCAGGAAACGCAGGCAGCGAATACTGGTCACTCAAAGATTTAGAAATATTAACAATGTAATATGGGTATGTATATGTGTATGTATATTGAGACGAATATATGAGAATAACACGCGAATAACATATTTTTGTTCGTGTATTATATGTCTAATAAAGTTACGGTTGTTATAGACAACACGCACAACTCCCTCGCAAACAATCCCCCAGGATTCATTCATCGAATCGGAGTGTTGTCGAATACATATTCGGATGACGGAGTTGCCGAAGTAGGGAAAGAATACGATAATCATAGGATAAGAATCATTGTAGACAGCGATACAAAACAGTTGCCTGTGTGGTATAACGAGTATGGTTGGAATTCAACAGACCGATTACATGGTCCGTTCAAAGAGGGCGAAACGGTTGTTCTTCCGAAAGTTATACCACTTATCGCATACAAATAAGATATAAACATATCTGCCGATAGAAAGCAATGAGGGCTGCCCTGTGCTTTCTCGTAAATTATGACAATAACTTGGTCAAGGAAAGTATATGGAAGAAGTGGATTGAGCCCAACAGGGATATTCTTGACGTGTACATTCACTACAACAAGGATATTCCGCTTACCTCGCAATGGGTTCAGAAACACGCGATCCCGCCTTCGTATATTGTAAAGACTTCGTATTACCACGTAGTGCCCGCGTATATGAGCATTCTACATTTTGCGTACAAAGAGAGAAAAGACACCACCTGGTTTTGTTTGCTAACCGAGGCATGTGTTCCCGTCATATCCCCGGGAGCGTTCCGACGACTCTTCTACGAAAATTATACATCCAGTATACTGGCCTGGAGAAAAGCGTGGTGGAATGTCGACCTACACAAACGCGCCAATCTGCGGTGGTTTCAAGAAGAACTGCGTCTGGGACACGACCCGTGGTTCGTGTTGAATAGAGACGACGTATCCAAATGCGTGGGTTACACGATTTCGAATACGAAACTTTATCAGCTTATATGTAACGGCGGGCTGGCCAACGAAAGCCTTTTTGCCATCGTTTTGTACCAGAACAAAAGACTTGCCCAGGCAATCAACCAGAGCTCGCACATAACAGATTGGACGAAGCCAAGCTCGGCCACGAGCCCGTATGTGTTTTCGACGGGTTCGGTGGACGAAATTGGATATATAAATGAACAACTTCACAAAAACAGATACGCAATGTTCTTGAGAAAGGTAAGCAAGGAGTTTCCGGACGAGATTCTCTCGCAGTTTACTTGCGAAAAGGACGGCGACAACATGTATTTCGTCGGATGGGAATGGATGTCCTACCATCTATATCTGTATGGCTGTCTGCTCTTGGTATCGGTGTTGGTATGGGCATGTATACACCTATAACATGAATATCTATATATAAATCCATACTTATCGCCGTCTAGACACACCAGAACGTCTTGTTTTCTTTCTTCGGGTTATCCTCTTTTTTCGACGATTTGTTCGCTTCTTTGTCTTACGCATCGTCTTCTTTCTCCTCCGCCCACCTCTTCTTGATGAGCCTTGTTTAGCCCGAGGTATAAACGGTAATTGCGGGTCTCCTGATGATTCATTACGCGATAACATTTTTACAAAGTCTTCGTGTGAATGTATTGGTGCCATGTTACTTCGAGGACGCCTTTTTCCTTGCCGCTTCTTCTTATCCTCTTTGATGCGTCCTCTGTCAGGGGTCAACGTCGGTGTTTCGAACACCATGTCGAAATCCATTTCTTCGTCGCCGATTTGTGACTTGCTCATATAATACCAATAGAGAATAATGCCATTCGATAGTACTATGTATGTCCTTGCACATTACTTCATGTCAGATGTTTCCTGTTTTTTTATTGCCAGTTCTATTGTTTCTATATTCGGGAATTCGCAGCGTGGGTAGGGTGGATGTCTATTCGCATTATGTGAAAGACAGGCATCCATGCCAGAACTATTTATTACACAAGCGTTTTTATGTTTGACGATATCAACAAACATATTATCAGAGATAAGTTTAAGGTACTCACTTGATTCAGGAAATAAACGTGCCATAGTATTAAAATATGGACCTCTATAATTCAATACAATGGATTTTATATGTAATGACCATAGTAAATGTATACACGCTCCACCAGATTCACATAGTACATGCGTAGCATTATTCATTAGATGTATTGTCTCATTCAATGATAACCGTGTTTGATCTATATCTACGTATCCGTATTTACTTGCCAACTCTACAATTTGTTGTCTATTAGCAAGTATACCAGCAGACACCACGTTACGCGTATTTCTCAAAAACAATAGTTTTTTGGGTCTATGTGTAACATCCACCGGATTGGCTAATATCGTTGTTTTTACAATTAAATTGTAGAAAAAGTTGTCTATGATAGTCTTTGTAAAGTTACAATTTAACTGACCTGCAAAATATGTAACACCTGTATTTACAATTCGCTCATCATGTCCAATCCTAATGACATCCTTAATGCCTAATATATCTAATAGAAAATTAACATCGGGTGTCCTATATTGTAAAATCAATACAAGGTCCGGTATTCTTTTTTTTAGCAAGTAATAAGTATAAATTAAAGGAAAGGCATACAATAATACGTGTGCCCATGGCTGATGACTATGCGTACAATAGAATACATTGTTGTTCATATGAGTTGTTCGTTTCTGCGTTTTAAAAGTCTTGACCATCGTTGAATACTCCCAACAATACTTTGGTCCGTCTACATACAATTCGTTTTTCATGACATGACGTAGGTCAGTAAATGATTGTTTTAACGACAAAATGTCCAATCCATATTTTTGAATGTAAACATAGTCTTTTGTCTGATCCACTGATTCAACGGATATACTATTTATATACAATTTGTCTTCATGATTCCTAATCTGTTTACAAAAAATATAAGCAGGTTGAATTAATTTTATAAGTTTGTAGTTTTCTACATATATACATGCCTCGTTTTGTTCAAGTTTGGTAAATTCATCCAGTCTGTTGTTCATATCTATCTCCTCCTCTTTCGTTTTCTCTGTCACGACCTTCTCTACTGACATATTGCTTATATAGTTAACAGAAATAATATTCCACGATATAACACAATACAGTATACTGATCTGTACGGATGGTAACTAACATTTCCATCTATTTCCGCAGTCAATACAGGACACATAGGTTGTCATGGGCTCATCTGCGGAACGCGTCTGCATCTGGTAATAAGTACACTCTTTCGATTTACATTTTCTACATGTGAATGTGTCTGTTGCTGCCTCTATTTTTGTGTCATATTTATGTTTGTCGCGCTGTATCTTTTCCTCGATAAGTTTTTCCCATTTCTTTGGTTTAAGTTCAATATGCGTCATAAACGCCATCTTGTGTGGTCTTAATGTTTTGTTGTGCAACTGTTCCACTATATCGTCGTCGAGGTTCAGATAGATACTGCGAACACGGTCTATATACAATTGGACAAAGTGGGGATTACACCACTTGCGAATCACCCTTCTGTTGGTAGATTCCTTCAGCGTGTAATTATAGATCCCCTTCTCGAGGTTCAAGCTCATATTTTCATTCTTTATGATATTGTTAAATTTTGCCTGTATGTTCTTGCGAAATGTACTGGGATTGTCAACGACGCGCATGTCGATATAATGTAGATTGGTATATTCGTTCTAAATTATATTCCTTCATTTATTTTTTTATTCGGCTTCGTCTTCGTCTTCGTCTTCGTAATCATACTCCTCTTCCTCCAATTCGGACTCTGTACCAATATCCTCTAAATGAAGCTCACCTAACTCCTGGAGAATATCGGAGTCCGTCTCAGAGTCTGAATTGACGCACGCGTCAGTTGATTCACTTCCGTCAGCACTTACCTCTTCCTCAGCGTCGTCGTCAACGATAAATCCGTCCTTCAAATACCCTGTCTTCGTTTTCTTATCGCTTGGCACATTTGCCAATTCGTCGATCTCGTTCTCATCTTCTTGGGCCGTAGCCGCAAGGTCTTCAAACCCACCAAACAGCTTTTCGTACATTTTTTCCCATAAATCCAAGGTCATTCCACAAACAGCCTGGCTCGACACATCATGACAAACCAATACACATGCCCCAAACAAAAGGAGATTGTCCGCAGGAGGCGGGAAATCATACTTGTTTTCCGTATTGGCCTTCCCTGTCAGTTTTCCATGAAGCGACACCCTATACTTTTTCTTATCAACCGTGACGTTCCAATCAGCATGTTTCGAAAAATCGCTCCCCTTCTTGAATCCGCATTTTTTATATAGTTCATCCTCGGCATACTTCTTCATGAAGGTCTGTCTTAGCACACCTGTCTTTTCTACTACAATCATGTCGGTCATACTAAATGATAAATAATAGGTTTAAATAGTTTGTTGTTATAAATGTTAATATGAAAATATATGTAAAAACATGCGACCCGAGCGTCTTGAATTTAGATTCCATTTTGAACAAACATCGCGACTACACTGTTCATTTTTTCACAGAGTATTGTTCGCCCGAAGGGGTTTTTACATACGAGAAAAATGTCCTGTATAAAGAAAACGTCGTGGACGATTGTATAGAAACAAAAACCGTTGGCGACTTCACAATGACAATAGACAATTCGTGTCACAAAAGAACCCAATGTTTCCAGTTACCATGCGAACATGTCAAACAGGTAATTTTCAAGTATGTATTTGTATTGAAGTATGTTCAGTTTATCGTTGAATGTGTTCGCAGTGGCAATAAATGTGTTCCGGTTAATTCGTACTTTCAAACAAAGGATGTAAAGTTGATAGACGATCAGGACACCACAAGCGAACTTAATGTGTTTTTATCGTCCTTAAAGTAATATTTACGTAGTATATGCTATTTTGGGTAATCCAAACGACAATTGTGTCCGTTATTTTTATTCTTGTCGTCCATAATATTTTTCATTTTCTAAAAAACACACTCACTGTACCTAAAGCAAAGGATTTAGTAGATGTTCACATGGAAAAATACAAACATATCTATGCGACATTGAATAAAAACGACCCCGAACCAGTAAGTAGTCACACCGTGTATACAGGTGTCCAATTGTCCGGAACTACGAATATAGACGATATCCCTATGGTGAACCAAGACGCTGGTGTAACAGGCAATGTACCCCAGACACTGTCTTCCACCGAGAATGTAAACATGAAGAACGAATTAAAGAATTTCATGAAAAAACAACTTGGTGACAAACAGGTTTCTACGGGAACTACCGCACCACAGTTTATGCAGTTGTAATATATGTATATGTAAACACCTTAAAGATACCGTATATATATGTATATATTATCATGACCAGATGTGCTCACAGTGATGACGTTATTCAAAATTTTCCATCTATCAAACTTTCTTATGAAACATTATCACATAAGAAAGTTAACGACGCAGACATTATACTTGCCATTCCGTCAGGAAAAAAGTGTTTTGTGTGGTTTACAGTGAAAGACCTTAACAAGGTATGTTACATTCTTGAACTGGGTAGGAACAGGTTAATTGAGCACGTACATCAATATCCTGTTTGCTTTAGCAAAGAACTGAGTTACGGGTCTATCTTCTACGGAACCATGGTGGACTACAACAACAGTCCTTTTGTAGCATTGGAAGACATGTTTATGTATAAAGGTCGTAAAACAGCACATTACGCTTATGGAGAAAAACTCAGCACACTCGAAAGGGTATTTTCGAAAGAACTTCCGTCTACATCCCCAGGGAGACATTTTGTTTCCTTCGGTATGCCATTGTTTCACCATAACCACGAGGAACTCATTAAACTAATTGCTCCAAACCAACGGGTTATGTATTTTCAATACAGATACCTTAATAAAAATGTAATATTGCGAGCCAAGCCATTTGTAGTGTTTCGTTCTGAACCAACAACTCAACCACACGATACGGTTGCTCCAAGACAAGATGTCGCATGTTTACCAAAAAAACAACATTCAAATCAGCCTCGTTCACAGCAAACTACTCATGAAAAACTATTCAACGTGACCCCTGATATTCAAAACGATATTTATCATCTACACGACAATAACAATGAATATATTGGCGTTGCTTATATTCCAGATTATACCACCAGCGTGATGATGAACAAGTTGTTTAGAAAAATCAAGGAAAACGATAATCTGGATGCTCTTGAAGAAAGCGACGACGAAGATGAATTCGAATCGGATGATGTGGACAAGTTCGTTCACTTAGACGCGAAACATTCCATGAGCTGCACATACAATCGACGGTTCAAAATGTGGGTTCCCATCAAACTATGCGATCGTACAAAATAATAGTACGATAATATAAGATCAATATTATGAGCGGTTCAGGAGCATCTAATTATGGATACGGCGAAATAACTCCAAACAGTAACGTGAATGGAAATTTTGTAAATGTAGACGGAAGCACATATGCCGGAGGATTTGGAAGCAATGTCATTCCCACATCAATCCACAGCTGTCAACAGCCTCCCAGTAACATTGTGGCTGCGTCTGGTTCATGGGTTGGAAATGGTGGTGGTAGAAAAAATATCAGTAGAATATATAAGAGTATGAAAGCAGGTAGAAGAAAATCCACTCGTGCCAAGAGCTTGAAAAGGTTTAGTAAAACCGGTAAGCGTAGAATGCGTTTGAAAAAGAGCCGCAAGACTGGTGGAAAACGTCGCACCAAAACGCGTAAGAGTAGAAGAGCTCGTAAGAGTAGAAGAGCTCGTAAGAGTAGACGAACAACCAAGACAATTCGGTTGAAGAGCCGTCGCATGCGTGGAGGTATGGGCTATACGCAATATCAGAGTAATGTGCCGTTCACGCCTGGATACGCTGTAGCGGGAGTCAATGTCGCCCCCGCCATGTCCGCCACATCCAATCCTCCTCCTTACGAGGCATACAACCACTGTCAGGACAACTACAACCACTACAATGCCACCCAAGGCAAGTAACTTGTGAACGAAATAGTATAAACGACGCATAAACTTATGTGTGCGATTATATAACAACATGTTGAATAACAAATGTTATATAATAAGAAAAGGCGACTTTGCTGTGGACGCAAACAAGAAGATTTTTTATACGATGTTCTCTCTTGTCCTATGCATTGAAGATTACGTTCGAAAAAACTCGACAGACTGTTTCTCGATTATGGTCGGGTCGACCCTCGTATGGACACTTATCGAGACATATCTTCACATTTCCAATACGCGGGCGATTAAGCCCATGTATATAACCAATCTTGACGACACCAAGACCGAGATCCCCAAATGCGTCGCTCTTGTTCTACAAGGGTCTCAAGAGGGTGGAGTGGTTACCACGTTTGGGTTGTTCTTTGGCGACCGCATATTCGATGTTGGATACATGTGTCTGTTTCACCTGTTTATCGGGTATATCGTATTGAGTATGACTTCAAAAGACAGTCTTCCCTATCGTTCAAGGATATCGTCGCGACGCCAAGTCAATACGATTGGTTCATTGGCAATTATGTCGGGAATTACACTGTACAACGGCACGACATTGTATTATCACCCTGACCATATTCAACGTCAACTCAGTATGTTTTTTGCGATGGTGTACGTGTGTACAATCTGGACGGTGATTTCTTACTACAAAAACTTTCGCGGGATCGAGATCCAGATACATGGCGCCAACAACCAGTATTATGCCAAACAGAAGTGCTCTCGGGACGCGTGCGTGATTCTTGGGTACGACATCATCTTTGAAATAGGCGTCGCATATATCACCTTTTACAACTGGTTCGTTCTTTAAGTTCTAAAGTTAATATACTTATTTAAGAGTCCCTATACGATATGAGCTATTTTTTCCAAAAGTATTTTCAAGATTTCAAAAATGGACATTCTTGGAAGTACAGAAATGTCCATTTTTGAGATCCTGAGAATAGTTTTGGAAAAAGGTATCGAAAAAGTGGGTTCTTACGTATATGCTCTTATTTTTCGTTTTTTGGCAAAAATAACGTGACGATACATTTTTGTCGCTGGTTGCGTTAACTTTAGGCATTTTTTGTGTAAGTATTATATACTTACAATGACAGTAAAAAATGCCGAAAAAAAATGCCGAAAAATGCCAATGGATTTTGTATGCGAAAAATGTGACTTTAAAACAAACAAAAGGAGCAATTTCGACAAACATATAGCAACCGATAAACATAAATACTTACACATACTTACAAATACTTACACAGAAAATGCCGAAAATGCCAAAACACGCATAACTTTCTCGTGTAAATGTGGGAAAAACTACACGCATCGCCAGAGCTTGTATACTCATCGAAGAGGGTGTCAAATTTTCAACAATAATATAGAGGCGAATGAAATGCCAAAACAAGATGAGCCTTCTGACACATCATGCGAGATACGAGAACTGAAGGGAATGATTGTCACGGTAATGAAAGAAAACACCGCTCTTGTCCAAAAAAACTCGTCACTTGTTCAACAGACACTTGAGCTCTCTAACAAGTTGGTAGATCAGGGCCAAATGGTGAATAATGGCACCATACATAACAACAATACAAGCAACAATAGTCACAACAAGACATTCAACTTGAATTTCTTTTTAAACGAGACGTGTAAGGATGCCATGAATATCACGGATTTTGTGAAGTCTCTTCAACTGAATCTCCAGGATCTGGAGCGAGTGGGCGAACTTGGATATGTGGAAGGCATTTCGCATGCGTTCGTCAAGGGTCTAAATGACCTTGAGGTTCACAAGCGACCGATTCACTGTAGCGATCTAAAGAGAGAAATCATTCACATCAAGGATAAGGATAGATGGGAGCGAGACACTACCAACCAAGATAAACTGAAAAGGGCGATCAAGGACGTATCCAACAAGAACATCATGCTCTTGGACGACTGGCAGAAGAAGAATCCTGGGTATGACAAGTACAACGACAGGAAGAACGATATTTATCTGAAAATGATGGTTCAGGCAATGGGTCCAGCCGATCATATTGCCGAGAAACGCGATTTCGGGAAGATTATTCGACGGATCGCAAAGAATACCATTATCGAGAAAGAATGAGTGAATTGAGGGAGCTGAACAATACGCAAATTACATAGTAAAGGTTTATGTAATTTGGCTCTTAGTAACGTAGGACAAGATGGCCATGCTTGACTACGGATACGACGACGGGAAATCGAATCCCGGACAGCTGCTTGGAAGGCAGCCGTTTTACCACTAAACTACCGTCGTGGATATTGTGTATTGTATGAGTAGTTATTAGATATTGCTCACAAGTTATCAACACACAATATGAATTGTGAAATTATTTTCTCTTTTTATACGCAGACTTCCTGGACTTTCTGGACTTCCTGGACTTCCTGGACGTCTTCGATTTCTTTTGAGACCGCCGTTTCTTAGATGATTTCCTGCGCATTGATTTGCGTTTGCCGCCATTGATACATGGGGGCGCATCACAAACATTGCCTCCGGTTATAGTAGGTTCTCCGCCTCTTCTACGACGATATCTGCGTTTTCCTCCAACATAATTATCAGTAGGTGATTCTTTTTCTTCCTCAACCTCCACCTCTTCTGTGACGGATTCATCAACCGCAGGTACAGATTCAGGTTCAGGGGTGTCAATTGCCTTTATCTCGACAGGAGGAGGAGGAGGAGGTAATTCCGAAGGCGTGCTTATAACATTGCTGGTTGAAGGTACAGCTGATTTTGATTTACCAAACGAAAATAATTTGCTAAAGCTCGACTCGTTGTCGGTTTCGGAAGGATACAACCAATATCCACCTCTGCGAGTCCTGCGAGTCCTGCGTCTATTCGCAGACCGAGATTTTTTGTAGTTCCTTGTTTTACGCATAATATATAATAACACAAGAAAGAAAATTAATGGCTATATCTGTCTGCGCTAATATGTTTGTCTTACAATGGAACCGATAGAGCACGCCCGTCCGTTATTCAGACTCTGGTTGAAAATAGATCCCTTTTTGGCTGGAGCAGTACATCCTCCAGAACGAGCACGCCTCAAGCTGGAACGAACCCCACTGGGATGGTAGTTCTTGGTTGTAATGGGCTCGCTTATAGGCAACCCTACCTTGAAACTGGATTTTCCCATAGCATTCGCCTTTAATCGTTGTGTTCGCGAAGATGAATCGGTGGGAGCAATGTAGTTCATATGTCCCGACGTCTGTTTAGCGACGCCCGTTGAATGACTAAAATGATTGTTTCTACTCACCCTCTCTAATTCGCGCGCTCTCTTGGTAGCAATTCCCAACGACGAATCTGCTGTTCGCAAATATTGCTGTCTCGCTGTTGTGTTTTGGTCACTGTTGATAGGTTCCTGTGAGGGATAAAACAGGGGAGGTGTTGGACGAAGTCCAGCTTGAACACCTAAATTGAGCATCGATTGTGTTGCGGGATACTGATGTGACAAAGGACCATAAACAGGGGTCACTGGAATGTCTGAGTATTGTGGCATTTATCTTATATATATACAAGATAAATACTTATACGAACAGTCTACTTATTAGGTTCGGTGGGGCTACTAGACATGTCTGGTTGCTCTTTCTTAGGACGCCCTCTTTTTTTCTTAGATGGAGTATCGAGAACGGTGGTCGGTAAAGCATTATCGACATCATCAGTCTTGTTTTTTTTACAGGGTTTCTTTTTTTTCACGCTCTTTGGTTTCGGCTCGGAACTTGTCGGCATTGTGTCTATCACAACATTTTCATTCGATGAACCTTTGCTAGTATCATCTACACTTTGCGTGTTTTTCTTTTCTTGTGCTTCTCGAATATTCTCTCTGTAATGATTAAACATCGCATCTTTTTCGTCCAATAAAACGCTTACAATGCGGGGCCTTTTACTATGATGGGTTTCGTTGTCACCATACTCCTCGTACCAACTATCTGTCAGAATTTTGTATTGCTGGTTAATTTTGTCGTGGTCAAACCAAAGTTTTCCGAACGGTGCTGTGCCGACCACAAATACTGTTGGGTCGTCGTGACATTCTTGAATGATAATTTTTGCTTCAATAAAATTCCGATGTTCATCTTCTGTTTCTAAACTCATTTCTTACTCTACATGCGTTTCTATCTTTATATTGTTTACATATTCAATGAATACCTAAACAGGTTAGTATCTGCGTATGGCACGAGAAGCAACTTGTGCACCGCTGTTCTCGTTTCCTCCGTTAGAATACGCGTTGTAATTTCTATTGACAGATTGTTGTTTCAAGTAGGTAATGTAGTCGGAAGAGTCGTATACATACTTACCATTACATGCCGCCGCGGGAATTCCACTATCATCACATCTACTCTGAATAGCCCCAAATCTTCCACGCAGACCGTTCATACCTGGGCGACTCTGGAAAGACTGTGTTGGTCCATGACAACTATAGTTTTTGCGAGAGAGAATATCACCCGCGTTATTTACAGCACGGAACGGGGTGATGATACGCTTTGATTCTCCCTGTCCAGTAACATAATTTGTATTCCATACCTCTCTTAAAGCAAGTCTGGTTCTTGCGTAGCTGCTTTCGTTGTCGGTATCTTGAACTTCTTTCGCAATGAATCCGCGAATACCTCCACCGCGCGTGGGCTTCCCTCCTAAACCTATTAACATAGAGAATCCAGGGGTGCTTCCACACCCGCTGCTTATAGGACTTGAATAACCGATTGATGTCATTATATATATATATGCGGTAAAAAAAATACACAGTCTATAAAATATAGGTGATATATATAATGAATAAGCCTGTTCTCTCTCTCATAGCAGCAATCTTGGTTGTGGCCATCGATAGTATATATCTCAACGCAATCAAGGGATACTTTGGAAAACAAATACAGGATGTTCAGAAGACACCGATGAAGCTGGACATGTCGGCTACCGTCCTTGCATACGTTTTTATTGTGTTTGCCATCAATTATTTCATTATTCACAGGAGAGCAAGTGTATCCGATGCGTTTTTATTGGGTTTAGTGATTTACGGTATTTATGAATTTACCAATAAGGCTTTGTTGACAAGATGGACATACAACACTGTTATCATAGATACTCTGTGGGGAGGCATACTATTTGCTTTAGTGACATATCTAACATACGCTATCGCGTCTATTTTCAAGATATAATACAAGAATTATTGATCACACTTGTATTTTATCGATTAACTTTATTCTCCTGTATTTGTATACATACGTATGAAAAATTGCTGTAATGTCGCGAGAAAGACAAAAAAATGTATGCGAAGGTCAGACAAAAAAGAGTTTTCCTTCCCTCGACGATTTTCTAAAAAACAGTGCTTAACACAAAAAATAAGGGGGTTTACGATGCGTAGCTCATGTGCGCCCTACAAAGACTGTGAAAAACAGCGTGGTGGGAAGATATCGCCCGATGGCATTGACAAAGGTATACCAAACGATAACAATGCGATGGAAGACGCACATGGCATGGGTGTCATGGATAACATGGATTCCGTAGATCTGAACAACGCATTCCTATACGACAATGATCCGAGTGTATACAACCTAAGTGATGTTGATAGTTTTGAATTAGCCGGATTGAATATTTCAGACCACTCTATAAGTGATATAGGCGAGAGAACAATCGATTTGGATGACGACGATATGAACAATTTATCCATGTCTTCTGAGTTGTCGTACTCGGATAGAAATAGCTTCAATGATGAAAATAATGGTGAAGCGGATAGTAGAGAACATCCTCTTTTTTTTGAAGCCCCTCCGTCACCGCCTCGACAACGACAGCGAGGCGGAAGAAAATCAAGAAAATCAAGAAAATCAAGAATGAATCTAAGATCAAAAACAATGACCTACAAGAAGGTCTCGAAAAAAAGGAAATACAGGAAGACTAAGAAAACAAGAAAAACGAAAAGGAATATGTGAACCTACATATAAATGGTCTATGACATCATCTTCTTTCGATACACACTTATTTTTTCTTGATTCAAGACATCGCTTATATTTTGTTGTTCTATATCATCGTCACCTATCGTTTGGGCACTGTAATTCTTCTCCATATAAGTGTAAAATAAATCATCCGTAGAAGCTTCTATCGAGTCTTCTTGATGCAAGTTATCACCGGATGGAATATTCACTTGTCCGAACTCACATAGTTTGTTGTACGGAACCTTGTATCGGTCACACCAATACATACATTTCTGTATGTTATGTTTTTGGATGAGATCCATCTTCCCCATTTTATTTCTACTTTTTAGCAAATTAGCCAGTTGTGCATAGGCGTCTAATTTTTGCTGTCCTATAATAATATTTGATTCCTCCAGTTTATTTGAAAAATAAGAGAATATTTTGTTGTCGAGCAACGATCGAACAATTACATCATCTCGCGTGCGCTCCAGTTCGTTATATATGTGTAACAAAGAACGATGCGTGTTATCGTTCATACCAGTATATTTTTTACAAATCAGGTATCGCTCGTTTGTGATAACATTAGAAGTGTTGGGTTTCATGATGTATAGTTTTTCATAGAGACCACTTAATATATAAATCAGATCAACTATGGGTTTATACAACACAGTGTCAATCTTTATAATAGCATATCCTGTGATAACTTGATAGTTATAAATAAACAACATACTTCGTATGATATATAATATATATCTATTCACATCCTCATAATCGTCATCATTGCCTTCCATATAAATGAAATTACATTCATGTTTCATGTTTTCGGGTATGTTCATCTCAGACAAGGGGGTTTCCTTCCGTCGCGATAGATAACTAAGTGTACTCTGTTGGGATGAATCGTTGTCCAATAGTAGAGAATAGTCTACTATGTTTGATCTCTGACGCTTTAACGCATCATTTACAGAGGAACATGATTGTCCGACGCACATTATATTAATAGACGTAGATGGTAATCCGTCGTATAATTTTAAGGTGTTGTATATTTCGATGATATCGTAATATACCGGATACTCGGTGATTGCTTGGCTAATTGACATATCAAATCCAGATACACGATAAAATAAAAAATCATATGTATGAATAACTTGATTTAACATATTAACAGATATTCCTTTATTTACCTCAAGGTCCAATTGCTGATTCAACATAACATGACTCTCGTTCATATACTCGAGCAAACTGTGGGATATATAAGGACGTAGTTGGTCCTTACTATTAATCAGTCGCGGTCGAATGGAACAACATGTGTTCATTTTGGGTAATATATAGTAACTCATGGTTTCAACTATATATTACTATAACGAATGTTTAAATAAGAACACAAGAAATCTATTTACATACTCCATTGAAATGATATTCGTTTGCGTATTACAGTGTACAATATGATTGGCTACTACTATACCCTATGATGTTGTCGTGTCGTCTTCTATTACCAACTTCCTCCTAAGTTTGCGCGGTTTTTTTGTCGGACCAGTGCTCGGTTGATTGGATTGACCAGACGCTTTAATCTCTACCGTCTCGTCTACATCAATTACGCTACTATCGTGCTCCTTGCGCATAATCGCTTCGTCGCTCTCTTCGGTCTCTTCCAATACCACCTTGGCAGTGTTCACAATGCGGACCTTCTTGTATACAACATATCTGTTCAAGAAGGATATCTTTTTCTCATACTCGTTCATATTGAGAGCCTCCTTATATTGGTCATAGTCCTTGCGACGTGATGCCGACATGTTCGCCAAGGATGTATACAAATCGCTGAACAACCCGGACCCGTCAGGGAGACCCAGTTCCTGGGCTTCGTCGCGGTTCACCACCTGAAGCCCATAGTCTTCCATGACACGCGTCAGATAGTCGTAATTCACAAGATACTCAGGAATCGGTTTGTTAATGGATTCCTGAAAGACATCGATTGTATACCCCAAACTGGTGGAGTCGTCTTCAAATGAATTCAGCGAGTAGTTCTTCTTCACTTCCCACAATTTGACACCGTCCTCGTATATACTGACGCCTTCACCAACACTTTTTTTTTTCAACATATTGAATACACTTTTTCCGTCATAGGCAGTTGCGATGAAATAGCCTCCAAGTCGGGTACATTCTGCGATATTTTTCACAAACCCCTGGATACTCTTCAAGTCTTCGAAGAAGTAGTGAAGGGCGAACTGACAGGAAGTCACATTGAAACCGGCAGAAGCCCGTCCGTACTGTTTCACCACCCCCTTTCCAAGTCTATTTTCGTCTTTCCCTCCTTCGCCGAACACGGCCTTGATGATTTGAACACCCTTGTCTGTTCGCATTGCGGCTCCGTCGCGAATGTTCTTGGAGGTGTCGCCTATCACAAACAACGAACTCGGAACGTATTTGTGGGTTTTCTTGAAATTAAGATACCTGGCACATGCTCCGTCTGCGCGATTGTCGATATTGTCTGGCGAGTTGTCTATCCCAAGAACAAACGCCAGCTTGGCGCTCGTCCACTTTGAAAAGTCGCCGCCTTTTCCGCACGCAAGATCAATCAGAATGTCGCCCTTGTTGGACACCGATTTAATGAGAATCGATTTGATATAGTTGTGAAAGGAACGCAACCCCACCATCCGTTTGGAACGGACTATGCGGTTGTAGTATACGTCCTCGTCCACCTCAATGCTGTCTATGTTCTGACCAGTCGAAATCATCTGGTCGGTGATCGGATTGTGGATGGATCGCCAATTGCTCTCGGCAACATGGTAAGCGTTTCCGTAATTCAGGGTGATTCCCTGACGCAGTTCGGTGGTTTTGTCGTTTCGGACACGAATAGGCACCCATCGCCATTTCTTTTCGTTGTCCATCTCATACTTGAACTCAACAATGGTGTTATCGGCGAACACAACTCCGTCCCCGGCAAACATCTGGAGCACGCCAGTATCATCTTTCTTCAACATGATATTACATATCCCCGCCTCGGGGTCATACGGGTTTGTTGGGACGAACAGAACTGGTTTGTATTCGGACGAATCGTCCTTGTCCTCGTAGTCTGGAACGTTGTCTTCGTAGATATCTTGGCACGGGTTTAAGTACCCATGTTTTTTTTGACTGTATCCGCACCGAAGCTCGATGGTTTTGTATTGGTCCAAATCAGAGGTTGACTTGCCTGGCTGGAAGATGGGGGTAATCACATCGTCTCCGTTGGATTTTTTTGTGGTCACCAAGAAGTCAATGGTGTTGAATTGCGGAGGCTTCCACTTGAATGAGTAGTCCCATGTTGTTTTGGACAACGGGCCCGCTATACCCACCTTGTCGCTGCCAACTCCATAGTAAGCATGGCTAAAGATAAGACCTCTGTTTCATACTCGAACAGACCATTCTGAACCTTCTCCAGTATATGATTACAAGCGGCGAATATCTGAAGGTCGTTTTCTGTAGAACTGTTGAGCGTTTCGGGATAAAACTTCTTCGATCGAAACGTCATCGGACTTGATTCGTCGCCGACGATTGATTTTGGTTTCAACAAGGTAATCATGTTGTTGACGATTTTATATCTATACAATGTCTTCTCGTCGTCCACATCCAAATCCAGCATGAACTTTTCCTGCCTTACGTCCGTTCCGTTCATATAATAGGCGTCAAACACAGCAAACAGGTTGATGAATGCGTGGTTTTTGTTGTGTAAAATCAGCTCGCCGTCAAAGAGGGAGTTGAAGCAAACCTCGTTCTCGGTGACGGCTCCCGTGAACAACACACTCATATTCGTGTTGATGAGGTAGATTTTTCCTGTCGGACCAATGAACATGAGATGTCGTTCGCCGTCTGCCTTGTCGGTAACAACATAGTCTTTTCGTATGTTAGGCACATTCATGGTGTCGTTAAGAGGCATGATGTTCTCAATCTGAAGGGTGTATGATGACGGACCGATGAAGTTTTTCGGGTAGACGTATCGCTTGGGGACATATCCCTTTCCATGTATTAGACCCATATACGATTGAATGGTGTCGTTTTGCTCGAACACCGATACGGGATAGTTGGTTCCCTGAAGCCCCATCAATACAAACTTGATCGCCTTTCTGATACTTCCCAGCACCAAGGGGGGCGTGTTGAAATCGGTCCCTGGGCCGATGCGCGTATTGTCCACCTCAATTTCAATTTCGTATACCTCTGGGTTGGAAAACACGCCAGCTTCGTCGGTAGTATACGTTTTCTTCATTTCGTATCCTTGTTTGGGCGAGCTTTTCACAATACTCATGTCAACGTTAATAGGCAGGTCAGGATGCGTAAACGATACGCGGTTGATATATCGAAACGTCTTCTTCATCTGTAACCAGTTCTGCGTAACACCGCGTATCATAATGTTGGACGCAGAATAGTCCTCCTCTTTGCGATACGAAACGCGAAAATTGAAATCCTGAAAATTCACGTCGTTCACCCGTTCGTTGTTCTCGTATACAGGCGTTTTTTTGACAAACTTGACAGACGACATATACTGTTCGTTGTTTAGCAGTCTGGATATGTCGTTTGTTTTACAATATTCTTGTATCGCCCTAAACCCAGTCAGTTCTGTGCGAATGTTTGAGTCTTTGAAACGCCCACTTTTGTCAAGGTGTTCATACGAAATACGCATAAGATAATATCCCTCCTCGTACCGGGAATTGAAACCCATAGACTTTAGTTTTTGAACAACGTTGTCATAGTCCATCTTCGTATATGGCTTGACGCCTTTTGTTCCGAATTTCACCTCCAGCTCGTTATTTAATGTGACACTTTTTACATACGGCTCGGCCTTGTAAAAGGTAGAAACCAATTTTTCGAACAAAACCGGGGAGGGTGTATTTTGGTCGCGATTGCGTGTGTTTTTCGCATTTGTGCGGTCCTTTCCTTTAGTAGTCATGGTGTAATATAATAATAGTTGATATTTTTATATTATTGTTCATTTTTTACTTTTATTGTATTCTCCGTGCGTATTATACGCAAAGGGTCTTCACTAATTCCTCATACAAATTCTTTTTACGCACAGTCCCAATGATAGAAATGTTCAATTTCTTACAGAGTTCCACCAACTCGTCCAATTTGTAGGAAGACATTGCCTTGAGGGGCTTACTTACGTTATCCACTTTGTGAAGCGTATTTCGGGTCGTTGAAACATCGCAAACTTCGACATACCCGTATTTTTCAGGGTGTGGTTTTTTTACTATCATGCTTATTTCTGTATCGACGAGCTCATCCTCGCCAATATTTATCTCGTAGTAGCATTTGTCGAATACGAATATACACGATACACTTTCAATAATACAAAGTGCTTCGAGTGTTTTTAGATCGATGCTACGTTCATTCAGTAAAGCGTTCTCGATGTGTGCGAGTGGTCCACACTTGTGCGCCTTCAATATCCCCTTGTTAGCACGCAGCTTCTCTATATATTCGATTTTGAGAGCCTTTTCTACCACAATGTTGCGTTGATGCATATTTTGGTACGCCTCCATTCCATGTTTCAGAATGTAAAACGACCAGAACAGGGTATCTTGTTCATACGGTACAAATAGCGGGTTTGATGGAGCCTCCTTCGCGATAGAAGATGGAGGAGGAAGTAGCAGCTTGGCAATGACAGCGTTGTCTTTTTTTTCCATATTCGTTCGCTGTTTGCGAAGAAACGTCGTATCTACATACCCGCTCTTGGATATGTCTTCCATAAGACGGGTATTCAACATGTATTTGTCTAACAGATGGATGTTGAATTGCGATTGTTTAATGGGTTTCTTGGTAGCATGTCTCATGATATACTACATGGTGTGGTGTTTTTAGGTTGTTAAGAAAAATATATATTCTTGATATCCTCCTTTTGCTTCTCGTCTTGATTCAGAGCACTTTCTTGGGCATGAACATATTGAATATATTGAGAAATTTCGTCTAAAACGACATGATTCAGGTCTGTCATGTTGACATGAATTCCATATCTGTTTTCATTAATAATTACCTCATCGTGTTTATTTAAAATCCGCAATACCTCAATCTGATTAAACTTGGTCATCTTCTCAATACTATTACGTATGTTTATAAGATCCATAGTATACAAAATACACTACGAATGTTTTTATATTGTTTATTGGTTTCATTCCAATACCTTCAACGAGGGTTTGTGTTTCTTGGCATCTTTGTCTTTGTCCAAAACCACCAGCTCACCAATGATGGAAATCTGTTTGTCGTTTAATTCGAATCGCTGACCCAATACACGTGTCATAAACGTGTCGCCCTCGTCTATATTGTTGAAATGGGTCATTGCTGTGTGGTGGTCGCGAGCAATGAAACAAATGACGGGGCTGGGAGATTCGTCCATACTGTCTGCTCGAATACCCGCTTTCGTTATGTTCCGAGCAATACAGGATATCAACATTCCTTCTACTGGATAACAGACCTCACATTCAACCATGACATCAAACCGGATTTGATTTCCAGTCAACACTCCACTTGAGTAAGATATAATCTTGGTTGAATCGACCTTTACAAATCCCTCAACAATACACTTTCCTTCGATAATTGATTTTATTTTTTGTTCAAGCACCGATTTTAGTTGTTTGCCGATATATTTCATTTCTAACGTAATGGCTTTGGTGAGAACACACCGACTGTATATCCCAGCGAGCTTTCCATCCTTCTTTTTACCGGTCCGCTTTTGATTACGATTTTCCATACTTGTGTGTATATACAATTCTTTTATTTTAATTTCATTTTATTTACAAATTATACATTTTGGCTGTATCTGCGTTAACAAACCATATTTTATCGTTTCTTGATTCGTTATAATATCTCATGAGCATCTCTTGAACACAACATACCCCAACATCCGCCAAGGGCTTTATGTTGTCCTTGTTGATAATCTCGGCACCCAATAGATTGTTCAGTATTTCAATGTTCTTGGACTTGGTCGTTTGCTGACAAGTAGACCCGTGCGACCTTTTGTTTGTCGAGTCCTTCACTTTAAAAAGAGAATTGGAAATAAGTCCGAGGTATTTACTGAATCTCCCAGTGTTCACGGTATACTTATCAGTGATCGCTTTTGATAAATCCCTCTCGTCCTCTGCTTCAGCATCTTTCCATTCACTCCTTCGTTTATCGTAGATGAGAATGTGTCTCTTAGATTGGTCGTAGAAAACGATACATGTCAGATACTTGTCTTTGATAACAAATTTGTCGAAGTACACCTTTATTTTATAGGCTATGCTATTTTCACTCAGTGTTTCGTTCGCAGTCACGTAGTTCAAGACTCGTTTCTTGTCTTCGTAAGGAAGAACATCTATCATATGTTCAATAATAAACTTCTTTACCTTTTCAGGGGGTATTTTCAACAGGTCGTCCATCTTTTTAATTGCCGCACCCAAATGCTTGTAATAATCCTTGTCTGAACGGGCTATCGCCATATCGGTTACATAGTCAAGTGTGGTGGTGTAATTGTTCTCCATGTTAGCAATGATTGCGACTGCGGTATCCTGTGCTGTATTGTCCTCGCCAGTATCCTTTTCCACCCGGGTGAGATTTTCTTTCAACATATCGTCGACATGTTCTGTAATGCGAGCTTTTTTAAGTGTACTTGGTGATGCTTTTTCGGGAGTCAGACGGATGGTTTGTGGTTTGTAGTCAATAGGGACAGACCTATCGAAAATAGAGGCATGTTGATTGGTTATTTCATTTGGCTGAAACAGATAGTATTCTCCGATGTTGATAAGTCGCCCTTGTCGGTTGTATTTGTCGGTGATTACTTCAGTCACATCATTAATCAAGTGTGTGAGTGCGGCATATATTTCCACGTGCGGATAGGCCTTGGGGTAGTTTATTTTTGACAGAAGATCGGATTTCTTGTAGAAGAATTCCTCTTTCATAAGATTTTTTATCTTGTAGACAATCTTTTCAGAGTTGATCATGATAAATCCTTCTCCGTACGTAGTGCTGTTGATATTTATGTCAGTAATAGATTTTTCAGGAACACACTTTACAACACACGACTCCATATAATCACACATGGCACTATATGGCATATCTCCTATGGTAAATGTGTCTATCACTTGACCATCGGATAGCACTTGTTTTACATTCATGTTCATATTTTCCTGCGTAAAATTATTTTGTTCGGTGTTCAGTAGACAATCTACCGCAGTTTCCTTGAGAATACGCGTAACTTCGCCAATCTGCCTCGCCTTGTATTCTGCCAGTCGATATATGTATAAATCAACCGATTCGGTTTCACTGTCAGTCAACACGGTGCCGTGTAGAAATATCTCGACGTTTCTCTCTTCAAATGGCAGTTTCTGGTGACTGAAACTGCGAACAGTGCGACCAATGATTTGTTCTATGCGACTCATGGTATACCACGGTTCAAGTATATGAGCTTGGCGGATATTTTTTAGGTCTATCCCCTCCGACGCTGCTTTGGAAATAAGAACAACCTTTACCTGCTGTCCATCTACGTTGTTCTCGTTGGTGAGAAGTTTGATTTCCTCTGTATTATTGGAAGATATGCGGACATCTCCACTGATCAATGCGTACCTTGCCTGTGTGAATGGTTTCCCGTCCCCCGTATCCTTGGGGGCCAACGTTATAGAGTCAATAGGGGTGGTCGGAGGTGTTTCAAACAGGGCAACCCCGTTTGCTCGGGTGAAACCAAGTTCCTCCAACACGAGTGCCATAGGAATCAAACCAGCGTCGAGCCATTGGGAGTAGATGAGAACAATACCCTTTGAATTCATAATAGACTCGCTGATAGATTTGAGCTTGTTACTGTATTTGCCTATCTCATCTTGGGAAAATATTCGTCCGTATCTTGTCGACTTATACGAATAAGAACCCTTTACTGGAGGGTTGTAGCTTTCAACAAAGTTCATAACACGAGCTATTCCCTTTTTACCAGTAAGTGATGAAATATCAACAAACGACTTGGGCGGGTCTGGTTGGTCTTCTTCATCCCCGCCTTTTTGTAGTTCATTGTATGTCACACTTGCGACAGACATCTCACTGGATGGCTTATCTGTAATATCGACTCTAAGAATTTCTTGTTCATCCTCGATAATTGGCTCTGGTTCTGGCTCTGGTTCTGGTTCTGGTTCTGGTTCTGGTTCTGGTTCTGGTTCTGGTTCTGGCTTTTTAATTGAAATACACTCTTGTTTTTTCTTATTAAACCGCGTCCCATTCGGACACCGCTTTCGTTTTTGTTCTGGCTGGACATTCCCTTGAAACACCTCTTTGAGTTCAAACTTGTCATCGGGTTCGTCTATTTCTGGCATTGGCTCGAGACCCGGTTCCTCTTCTTGGGCAACAGTAGGCATGTCTTTTCGTACTTCATCCAGATTTTTTGCCAACATATCAACTCCCTCTGCCGGATATGTCATAATGAGAGCCTCCAGCGGGCTTTGTAGTAGAGTGTAATTAAAGCTATCCAGGTTCTGGAACACGGTCATGTCATCGAGTCCTTGGTCTCCAGAAAACACCTGGTTGCGCATTTTATTCACCATGATTCGGTAGACATCTTCCTGGTAACCGGAAATCTTAGAAATATACAGTGTTTTTTTCAACGACGATATCCTTTCTTTGGGTGGAATATACTTACCGTTCATTTGGTAAGAAGGGTAGGGAATTTCAAGAAGACTATGTGCAGGGTTAAACATGCTTGGATACACGCGAAAAGGAAATGTGTACGGGTTCTCGCCTCGCACATAAGAAATATAGCCAGTGGCTTTTCGTCGCAACAGCTCCTCTCCATTTTTCTTAAACTGACCTTTGTTGTCAAACACGTCCTTGATATCTATGCGACCGCGACGATCATTAATATTCATCAAATTCAACAACCATATGATCTCGCGGACACTGTTATACATTGGTGTTGCGGAAAGAAGCAACAATCGAACATTCTCAACATGCTTAGCCAACTTAGTAAGTTGGTCGGCAATTTTTTTGTTCGCATTGTCCTGAACAGTTCGTATATTGTGAACCTCGTCTATAACAATAAGACGGTTTGAAAACTCGTTCTGCAGGTTTCGAATGATCTGGTTTTCGGTGACATTGGGGTTGTCGCCCCCCGACACCTTGTTTATAAAGTTGGAAAACCCTTCATAACCACGAAACAGGTAGGATTTGTCAATGAGGGTTTTGATTTGTGAAATAATTTTCTCTCTGGGAATATTCAAGACGTTGGTCGGGTTAATTTCCTTGATAAATTTGTCGCCAATACACCCGTCCATTCTCCACAACCCATTCACCGACTTCAATTTCCGATCATCAAACAGCTGAAGCTTAAAATTCTCTTGAACGTTGGGGGACGCCACGATGATAATGCGTTTCGTGATTCCTACCTCCTTAAGATAACTTCTCATTTCCTCAGTTACTCCAATCGCGCTACACGTTTTGCCAGTGCCTAACTGATGATACAGTAAAAGGCTGTTATAGGGGGTCTGAAATGACAAATAGTTCTTGATAAACATCTGGTGTGGTGCAAGTTCAAACGGTGCGCTACTCAACTCGTCAGCACGCGTTTTCACATCGTGCAATGTTCCGTCATATTGGTAATCGTTAAACTCCTTTCTCGCAGCTATTTTTACCACAAAGTTGGGGTCGTTTAGTTCTGGATACAACGTATCATTTTCATCAACATGGTCACCAAGATAATTACGTTCAAGTACCTCCTTCTTCAGCAACAGTTTGTTACAAGTCTTGGAATATAGATTAGATTCATCGTCACATTCTTCTTCTTTGAATGTCTGTACAAGATTGTTGTCCATGTGTGTTATTATATACTATAAATATAATCTATATTCTTGTAACATGTTATAAATATTTATTATGATCTTCTTCTTTTCTAAATTATAGGGGCGTATGCTGTCCATGCAATCTCTATATGACTTCCACTCCAGTTTCGAGACCTCGCTCTTCTGAAAGTTGTTCATATTTGACTCGATTATGGGAGGGTCCATATACGCCAAAAAATATTTGTGTTTGTAGGAACGGTAATTCGAACCTATATAAATCTCCTCGAACGGCATAATGTTTTCCACAATATTGATACTGACGTTAGAATACCCAGTCTCCTCCTCAAATTCTCTGACGGCACAATCAATGTCACGCTCCTGTGTGTTTCGTCTACCCTTGGGAAACTCCCATTCAGTTTCCTTCCAGACGGTATCGCTATTTTTTAACAAATCTTGTAAGGTGTATGTCTTGCCGTTCACCGTCACGCCTTTGGTGATAACATCAAATTTTTTCGATGAAATTGTCTCTTCGCTTCTAAACTGATTTCCGCCCGTCCCACCCCACATATGCTTCCACAGATACTCAAATGGTTTGTCCTTAATTCGTTTCTTTTCGGAATCCGACATCTCGTTGATGGTGTGTTGTAATTGTTCAACATTGTACGGCGAATATTTTCCACGAATAAAGTCAATATAGCCAAACGTGTCTTTGCGTCTTATCATCAAAAACTTTAGTTCGTCCTGGTGATATGTAAATAATATAATACCATAACTGGTAATAGGCAACTTACAGTGGTGAAACGAGTGGCCTTGTTTCCCGCAATTATTACACACATTTGTCGTTTTGCTCATATACTATATGTTCAGACCACAATGTTTTTATATGTATTTTACTATAATGGGATTAGATCCATCGGTATGGGGTCCACATTACTGGTTTTTCTTACATACCATTGCGTTGAATTATCCAAACTACCCTAACAGTGTCACTAAGCGAAAATACTACGATTTTATTCAGAATTTTCATATGTTTATACCCGTTGAAAAACACGCTTCCGATTTCAACAAAATGACGACCGAGTATCCAATCAGTCCCTATCTCGACAACCGAGACTCGTTCGTTCGGTGGGTTCATTTCATACACAACAAGATAAACGAACGGCTTGAGAAACCCAAGATATCAATGAGTAAATTTTATATAGACTATTATGATGCGTACAAAAGCAAGGAGGAGGTCCTCGGCGACTACTACAAAATTCGCAGTAGAGTGTTTTACTTCCTCATCCTGGCTATTTTGCTGGGAATCGTATACTATTTCTATGATAAATAATTCAATCTGTTTCTTTACTACACTACACTACACATTAAAATGTTCATATAATGTAGTATGTCATTGAAGACGAATAGAACAAAAAAAACCAAGAAGCCCATAACCCGCTCCTCTGGTCAGAAGAGAAGGACGACGCAAAAAGCACCACACCCCTCCCGTACACGAGGAGGCGACGTGATCGGAAGCGGGGGATTTGGCTGCGTATTTAGACCAGCCTTAAAATGTAGTAGAAAAAAACAACGAGTCCATGGCATGGTTTCAAAACTGATGACAAGACGCCACACCAAGAGAGAATACTCCACAATAAAAGGGATTAAACAAAGACTGAGAGACATTCCGCAGTATACCGACTACCTCCTCATCGATAAGGTATCTACATGCACTCCTGCCCCTCTCACCGATTCCGATCTCTCCAATTTCGATAAAAAATGTAAGGTTATGAAAAAACACAACGATATCACGTCGAAAAACGTAAACAAGAACCTATCGAGATTAATGGTGTTGGAGCTCCCCGACGGAGGAATCGGACTACAGACTTACTATCACAATATGAAGGAGGTGTCTGATTTTCGGCACATAAACCAGGAGTTGATTGACTTGTTCACACGAGCAATCATTCCCATGAACTCGATTGGGGTATATCACGGCGACATAAAAGAGTCCAACATACTGGTGAATCCGCACACGCGCGGCGTGGGGCTCATTGACTGGGGGTTGTCATTTTACACAAAAAAACGGTCTGGACGCATCCCCAAGATTTTAAAGAACAAACCCTTCCAGTATAACTTGCCGTTTTCCGTCATACTTTTCAACAAAACGTTCGATACTATGTATATAGCGTTTCTCGAAAAATACCGTGACCCGTCGCGAGGCAAGGTGACCGAGTTTGTTCGTAATTTTACAGAGGCGTGGATGGACAAGCGGGGCGATGGACACATGGATACCATTGATGACATTTGGCGAATCGTTGCGAATGATCAAGATGTAGATGTAGTAGACACATTCATTGTACCCTACCTCACCGATATACTGATGGAATATACGCATCGGAAAAAATTCGACAAAACTTCTTATTTTAACGAAGTATTTCTCCCCAATCTGGATATATGGGGTCTACTTATGGCATATTCCACAATCCTCGAACACGACACGTTTCACAAACAGAGGTACATTTCGGATATGTATGTTCGGTTTTTATTTTCATCGTCTACCACCTCCATTCAGAGGCACGATGTGGAGGCCGCTCTGAAAAATATGTAATATATGCGCATTTGAGTAAAAAAATAAAAAACATAATGTTGGCTAACAATATGTTTATCATATTAAATAATCGCCCGGATAGACTGGGGTCCAACCTAACTTGGTATATCATGCAAATTGTCTACGCACACCACAATGGATACTTTGTCCATTACCACGGGTCTCCACACGATTCCAGTATCTTTGTCCAGGCTATGGTGGAATACATCGACAAATATAACTACGCTCTTGGCGAGAAATTAGGAAACCATGACCATTTATATACAGAATATTTTATAGAAGACAGTGACCAAGACTGGCCTGGCAACAATATGAAGGTGTGTCACACGATTCAGTGTGATTTACTTAGCTATTTTAAGAAACATATCTACCCCGACTTTTCTAATATCCTATTCGATATGATACGCGAAAGCACACAAATTTTCGATTCCCTATCTGTCGTGCCATTCAAGAAGACAATTGCTGTCCATTTAAGACTGGACGATGTGGTCAATAGAGTACCCTACAATGGGTTGTACTCGACCATGTATTACCGTGAACGGTTGGAACGCGGGGAGATTGGTATCGATTTGGAAAACGAACGAATATTTTTCGAGAATAGGGGGATCCAAATTCCTGGATGGGGTCGAGAATACAATCCTTACGACTGCCAAGCACCTATTTCAGAAGACCTGGTGACCCATTATATTAACATGGCCAGGGAAAAATATCCGACACATGAGGTCGTGATTGTGACGTCTCCGCTGAGCACAACTACCCTACCCTATCAAGTGATTCAAAGTTCTAATGCGGACACCGACCTCTTGATCCTCGCAAAGGCGGATGTCCTTATTTGCTCCAAAAGTCTCTTTTGTTTTACGTCCGTGTATTTCAGCGAGGCGACCGAAATATTTATCCCGATGTGGGGCCACATCGCTGGAACAGGTCTAACAAGTCAGTATGACCACACCGACAACACCACGTATCTGTATTAATAATGAATACCGCAAATCGGTCGAATTAAATATAAATATAGTATATGAGATTTGAATTCGTGATTATCCTCGCAACAGGATTTATGATCTACAACACATATCATGACTACAAATATACCAAACTGCTGTATTCTGGGAAAAAATACTATACGATGGCTTTCTACGGAGCACTAGGCTTGGGTATTTACCTCATGATGAAAAGAAACCCTGCGGATTGTAAGAATATGCTACACCACGCAAACAATGTGGTGAAATACATGCCAATCAGCAAACAGAACCTCAGCATGCTGAACCCCATTTTGGATTTCACGTCGGGACACCATCACGACCAAACAGGTGGAGACCAAACAGGAAGATTCATGAATTCGTTTATGAACGCGAACCATATGGGGGAACAGCGTATTCTAAATTCCGGAAAGAAGGGGACAAAACGGTCGGTGAGCGAGACAAAGAAAAAGTTTGTGGCATCGCAACAAGATTGGAAGTGTCAGGACTGTCAGTCTCAATTGACCGCGTGGTTCGAGGTAGACCATGTTAACCGATTAGAATATGGTGGAAGCAACGAGGTGGGAAATTTAGTTGCCTTGTGTCGCGAGTGTCACGGAAAAAAAACAGCCATGGAAAACATGTAAATTCTTAAACATTTAAAGCCGATGAATAAATCACCAACCTCTTTTTTATTATTGTTATATATTAAGACTCATGAATAACAATACCGACAGCGAAAGCATTAAAAAGGACAATAGTTTGCTTCACGTCACACCACAGGGAATAGCAGTCCTTGTGCTCCTTGGGATAATGGGTGTATTGAATAGCGTGAACCCGTTTCTCAAATTTACACGAACCATTTTGGCTGCACAACGATATCTGTATATCTCCCTGTTTGTGTTGTTTATCGCAGTGGTTTCGCTCATGTACGCCTATGATCCATTTGGATTCGTCCAGCCTTACTGGGGATGGTTCACTCCCATTGTTCTATTTTTCGGGGTGTTTTTGTTCGCGGTGGTTCTCTGGTATACGTTTGAGTTCACGGACAGCGACGTGTTTCAGTCCCGAGCTGATGCAAGACCCACCCCCATCATCAACTTCTTCATCAAGTTGGGCATTATTTTGGGGACAATTGGAATGGTAGTTGCCCTGGTAACCTGGGTCGTGGTGAACGCCAACAAACTGTCTGGCACGCCCGCATACATCGCCTCCCTCATCGTAAACATTCTGCTCGTTGTGGCTATTTTAGGCTTCGCGTGGAAGGTATTGAGCAAGAGTTCGGTTCTTCAGAGTTCCCCCTACACACGACTCCTCGTGAACTTCATTCTGTATATACCGTGTCTGTTTGTCAATGTTATCGACTTCCTCGTGAAAACCTATTACAACGAGAAACAGGAAACCAAACGCAGCGACATCGTGATTAGCATCATGATTCTACTGATATTTACACTGTATTTCGTAGTCCCCTATCTTGTCCACGCAATTTACAGGAAACTTCAGGGAGGAAAACTGCTTCTGAACGAACCAGTGTCTACTCAGTTGAGAACCCCTCTCGCAGGATATTTGAAATTGAACGATATTCCACTGGACGAAGATAACATAGAGTATACATATAACTACGCAATTTCGTTATGGTCCTACATCTACGCCACAGGAAATGTAAACAGTTCCTATACTGAATTTACCCCTATTTTTGATTATGGTGGCAAACCCACCATCCTTTACAAGGCAGACACCAATACGCTCATGATAACCGTCAGGTTATCTTCTCTATCGCCTACAACATTGACTGATAATTTCGAACAAGACGAACATGGGAATGTCATTGTCTACAAATCCGACGATATGAAACTACAAAAGTGGAACAATTTCATCATCAACTACCAAGCAGGTATTATGGATATTTTCTACAACGGTGATTTAGTAAAATCCGTGGGGAACATTGTTCCATATATGACGTTGGACGTAATAAGTGTTGGTAACAGTAGAGGTGTAACAGGAGAGACATGCAATGTCATGTATTACAACTACCCTCTCGACATCGACCGTATCAAATACTTATACAACACAGTTAAGGACAACACGCCTCCGGTGGTTCCGTTTTCCGAAACAAACACCAGTCTATTGAGTTAATACAGCATACGAATGTACGAATTATTTAAAAAATGTTTTTATATAATATAATGGAGTGGAAATCTATCGTTTGGATCATAATTGTTCTTATTTTATTATACATCATTTACCAATATGTCACTCGCGAAATAGACATGTTGAACAAAAATGTGACTACTGGAAATACGATGGTTACGATTTCGCCCACGTCAATGCAGCGTACCATGGATTCAGGAAATTTCACCTATTCTCTATGGTTTTACATCAACGACTGGAATTATAGATACGGAGAAGTTAAGGAAGTCATTGCCAGGTCGAACACGTCGCCTACCACAGGAACCACCAAGGAGGGAATGACAAGCATTGCGAATGAAATGGACGACATCTCAGCTAAACAGCCTTCACCCTTCATGATGTTGGCGCCCAAAGAAAACAATCTCATTATTGCGGTTACATGCTACACAAACGAGGGCACCACCGATGTGGGCGTCGTTCATTACATGGAAGTAGCAAATATTCCAATCCAACGATGGGTCAACGTGTTCTTTAGCGTGTATGGTCGCACATTGGATGTATACATAGACGGCAAGCTGGTAAGAACGGGTATATTGCCTGGTCCTGCCAAGATTTCCCCCAACGCCAATGTCTATTTAACTCCCAACGGCGGGTTCAACGGGTGGACGAGCAAACTCCAATACTGGAACCAGGCATCCAATCCTCAAAACGCATGGGATGTGTATACTGCTGGTTATGGTGGCGGACTTCTCGACAATCTAATGGGAAAATACAAGGTGAAGGTTGCGTTACTGACCGACAACAAGGAAACCGCACAATTCACAGTCTAAGTATAATCGGCATAGAGAGTCGAATGAAAAGATTTCATTGCTATCCGATTAATGACATAGTTTTTACGTCATTAATTTATTCGCAGTATATATATAATATGGATCTCTTTAGTAACAATGACAACAATCAGTTCTCGTTATCAAACATACAAAATGGCTCAAAGGAGTTCTTTGAATCCAACAGCATGATTGCCCGTCTCTCGTTCATCCTACTTTTATTACTTGCTTTCATCATCNTATTACGCATTGGTGTAAATATTCTGACATGGTATTATTCTCCTTCGAAAGACGTTCACTTTATAGACGGTATGCAGTCCGCGAACCAAATGAAGAGGTTTATACAAGACCCAGTTCAGGATGGCTCAAAAACAATTTTACGTTCCAAAAACGAGGACCAGGGCATTGAATTCACCTGGTCGGTGTGGATGTATGTGGAAGACATAACCACTGGAGCTGGTAAATATAGACACGTTTTCCACAAGGGAGACAATCCCGAAAGGGTTGGCGACGACGGAAAGATATATCCTAACAACGCCCCCGGCTTGTATCTTGCCCCCAACACAAACAATCTTTATGTGGTGATGAACACCTACAACAACTACAACGAGGAGATTATGATCCCCGGAATTCCGCTCCAAAAGTGGGTAAACGTGGTCATTCGCGTGAAGAACATCACAATGGATGTGTATGTAAACGGAACCATATCCCAGAGTGTGCTTTTAGACGGTGTCCCGAAACAGAACTTTGGTGATGTTTGGCTATGTGCCAACGGAGGTTTCGGCGGATATGTATCTAACTTGTGGTATTACAGTCATGCGCTGGGAGCATCCCAAATAGCGACCATAGCCAGAAACGGACCCAGTCGAAAAATGCTTGGTGCACAAGGAATGGAGGACAAAAAGGATGATTATTTGTCACTCAGGTGGTATTTTTCTGGAAATAGAGATATGTATAACCCATAACTCGTTTGGCACCAATCTACTATAATATTTATTTTATTTTTATGAAATATTATATGCGTATATACTAACTAACAATGTCCTGTTTTAATCCTGGTGGAAATCCACCACAACCGCCTCGTGTATGGTCTCGTGTTCAAGGTCCATGTTCCACGGAACAGCCTGATTCGGCATCGCCTGTTGTGTATTTTCCATTGACGAAACAAACAATCCCTATACAGGAGGCAGCCAACGAGTTTCGCATGATTGAGAAGGGGAACGTGCTTCAATACAAGAAAAATAGCAGCAACCTGACAAAAAAACAAAGATATACCCAGATTGCACGCGGAAAATGGGTGTATCGCAACCCAACGTTGGCCACACAAAGCGATACATACACCAACCCGAATACCAGAAATTTGACGCGGGTCGATTATACAACTATCTATGCCGACGACGGAACAGAGGCAAATTTACCCGTCACCGAGCCCGAGCCGACGATCATCTCCATTCCATCCAAACTTCCTCCTCGAGCAGGGACACGTCCCGTCCCTCCTCCCCCTCTTCCTCCGCCAGTGAATCCTAATGTAAGACCCAATACGCAACTGGACCCCAACTATCCGCCCCTGTGTCCACAGTATATAGATCCATCGTACGACCCGAATCCAGACCCTGTTATTGAAACGCCCGACACACTTCCTCCAGTAGCAGTAAACAAATGGCCAGCGATGACGCTTCCCTATGTTGACCCATCTCCCCCGGAAAAGGAGCGCGTTGTCATCGCCGACGGAGGCTCCTTTGTTGTTCCACCATCCAACCAGTGTGCTCTTACCAGTGCTTCAGATGTCCCTGGACCGATTCAAACCCTTTGCTATAATTCAGGAAAACTCGGTACATTCTATCCCAGACAGCGTCGCAAGATGGGAAACAGTGGTGATAAATTCCCAACTGGGTACAAATTTAAGAACCCATCGACATGATATGTTATGATATTTTTGTCTGGCTATTTATTATGGATACCCTTCAACGCAGATTTCTACTGTTTTTGGTTGGATGTATAGGCGTGCGCGTGATGATTGTATTGCTGGCGTTCTATACGAAGCCCGTATATCTTCCTATGTTGGGATATATTGCCTTGCTTCCAGCCATAGGATTTCTATACATATATCTCACCGGTTCCAGAAAAAGAGGAATGGAGGTAGGAGGAGAGAAAATATGGTGGAACTGTCTGCGTCCTCTTCACTCTCTACTGTACTTCCTGTTCGCCTATGCCGCCATTACCCGGAATCAGGAGGCGTGGAAGTTTTTGGCATTAGATGTATCCATTGGATTTACTGCATTCATTGGTCACCATTATACAGCGGGAAACCTCGGTAAATTATTATCATAAGTAACTAATGTAAACATCCTATATAGGGGTGTTTACATTACGCACGCAAGTTGGGATTCACACAAACGTCATGGGTGGGGAATATGTCGCCTGACATACACTTGTCCGCTTCTCCTACTCTACTACAGCTTCGGTATCCAGAATAGGAACCAATATAGCACCATCCGCTTTTGTTGTTTCCAGGTCGAGCTCTCGGGGCTCCGCTAAACACATCGTTGGGCGAAATATCGTCCAATTTTTCCAGGTCTTTCTTGGTAGGTTGTCGTGATTTGTTTATTGCCTTTTTGAGAGGCGTTTCGTCGATCTCTATGTCAATGTCTTCCTCGTCCTCTTCGCCAACGTCGCTGGCCTTTGACGCCGGCGATTCGGCATTCTTCGACTTCTTTCCGCCAGTCACGGTGGATTCAGGGTCGTTCGCCTGGACCTCTTCGCCGTCGTCATCACCATCCAGCACATCGTCCACTTTATCCGCGCCCTCGTCCACGAGACTTGCCGTTTTCTTTGCCCCCTTGGCAGCAACTTTCCCCAATTCTCGTCCCTCCGCGACGGATCCTCCTCCTATCTTTTCCATTATCCCTGCCCACCAAGCACCGATCCTTTCCCATACCGGAAACACGGCATCTCCTATTGAGTCGGTGGTCTTTCCTAAATATCCAAATACGTTAAATCCAGCGTAATGGGCTACCAAAATAATCACGCCAATGAGAATGACCACATAGAGAATCATGGTGGTGTTGTCGTTGGATGGTTCTACGAACGCATCGCTACTTGCCTGAAACAATGGGGAGTTTGCGCTGTTAGAAAATGATTGGGATTCCATTATAATAAAAATACATATATTAAATTTTTATGATATATGTATTGTTGTAAATCACCCACCGTAAGAATAGTGTCTTTTTGATAAAAAGAGCATAGAATGAATTAGTTCATAAATACATTATGAATAATCATTTATTTGAAAGTAAGTATACTGATATTGTTGAACCTAAGTATGGAATTAACCGAGATGCGACCCATGACGAGATTCTCACAAAGAATATTCATAATAGTCATTCGTATTCAATAGATAAAACCAAACGGATTGATATGACAAACTATGAAACGTATAGTATTGATCCGGCTGGTTGCAAAGATGCTGATGATGCTTTTTCAATCTATACCGAAAACAATACATTATATTTTGCGATACATATTGCCGACCCCACAGAATACATAGAATTACATTCAAATCTGTGGAAGGATATTGTAAATAGAACAACCACAAAATATCCGTCTAATCGAGCACCCATTCATATGATGCCAGACAAAGTATTGGAATTATCAAGTT
>JGI20154J14316_10000533_pt1 | contig 34486 bp, 36 predicted proteins | sample COG_04_FD_14316 | JGI IMG/M metagenome (IMG submission 14316)
ATTATATTGAAAAAAAACACCACCGTTACGTAGAAGCAAAAATTCCAGTTTTACGTCAGTTTTTAGATAAATTATGTAGTGTTCATGGAGAGAATCATCCAGAATTATTTCAAATAAATGAACTGTTCACAGCATCAGCCGGCGAGTTGGCATCGCACATGAAGAAAGAGGAGTTAATACTATTTCCTTTTGTTAAAAAAATGGTGAATGCTAAATTAGAGCAAGGGGCAGTACAATCGCCACAGTTTGGAACCGTTGAAAGCCCAATTGCGATAATGATGCAAGAACATGATAATGAAGGCGAACGTTTTAGACAAATTGCAGATCTCTCCAACAACTATAATCCACCAGCTGATGCTTGTAATACCTATAAAGTAACATTCGCTATGTTGGATGAATTTGAAAAAGATTTGCACTTACACATTCATTTAGAAAATAATATTTTATTCCCTAAGGCCATAAAACTAGAGCAACAATTTGCTTAAATAATAGCTAGAATGGGTTAAACCGTTTTGCTAGTTTGTGATTTATAAATTCCAGAAAGGGCAACTTTTCTGGAATTTTTAATTATCAATATATTGTATCGGGTGACTGTATTTATTATTTAGAAAAAGATTAAAAGTCTTTCTTTTTTGATTTGAATACAATTCTTAAAACAGGTAATATCACCCAAGCTGTTAGCATTATAAAGGACACAATTAAACCAAAACTAGTGCCGAAGAATTGTTTAAAAATTGCTCCGGTATAACCAAGTAATGCAGAAATATCGAGTTTTAAAAGAATAAGTGTTCGTGATAAATCTATGGGATTAAGCATGGTGCCAACTAATGAAAGTTTATCTAACGGATAGTCTTCAAATAATATAAGAGACATTAAAAAAATGCCATCGTAGATAATAGCTAGAAATAGCCAAAGCAAGATAGCATACCCAAAACCTTTAATTTTATTTTCATTAGATAAGGCTATGTTAAAAGCGAGTGCTGTAAATATTAATGTTAGGAATGTTCCTGTAATAAGTAATAAATAGAAATCCCAAATAGCAGATGATTTAAATAGACCATAAAAAATAAACGGAATGCCTAACCCTAAAATTAAACTCATGGACAGAGAAATGGCGACACCAAGATATTGTCCTAAAAATATGGATGATCGTTTTAAAGGTTGTGCCAGTAATAACTCCGTAAATTCTTTAGAATTATAGTAGTACATGACGCCAAAAATGGTTCCTATTAATGGGACTAAAACAATAATAACATTCATTAAAGTGATAACTGCTTTGGAAAGGTCATTGTTTAAAAACAACAGTACACTACCAAGCAATAAATAGAATGAAAAATACACGTAACTCCAACGGCTACGAATTAAATCGTAAAAACTATATTTTAATATTTTAAGCATGGTTTTCTGTGAGTATTGATGCTATTGCATGTTCGAAATCTTGTTGATTGGTCTTGGTTTTTAATTCTGAAATTGAGCCTTTAAAGTAGATTTTGCCTTCTAGAATAAATACAATTTCATCTGAGACTTCTTCAACAAAACTCATAATATGAGAGGTAATGAGTATGGTTTTGCCTTTGGCTTTTTCAGCTTGAATTAAACCCTTTAACCTTATCAAAGAAATGGGGTCTAATCCTGTTGTAGGTTCATCTAAAATAATTAATGGACTATCAAACATAAAGGTTAGGACTAGGTTTACTTTTTGTTTAGTTCCTCCGGAAAGATTGCCTAGTTTTTTATCTAAAAAGGGTTCAAGCTTAAAAAGTTGTATTAAGCGTTCATCTTCATGAGTAGGTTTGCGTAAATCTTTAATCATTTTAATTAATTCCTTAACCCGAAGATTACTAGGGAAGTTGGCAATTTGGGGTAAATAATCAATTTTATGTCTATAATCTGAATGCTGATTAATGTTTTCTCCTAATACAGTAATATTGCCTTTGTTAGGAATTACCATGCCTAAAATTGATTTTATCAGTGTGGTTTTACCGGAGCCATTTGGTCCTAGAACTGCAAAAATTCCGCCATCAGAAATGGTTAAATCAACACCACTTAAAACTTGATTCTTTCCAAATTTTTTATGTACATTTTCAATTATTACCATGTTAATTTTTTTATTTGTGGGTTGTTGTCCAATAAATCATCTGGTGTAAATACAGGTGATACTTTTTCTGAAAAATCAATAATATCTATAAACATACTGCGCAATAAAATGATAGTTTCTGGTGTACGATTTACAATGTATGAAAATAGTTTTACTGGTCGGTAAGGCACATCCCCAATGCCGTTTTTGTCTAGGTCGTAACCCGTGTAATTACTCCAATAATTTTTATCAAATTCATTGTCGTTCACATTGCTATTGTAAGCAATATCAAAAGAGTTGTACAAAAAGTTGTTTTCTGTAAATTTATTAGTGTAACATGCACCTTTTACCTTAACTGCCCAACCATTATTAATAAAAGTATTTTGCTTATAATTGATACGGTTTGAGCCTTCTATATTAATGCCAATGGTATTGTCTTCAAAAGTGTTGCCTTCAATTTCGGCGTCATTTATTTCTTTAAGTAACATGCCGTAAGAGGCCGTTCCCCAATTTTCTTTAAAAATATTGTTGTACATTTTAATACGTTTTGAAAACATTACAGCTACACCAGCTCCATTATTTTCGAACGTGTTATCTTGATAAGTATCGTCGTTAGAAAACATAAAGTGTAATCCGTAACGCACATTTAGTGTACTTACATTATTTTTAATTAAACAATCATCAGAAAATTCTAAATAAATACCATCTCGAACATGCTGTACAAAATTATGTTCTATTTGCACATTTTTACTATACCACAACTGTATGCCATTGCCTGAATTGTATTCTTCCACAGCATCACCAATTATTTTATTATGAAACACTTTTCCGTTTCTTGATTTTTCAATATAAATTCCGAAGAACAATTTCTCTAAAACTAAATTCTGAATGAGAAAGTTTTTGCTTTTTCGAACTCTAATGGCTGCATAGTCTTCGGTATAACTTGTGCCTACGTTAATTATGAATAAGCCATCAACCGTAACATTATCGGAAATAATGGTGATAATTTCACCTTTTAGTTCACCGTCAATTACTGGGTATTTCTCACCAATAATAGTTAATGGTTTATTGACAAGAATATCATGTTCTTTATAAGTCCCTTTTTTAACTATAATGGTATCAAAATCTTTAGCTTGTATTATCGCATCTTTTATAGACGAAATAGGGCAGGTTTTGCAAACCTCAATAGTTTGGGCAATAGTGGAGCTAGCCATTAAAATGGCAGTTAGAAAACTGAATAAATTTTTCATGATTACTAGTCTTTAAATTTTACTAGTAAAGTTTCCCATGTATACAAATCACCTCCTTTTTCAGCTTGAAATGTCTCAGCATCTGTCTTGTTTTTAAATGCACTAAGAAACGCTCCCATTGGACTTGGGATATTGTCGCTTATTAAAAACGTAGCTTTTGTAGCATCAATTAAAGCTTCAGGTTCTGTGTAATTGTTAGACAAGTACAATTCAATTTCAGAAGTGTCAAAATCTTCCATGAAGTTAATCAGGCATTCGGTGGCATCGAATTTATAGACTTTCCCTTTTTTGGTAACTACTTCTGCAGCATGAACCTTATCGACTATGGTCATTTTACAAAAGTGACAACCATCTCCACCATAATCTATGGCTTTTGGAGACACATTACAATTTAAAAATAACAAGAGTAATGCAAGAGTTGAATAGTGTTTTAGTGTTTGCATTGTTTTAGTGTTTTATTGTTTTTTTTGACATCTATGCCGTGGATTTATTTTTCTTACCTACAAAATAAGCTAAAAATCCTGAAGCAATACCTAATCCTAAAAATAATGCACCAAATTGTGGATAAGAATGTGCTTTAAAGTTTAAGATGTCTTTAGTTCCAAAAAGCGGAGGTTGAAAGCCCATAACAGTGCCATCTTTGTTGGTAAACTTCATAATGGCTTTGGGGTCTAAATTATGTCCATAGTCATGTTCCCATAAATAAAAATCGTACATGCCTGCAGCACTTAAAACAAGCATTAGTATAAACCATCCTAAAAACCATTTATAGTTGCCTTTCCAACCAATAAGCAAGCCTATAAAACTTGTTATTAGTATTCCTGTTGGAAAAATTTTGAATTCGGGAATAGCCTCGGGAATATACTGCATACCCACATAATGATTCATTAAATTAATGTTTTTAATATCGTGTGGATGAACATCAGAAAAATCATTTACATGGATATTCATTGCTAATGGTGTAGGATACTGAGGTGCTTCTAGAGTAATTCTCCAAAGCGGAAAAAGAAACAATCCTAGAGGTAGCAATGCGGCTACAATCATAATTATATTTTGCTTTTTCATAATTCTAAGTCTATGGTATTTTATATTTTTAGCATTAAATGATAAAGGCGAGAGCGAAAAGTCCACTCTCGCCTTAGTTAGAGAAATAAACACTAAAACAAAATCCCTCTAAGCTTTAAAAACTGTTTACTCTCTATGTCTTCTCCCATTGACCAAATTAATGGTGTGTTAGCATTTGCCGCCGATACTCTTATGTAACCTTGCATTTCTTGGTGTAATGCAGAACAGAAATCAGTACAATAGAATGGCCATACACCAACTTTTGTTGGTTCCCAAACTGAGGTTTTAGTTTGTCCTGGCATAATTAATAATTCAGATGTATTTTGTCCAAGTACAGCAAAGCCGTGAGGTACATCAAAATCTTGTTCTAAATTGGTGACGTGGAAATAAACTTTATCTCCTAATTTAATACCTTCAATATTATCTGGTGAGAAGTGACTTCTAATAGTCGTCATATAAATATGAACTTCATTACCTTTTCTCACTACTTTAGTGTCGTCATCAGATTTAGCAGCATAAGGGTGCTTGTTGTCTTCTAAGTCGTAGATTTTCTGAGAACGTTCCTTTATAAGATCTGCTCGCATGGCTGCAGCATAGTGAGGCTCTCCGTGTGTTGGGAAATCTAAAAGTAATTCCATTTTATCACCGGAAATATCATATAATTGTGCAGAGTGCTCCATTTCTGGACCAGTTGGTAAGTATCTATCTTTTGTGATTTTATTCATGGCAAACATGTATTTACCTTGAGGTTTTCCAGAGTTTCCTCCAGGAATGGTTAAGTGACCAACAGAGTAATAGGTAGGTTTTCTATCTATAACTTCCCAAGTACCTAATTTCCATTTTACAACTTCAGAAGAAATAAAGAATGTTGTGTAAGCGTTTCCTTTTCCATCAAACTCGGTATGTAAAGGTCCTAATCCTGGTTGCTCTACTGAACCTGCTAAAACATCTTCAAATTTTAAAATTGGAATTCCATAAGCTTCACCATCAAACTTTTCACCTTCAATAGCAGCTAGCATTTTTGTAAATGAATGAACCGTTAAGTTGGCAGATAATTTACCATTACCTACAATGTACTCTCCAGAAGGATCAACATCACAGCCGTGAGGTGATTTTGGTGTTGGTAAGAAATATACAGCTCCAGGAACTTCTGAAGGATTAACAACACGTACTTCTTTTTTCATAGTAGAGGTTGCTGTGTGTGTATGCTCATCATATACATTATGTGCATAATCAGCTGGCATCATAGTTCCACCGCCATTATTTACGTATTCTTCAATTTTTTTCCAGTTTACAGCAGCAATAAAATCTTTATCGTTTTGAGATGCGTTAACCTCCAATAAGGTACTTGCTTCTTCCGTGTTATAAGTCGTGAAGAAGAACCATCCGTGAGATTTTCCACGTCCAGGGTGTGATAAATCATAGTTGAAACCAGGCATTAGTACTTGGAATTTTATATCCATATTACCCGTTTCTGGTGCTACACTAATAAATGATAAGGCCCCTTGAAAATTACCCTTATATTCTTTTATTGGCATATCGCGTTGTGGAATTGGTACAGAAAAACGTGTACCTGCAACTACATACTCTGTATTTTCAGTAACAAATGAAGAACTGTGGTTACCTGCACTATTTGGCACTTCGATAATTTCAGTGGTTTCAAATGTTTTTAGATCAATTTTTGCAATTCTAGGTGTGTTGTTTTCATTTATAAAAATGAAACGACCATCTATTTCTCCCGCAGTTTGCGAAATGTCTGGATGGTGAGAATCTCCCCAAGGTATAAACCCATGAGAAGTATTCAACATTGGTTTTGTTTCTTCTGAATAACCATACCCAGAGGTTGGAAATTGAGAAAACACAGGGATTTCCTTAAACATTCTTCCAGATGGTAAACCGTAAACTGTTAAGTTACCGCTATAACCACCAGAGATAAAGGCATAGAATTCGTCGTATTCACCCGGTGCTACATATACTTTTTCTGCTACGTTACTAGATAAGGCACCAGATTGACCGTTAGTTTTGCCTGAGTTATTACAACTTGTAAATGCAGCAAAAATCATTGCAATTGCAATAGTTGATGTTAGTATTTTTTTCATTTTAGTATAGTTTTAATTAGTGTTTATATTATTCAGTTGGTGGTAATAGAACTTTATCGATGACATGAACTATTCCATTTCCAGCTTTTACACTTCCAAGTATTTTTGCGCCTCCAATCATAGGTTCACCATCTACAACATCAATTTTTACATATTGGTTGTTGGCCTGACCTAGTTTTTTAAATTTCTTTAAAAAGTCTTTAGAATAGTTTCCAGGAGTAACATGATACTTTAAAATATTAGCTAGAGCATCTTTGTTTTCTGGTTTCAATAAATTTTCGACGGTACCTTCTGGTAAAGCTGCAAAGGCATCATTAGTAGGTGCAAATACCATTAAAGGTCCAGCATTTACTAAAGCGTTTTCTAGAGATGCTGCTTGCACAGCTGCAACCAAAGTAGTATGGTCTGGAGAGCCAATGGCTATGCTTAATACTGTTGGTGTACTTTCATCGTCTGTAATAAATGCCTGCCCCGTTTTTTTATTTGCCGTGGTTTCAGCCTCTGTAAACAATGAGTTCGTTGAAGCATCTTGGGTTTCGTTTTTGCACGCAGCAAATGCTAATAAGCAGAATACGCATATAAAAATTTGTTTAAGTGTTTTCATCTATCTTGGTTTTTAGTTGGTTTTAGTTGTTCCCGTTATTATAATGTTCTAAAATATTCTAATACAGCTCTGGCATCTTCTTCTGATAAGTTTTGATTTGCCATTGGTGATCCATTAAACTCCATAAGTAATTCTTTTGCTAATGGGTCTTTTTTAACCATCTCGTCGGGGTTTAAAATCATATTCATAACCCATTCTGGAGATCTACGTTCAAAGATCCCTGCTGGTGGAGGGCCAATGAATTTTTTATTAGTTCTGTGGCAAGCTGTACACATTTTTTTAAATACATCAGCACCGTGAGTTACCATGGTCTGATCTATCTCTGCGTTTAAAGCCATAGATGTAATAGGGCCAATACCTTTATTGGATAAGTCTACTCTTTTTGAAGCTGGAATAGTTTCAGCTTTTTTTACAACTTTTTCTGTGGCTTCCTTTTTTTCATAAGAGAACCCTTCCTTCTTTTTTTCTTCTTTACCACCGCAACTAATTAGCAGTAATACAAATAATCCCGTTACAATGTTTAGTGCTTTTGTCATAAGTATTAATTTTATGAAGCAAAATTATGGTGTATTCACAGAAAATAGTATGATAAAAATCATATTTAAGATGAAAATATCTTTTTTAATTTGTACTTAATTTAAAATATTAATTGATGCTCTCGAAATCATCAAAATATGCTATTAAGGCTGTATTGTTTTTAGCGATACATAGTAGTGAAGAAAATAAAGTTATAGTTAAGGATATTGCTAAACCTACTAATGTTCCGCAAGCTTATATTGCCAAATTATTGCAAGAATTGGTTAAAGCGGAAATAGTGACTTCTGTTAGAGGCCCAAAAGGAGGCTTTTATTTAAATGAAACCAATTTGGGGCATTCAATCATGAGTATTGTAAATGTAATAGATGGTGAGGATAAGCTAAATTCTTGTATGATGAGTTTAGAAAAATGTAATGAAGAGAAACCCTGTCCTTTACATTTTGCCTTAAGCGATTCAAAAAGTCAAATATTAAAAAGTTTAAGATCTAAGACTATTAAAGATGTTGTAAAAGAAGTTAAATTAGGAGCATCTTTTCTTCCGCTCTAAAAATAGAATCTAACAAAAGGCGCCCAAGCGTCAGCATAGATGCTTTTTTCATCGTCATATAAAATGTCATATCTAATTCCAAAAGTGACATTGCCATTTCGGTAACCTGCACCCAGATATAAAGCCGGTATCCAGTAATTATCATCAGTAATATTCAAATTAAGATTGTAGCGTCTATTAACATTAAGTTGTTCAAATTCTGCTGAAAGTTGTAGGCCTTGAATTGGATTATAAAGCCCAATTAAACTTCCTCCCAAAATAGTTGATTTGTAAACACTTTTTTGATTGTTAAAAGTGGCATTTAGCCCCAAACCAAGTGAAACGTTTTTGTCAAATTCATAAATGCCGCTAGGTGCAACAGTTGCACTGAAAAAGTTGTCTCCAAAGTTTAACCCTAGTCCGCCACCAAAGCGCACATGATTCCAGAAATTGCTTTTGATTTCTTGAGCTTTGATATTTTGAAAGCAACAAGAGATTATAATTAAAAGAAGCGCTGTTTTTTTATTAATTGATAGAATTAAATTCATGAGAATGAGTGATAGTTAAAAACTTAACAAGTAAAAGTGAATTCGTTAAATATGTGATATAGGCCATAAATATAGTTAAAGAAACATGTAATTTTGGTAAAAGTTGTATTTTTGAAAAACATTTTGACTAACCTACACGGGATTAAAAATAGCAATGGATAAATTTTCATTTTTAAATGCAGCACATACAGCATATTTTGCTGATTTATACGAGCAATATCTACAGAACCCAGATGCGGTAGAACCAAGTTGGAGAGCCTTTTTTCAAGGGTATGATTTTGGTAGTGAGAATTCCGGTTTAGATGGCGAGATTATTGAAGGTGTTTCAACCGAAATACCAGAACAAGTTCAAAAAGAATTCAATATTGTAAGGCTTATTGATGGATACAGAATGCGGGGGCATTTGTTTACAAAAACGAATCCTGTTAGAGAGCGAAGAAGCTATTCCCCAACTTTAGAGATTAGTAATTTTGATCTTTCTGAAAGTGATTTAGATACCGTTTTTAATGCGGGAGAAATATTAGGAATCGGCGCTAAAACCTTACGTCAAATCATTACGCATTTAGAAAATATTTATTGCAGTTCTATTGGAATGGAATATATGTATTTGCGTAATCCTGAGGTTATAAAGTGGTGGCAAGAGCAATTAAACAAAAATGATAATCAGCCTAATTTTTCAGTTGAAACTAAAAAATATATTCTTTCAAAACTAAATCACGCGGTTACGTTCGAAAACTTTTTGCAAACTAAATATGTGGGTCAAAAGCGATTTTCGTTAGAAGGGGGAGAATCTTTAATTCCAGCTATTAGCAACGTACTTTTTTATGCCGTTGAAAAATTTGGTGTTAAAGAATGTGTTTTAGGAATGGCACATAGAGGGCGTTTAAGTACACTTGTAAATATTTTTAGAAAACCAGTAAATGAACTTTTTAGCGAATTTGATGGTAAAGATTTTGAAGACGAAAGCATTGATGGTGATGTAAAGTATCATTTAGGATTGACTTTGGATAAAACCTATCAAAACGGAAAAAGCATTAAAATGAATTTGGTTCCAAATCCATCTCATTTAGAAACTGTTGCTCCTGTAGCCGAGGGTATTACTCGAGCAAAAATTGATGCTGATTATGGTGGTGATGATTCTAAAATTTTACCAATAATTGTGCATGGGGATGCTGCTATTGCTGGACAAGGAATTGCTTATGAAGTGGCACAAATGAGCCAATTGAATGGTTATAAAACGGGAGGAACTATTCATATCGTTGTAAATAATCAAATAGGCTTTACAACTAATTATTTAGATGCCCGTTCAAGTACCTATTGTACCGATGTTGCTAAAGTAACCTTATCGCCGGTATTGCATGTTAACGCCGATGACGCTGAAGCAGTTGTTCACGCGGTGGAAATGGCCTTAGAGTATAGAATGCGATACAAAAAAGATGTTTATATTGATTTATTGGGTTATAGAAAGTATGGACATAACGAAGGTGATGAGCCTCGTTTTACACAACCAAAATTATATAAGGAAATATCTAAACACGCTAATCCATTTAAAATATATTCAGATAAATTAATTGCTGAGAATACAATTGATAAGGCATATTTAGATAAAATTGTTTNAGATTTCAAAGCCACTTTAGAACGTGAATATGAGAAATCTAAACAAGTAAAGTCTTCTAAAGTTAGAGAGTTTATGCAAGAGCGTTGGACAGATTTTGAGCGCGGAAGTTTAGAAGACATGCTTGAAGTAGAAAATACGTCTTACACAAAAGGTAAATTGGAAAATATATCTAAAATAGTTTCAACCGTACCAAAAGGTGTTAAGTTTTTGCGTAAAGCCGTAAGGATTTTGGATGGTCGTGCAAAAATGGTTTTTGAATCCGATACACTAGATTGGGGAATGGCTGAAACATTAGCTTACGGAAGTTTACTTGAAGAAGGATTTAATGTGCGCATTTCAGGTCAAGACGTAGAACGCGGAACGTTTAGCCACAGACATGCTATTTTACGTGATGAAATATCTGAAGAACGAATCAATCTCTTAAACACCAATCCAGAAAATAAAGGTAAAATGGATATTTATAATTCCTTTTTATCAGAATATGGTGTTCTTGGATTTGACTATGGATATGCTATGGCCAATCCTAATACCTTAACTATTTGGGAAGCTCAATTTGGAGACTTTAGTAATGGTGCTCAAATTATTTTTGATCAATACTTATCAGCAGCAGAAGATAAATGGAAATCACAAAACGGTATTGTTGTATTATTACCACATGGATATGAAGGACAAGGGTCTGAGCATTCATCTGCAAGAATAGAACGCTATTTGCAGTTATGTGGAAATGATAATATGATTGTTGCAGATTGTACTACACCTGCTAGCATCTTTCATATATTACGACGTCAAATGAAACGCGATTTCAGAAAACCTTTAATAGTTTTTACACCTAAGAGTTTATTGCGTCACCCTAAAGCCACTTCATCAATAAATGAATTAGCTAATGGTAATTTTGAAGAGGTTATCGATGATATAATCGATTCAAAACATGTAAAGAAGTTAGTTTTTTGTACAGGTAAGTTTTATTACGATTTACTAGCCGAAAGAGAATTGTTGGAAAGGAACGATGTGGCTTTAGTAAGAATAGAACAACTATTTCCTTTGCATTTGGAAAGAATTCAAGAAGTCATTAACCGGTATCCAAATGTTGAGAATTATATATGGGCACAAGAAGAACCAAAGAACATGGGAGCTTGGAGCCATATGGTACAACGTATGGATTTGGTTAAATTAGAAGTTGCATCTCGACCATATAGTTCAGTACCTGCGCCAGGATCAAGCACTAGGGACAAAAGAAGACAACGTCGCGTTATTGATGAAGTGTTTAAAAATTAAAAGAAAAAGAGAATCTAATTGATATACAATTAAAATTATAAAGAATGATTTTAGAAATGAAAGTGCCTTCGCCAGGGGAATCTATTACAGAGGTAGAAATAGCAGCATGGTTAGTTGAAGATGGAGATTATGTTGAAAAAGACCAAGCAATTGCTGAGGTAGATAGTGATAAAGCAACTCTAGAATTACCAGCTGAAGTCAGTGGAATTATAACCCTTAAAGCGGAAGAAGGTGATGCTGTAGAAGTTGGTGCAGTAGTATGTTTAATTGATACTAGTGCTGAAAAACCTGCAGGTGATGAAGCTCCAAAAGAAGGATTGAAAGAAGAAGCACCTAAGGCTGAAGCACCTAAAGTAGTAGCTGTTGAAACTAAAACCTATGCAACTGGTTCTGCGAGTCCGGCTGCTAAAAAGATTTTAGCTGAAAAAGGCATGGATTCTAGCTCTATTTCTGGAACAGGTAAAGATGGAAGGGTGACTAAAGATGATGCTGTAAATGCAGTACCATCTATGGGAACACCTGCAGGAGGAAGCAGAGGTACTTCAAGAAGTAAAATGTCTATGCTGCGTCGTAAAGTAGCAGAGCGTTTAGTAGAGGTGAAAAACACAACAGCCATGTTAACTACGTTTAACGAGGTTGATATGTCGCCTATTTTTGCATTACGTTCAGAATACAAAGAAACTTTTAAAGCAAAACATGGTGTTAGTCTAGGGTTTATGAGTTTCTTCACTTTGGCCGTAGTTAGAGCTTTAGAGATGTATCCAGCAGTAAACTCCATGCTGGATGGAAAAGAAATGTTGTCATATGACTTTTGTGATATAAGTATTGCCGTTTCTGGGCCAAAAGGATTAATGGTTCCAGTAATTAGAAATGCTGAAAACTTAAGTTTTAGAGGTGTTGAATCTGAAGTTAAACGTTTAGCAATTCGTGCAAGAGATGGTCAAATTACGGTTGACGAAATGACTGGAGGAACATTTACTATCACAAACGGAGGGGTTTTTGGAAGTATGTTATCTACACCAATAATCAATCCACCACAAAGTGGAATTTTAGGAATGCATAACATAGTTGAACGCCCGGTTGCTATTGACGGTAAGGTTGAGATAAGACCAATTATGTTCGTAGCATTATCATATGATCATAGAATTATTGATGGAAAAGAAAGTGTCGGTTTTTTAGTAGCTGTTAAGGAAGCTTTAGAAAATCCAGTTGAATTATTAATGAATAATGGTGTTAAAAAAGCTCTAGAGCTTTAGTTTTAATAAAACTTTATAAAAAAGGGTGTTGCATTATTTGTGCAACACCCTTTTTTAGTCAAGGCCTAACGTACCAAGTCTAGCTCTATAAAATATACAGTAACATTAATAGTGATAACTATTACAACTAGAATGGTTAATCCTATAAATAAATATTTATTAAAAGTATTATCCTCTTTTCTCATTTTGAGTTTTTAAGTATTGGATTAAATTTAAAAAACTCATCACCATTATAGTGCAGAGTAACTAAAAAATTCTCTCTCAAAAGAATTAATTAATAGCAACTGTAAATCTAGTATGTATTAAGGAGAAAAAAAATACGCACTTCTGCATATTTTTGAGGCTTCTTTGTTGTGAAAGAAAGTTATATACAAAACGAAAGCTCTAAATCATTACAATTTAGAGCTTTCCTAATTCTCCCTAAGAACTAATTAATAGCACTGTAAAGATAAACTGTTTAAGTGATATAGGATATACGTACTTCTACGTATTTTATAATTTCAATGGTCAGTATTATAAAAAATACTTATTTAAAGTAGCCCAAATAGAAAGGGAGGTAGTTTTATTATCTAATTTAAGTTTATGTATAATATTACGACGATGTTTATTTACAGTTCTAACAGAAATTGATAATTCATCAGCAATATCTTGACTTGCTTTATTTTGTGAAATCAGCTTAACAATTTTTAATTCAGCTCTGTAGGGCATTCTTAAGTCAAGAATGGCGATTTCTGGTTTAAATTTAACAATAGATGTTTCATTTAGATTTAGAGAGCCGTTTAAATTACTATTAATTTATAATTTTAAATATAGATACTTCTTTTCATAATCTATAACCCCTTTTGCTTTTTTTAAAATATCTGCACCAATAATGCCGTCAACAGGTTTTGAGTTATGATTAACAAGCGCAGTATTTACATGAGTTAGATTAAATAAAACTAAAACAACTTTATTGTTGGTCCACTTTCCAATTTTAACTTTATTTTTATTTGATGTTTTAGTCTCCATATCAATAGCTCCGGCCCCTGCAGCTTTAATTAAGGAGTCTTCTGCTTTAAGTTTAAATGTTTCAATAGCTTCAAACCCGACACAAGAACTTGATGCTCCTGTATCTAAAATAAACAATCCCTTTTTTCCATTTATGGTGGCTTTTATTTCAAAATGATTTGTTTTGGTGAGGTGTAATTTTACCTTGGTATAGCCTTTTTGCTCAAGAAATTGTTGCAGCGTTTCCATGTAATTAGTTTTAAACAAATATAATCATGTAAAAACGATTATTTTTACATAATAGTATAACATAAAATTTTGACTTTGATTATTACAGATACCCACACACATTTATATAGCGAAGCTTTTGATGAGGATAGAAATGAAATGATTAATCGTGCTATTGAACAAGGTGTTTCTAGGTTTTTTATTCCAGCTATAGATTCTACATATACAGATTCAATGTTTCAGCTTGAAAAAGATTATCCTGAACATGTTTTCTTAATGATGGGTTTGCATCCAACACATGTTAAAGATGGTTATAGAAAAGAGCTTAAACATGTGGAGGACATGCTCGCAAAACGAAAATTTTATGCAGTAGGTGAAATTGGAATTGATTTGTATTGGGATAAATCAACCTTAGATATTCAGAAAAAAGCATTTAAACATCAAATTCAATTAGCGAAGCAATATAAACTCCCAATTGTTATTCATTGTAGGGAGGCTTTTGATGTCATTTTTGAAGTTTTAGAAGCCGAAAAAAGTGATGATTTATTTGGGATTTTTCATTGTTTTACAGGAACTCTTGAACAAGCACGTCAAGCCATTTCTTATAACATGAAATTAGGAATAGGTGGTGTGTCAACTTTCAAAAATGGAAAAATAGACCAGTTTCTAAATCAAATAAATGTAAATCATATCGTTTTAGAGACGGATGCACCTTATTTGGCTCCTGTGCCCTACAGAGGTAAACGTAATGAAAGCAGTTATATATTGAAGGTTTTAGAAAAGCTATCAGATATATATAATATTTCTCAAGAGGACATTGCAGAAATAACGACTCAAAACTCAATAGATGTTTTTAAAATTTAAATCATGATTAAATCTAAAACAAGTATACTCCTTATATATACAGGTGGAACCATTGGGATGGTAAAAGATTTTAAAACGGGCTCTTTAAAAGCCTTTAATTTTAAAAACCTTTTAGACAGAATTCCAGAATTGCAACTTTTAGATTGTAATATAGATACAGTAACTTTTAAAAAACCAATAGATTCGAGCAATATGAAACCAGAGTATTGGGTGCGAATTGCCGAAATAATTGAAACTAATTATAACAAGTTTGACGGTTTTGTAGTATTACATGGAAGTGATACCATGAGTTATACTGCATCGGCTTTAAGTTTTATGCTGGAAAATTTAGCAAAACCTGTGATATTTACCGGGTCTCAATTACCTATTGGTGATTTACGCACAGATGCTAAAGAAAATTTAATCACATCTATTCAAGTGGCTTCAATGCAATATAAAGGTAAGCCCACAATTAAGGAAGTATGTTTGTATTTTGAATATAAATTATATAGAGGTAACCGGACAATCAAACTTAATGCAGAACATTTTCAGGCGTTCGCTTCCTTGAATTATCCCGATTTAGCTGAATCTGGAGTGCATCTAAAGATTAATTATGAATATTTATTTAAACCAAATCTTAGAAAGAAACTTAAGGTTAATAAAAATTTAGATGAGAATATTGCAATTTTAAAATTATTTCCAGGTATTTCTAAGGCAGTTATAGAAAGTGTGCTTAATAGTGCAAATTTAAAAGCAGTTATTCTTGAAACGTATGGTGCAGGAAATTGTACTACCGAAAAATGGTTTATTGATATTTTAAAAATAACCATATCACAAGGCATACATATTATAAATATTACGCAATGTTCTGGTGGAAGTGTTATGATGGGGCATTATGAAACGAGCAGTACCTTGCTAAAAATTGGTGTAATCTCCGGAAAAGACATCACTACAGAAGCTGCTGTCGCTAAATTGATGTATATGTTGGGACAAAATATTTCTGGTAACACCTTCAAAACCATATATGAAGCTCCTTTGCGTGGAGAAATGACTTAAAATTAACTCTTAAAATTTTAGTCTTCAAAGTTTTTTTTGTTATTTGAACCCCGGTAATTAAATTTAGAGAGGTGGCCGAGTGGCTTAAGGCGCACGCTTGGAAAGCGTGTATGCGTTAATAGCGTATCGAGGGTTCGAATCCCTTCCTCTCTGCTGTTTTTTTTATTTTTAATTACTTTTTTTTTATATCTTTAACCCTTTAACTAATAAAATTAAGATCGAAACATGAAAAGATTATTTTCTATCCTTGCCATAACAGTAATGGTGGCATTCGGAACTGCTAATGCAACTACAATTGCTAACGCTAGTACATCTGTAACAACAGTTACAACAATGACACAAGATGACGCACCCGCTGAAGAACTTGGATTTCATCAAGAATTAAAAAAGAGATTTATTGAGGGGGGACCAGGCTTTATGGGTATTGTATTATTATGTTTAATTCTAGGATTGGCAATTGCTATAGAGAGAATTATCTTTTTAAACTTATCAACTACAAACACTAAGAAATTAACTCAAGATGTTGAGGATGCTTTATCTTCAGGTGGTGTTGAAGCTGCTAAAGAAGTTTGTAGAAATACAAAAGGACCTATCGCATCCATTTACTATCAGGGTTTAGATAGAACAGATGAAGGTTTAGATGCTGCTGAGAAAGCTGTCGTAGCTTACGGTGGTGTTCAAATGGGTCAACTAGAGAAAAATGTATCTTGGATTTCGTTATTTATCGCACTTGCACCAATGCTTGGTTTCATGGGAACGGTAATTGGTATGATTCAAGCATTTGATAAAATTGAGGCTGCCGGAGATATGCAACCATCACTTGTTGCTGGTGGTATTAAAGTAGCACTTTTAACAACGGTATTTGGTTTAGTAGTAGCCATCATACTTCAAATTTTTTACAATTATATTATTGCTAAAATTGATAGCATTGTTAACGATATGGAAGATGCTTCTATCACGTTAATGGATCTATTAATTAGAAACAAGAAATAATAATATAATTAAATAAAAGAATTATGGGTTTACATAAAATTTTAAAAATAGTAGCTTTTGCCCTAGCTATTATTGGTGCCATTGTTGCACTAATAATTATCGCGGGAGATGAAGATACAGCTCTAAGTATGAGCGGTAATATGCTATTGATAGCTTATGCAGTATTAAGCATAGTGCTTCTGTTAGTTTTATTATTTGTAATCAAAGGATTGTTTGCTGGAGATATTAAAAAGACTTTAATGACAGTTGGTGCATTTGCAGCGGTAATCATCATATCTTATTTTATATCATCAGGTTCAGATTTAGATTTACAACCTTTTAATGATAAAGGATTGGGAATTACGGAATCGATATCAAAAAATGTAGGAGCAGGATTAAATGCTTTTTACATTCTTGCTGTAGTTGCAATCGGCTCTATGCTTTTTGGTGGAGTTAAAAAAATGTTTAATAAATAAATTATGGCAAAAAGAGCAGCACCAGAAGTAAATGCAGGCTCCATGGCCGACATTGCTTTCTTATTATTAATATTCTTTTTAGTAACAACAACTATCGAAACAGATTCTGGTATTAACAGAAAACTTCCTCCTATGGAAGACTCTGACGAAGATGTTATTATCAAGCAAAAGAACATCTTTACGGTTTTATTAAATGGTAAAGATCAATTACTTGTAGAAGATAATATAATGGAACTGAAAGATTTAAGAGAAGCAGCCAGAGAGTTTTTGGATAATGGTGGAGACGGATCATGTAATTACTGTCAAGGTAAAAAAGACCCTTCATCTTCAGATAATCCTGATAAAGCTATTATTTCTTTAAAGAACGAACGAGAAACATCTTATAAAACATACATTGCAGTTCAAAATGAATTGGTTGCTGCATATAATGAGTTAAGAGATGTTAGAGCCGAAGCCGAATATGGTATGCCATTTACAGAAATGGAAGCTAATTATAAGGATGTAAATTGGCCAGGGAATAAAGTCAAGCTTAAAGAGAAAATTGATCAAATAAAGGTTGATTATCCTCAAAAGCTTTCAGAAGTACAATAGATTAAAATTGAACATTTATAGATATGTCTAAATTTAATAAGAAAAAAAGTGGCGATCTGCCAGCGGTTAATACAGCATCATTGCCTGATATCGTATTTATGTTATTGTTCTTTTTTATGGTTGCCACAGTGATGAGGCAAAACACCTTAAAAATTGCAAATAATTTACCTTTCGCCGATCAAGTTGAGAAACTTGACAAAAAAGATTTGGTAATGTATATATACGCAGGTCAACCGAGTCAAAATTACAAACAGTATGGTACAGAAGCTAGAATACAGCTTAATGATGACTTTGCTAGTGTAAAAGATATTGCTGCTTTTATTGCCCAGGAGCGCGCTTCCAAGCGTGAAGAGTTAATTCCATTTTTAACTACAGCCTTAAAGGTTGATGGTGATGCCAATATGGGATTAATTGGTGATATAAAGCAAGAACTACGTAAAGTTAATGCGCTTAAATTAAACTACACAACCAAAAAGGGTAGTGTGTTTGGAAGAGATTAATTTTATATTCTTAATTTTATATAAAGGCGCTTTGAAATTTCAAAGCGCCTTTAATTTTTTTGGATACTTCACAATTTTAATTAGTATTGTGAGGTGATATAATAACTCTCGTAATAGTAGTCTTAGATGAGATATCTTTTTTTTGTCTTGTTTTGTTTATCAAGTATTTCTTTTTGTTATACTCAAGAGAATACGGTTAAAGAAGTTGATTCACTTTATAAAGAAGATCAATTTTATGCAGGTGTCACCTATAACTTATTAGGGAGAAAACCTGAAAAACTTAATCAGAGTGGTTTTTCATTAGGTTTCCATTTAGGGTTCATTAAAGATATGCCTATTAATAAAGATAGAAATATTGCCATAGGCATCGGTTTGGGTTATTCAACAAATTCATTTAATCAAGACCTTTTTATTAATAAAAATAACGCAAATGTATTTGAGTACAGCATTATAGAGGATAGGCAAACGTACTCAAAAAATAAATTTTCAATTCATTTAATAGAAATACCCATAGAGTTTAGGTGGCGGTCATCAACACCCACTGATTACAATTTTTGGCGTATATATACAGGATTTAAGTTTGGTTATACCATAGCAGCTAATTCAAAATATGAAGGTGATTTGGGACGCATTAAATATACCGATAACACCGATTTTAACAAGTTTCAATATGGACTTACGCTAAGTGCCGGATATAACACTTGGAACATTCACGTATATTATGCTTTAAATTCAATATTCTCCGAGAATGCGAAAATAAATGGCGAGAACTTAGATGCCCATGCTATTAAAATAGGACTAATGTTCTACATATTATAACCAATAGCTAACTAGTATGAGTTGGGGCATAAACCCTATAAAAACTCCTAAAATTAACTCTTTATAAGTATGTGCTTTTAAATGTAATCTGGATGTGGCAATAGCTCCCATTATTATACACATTAAAGCGAGTGTTCCATTTATATTAATGCTAAAGTGAATACTAAGGGCTATGAAAAACATAAATACTCCAGAAACAGCTATCATGTGAATACTTGCTTTAAACTTCATGATAACAAGTAATAAACAGGCCATGTTAGATATAAGAATCCCCACAAAGAAAAAGTAAAGCTCAATGGCCTGAGTTGGTGTTAAAATACGTTGCAAAACTATTAATATAACAATGCCATTAAGTAATAAAGGATAAATACGCTCTTTAGTTGTTTCAAGGTTAATGGTATTAACTACTCCAACTGTTTTTAATAACAAATACAGCAAAATAGGAAGTATAACAGTTAATATAAAAAGAGACACCATTTTTGCTTGAATAATATCAAATGGAATGTAACGAGGTGATTTTGAAAAGTAGAAAATGACGCCCAATAAAGGCATTATTAAAGGATGGAAAACATATGAAATACTCTTTAATAGTTTATCCATTATATTTTTTTACGTAAACGTGCTACAGGAATGTCTAATTGTTCTCTATATTTTGCAACAGTACGTCTGGCTATAGGATACCCTTTTTCTTTTAAGATAGAAGCTAAATTCTCGTCGGTTAAAGGCTTTTTCTTATTTTCTTCTTCGATAACAGTCTCTAGAATCTTCTTTATTTCTCTTGTAGAAACGTCTTCTCCCTTATCATTTTTCATCGATTCAGAAAAGAATTCTTTGATCAACTTCGTACCATATGGTGTGTCAACATATTTACTGTTTGCAACTCTTGAAACCGTGGAGACGTCCATATTTATTTCATCTGCAATATCTTTAAGAATCATAGGCCTTAAATTGCGTTCATCACCAGAAAGAAAATATTCTTTTTGGTAATGCATTATGGCGCTCATGGTTACAAATAAAGTTTGCTGACGTTGTTTTATAGCTTCAATAAACCATTTGGCAGCATCCAGTTTTTGTTTAATAAAGATTACCGCATCTTTTTGTGATTTCGACTTGTCTTTGGCATCTTTATAGCCCTTGAGCATATTATTGTATTCTCTGGAAACATGTAGCTCTGGTGCGTTTCTTCCGTTTAGTGTTAACTCTAATTCACCATCAACAATCTTAATTGCAAAATCTGGTACAACATGTTCTACAATTCTGTTATTTCCAGCATAAGAGCCTCCTGGTTTGGGGTTTAAATGCTCAATTTCAGATATGGCATCTTTTAACTGAATTTCAGTAATATTAAATTTATGAAGTAATTTTTTGTAATGCTTTTTTGTAAATTGATCAAAGGCATTATCAATAATATTAACAGCTAATTCTGTATCTGCTGTTTTTTCTTTTCTATGTAATTGAATACTTAAACACTCTTGTAGATTTCTTGCACCAACTCCTCCGGGGTCTAGTTGATGTACTATTTTTAAAACGTTTTCAATTTGTTCTTCAGTAGTATAAACGTTTTGTGTAAAGGCCAAATCGTCCATAATATCGCTTAGTTCTCGTCTTATATAACCGCTTTCATCAACACTCCCAACTAAAAACTCAGCAATATCGCGTTCTTCATCAGAAAGTCGATACGTGTTTAATTGATTTTTTAAATGTTGCGTAAATGAGGTTCCCGCTGCATAAGGCATTGTTTTTTCTTCATCATCACTACTGTAATTATTGACTTGCGTTCTGTAATCTGGGATTTCATCATCACTTAAATACTCATCAACGTTAATGTCTTCTGTGTTTATTGATTCGTTGTCATCATAGTCGTCAGTAGAATTATCAAAATCCGAATCTAAGTCGTCTCCTTGACTCTCTTCTTTACCACCTTCTAATGCAGGGTTTTCCTCTAGTTCTTGCTTTAAACGTTGCTCAAAAGCTTGTGTAGGCAACTGTATCAATTTCATTAATTGAATTTGCTGCGGCGACAGTTTTTGTGATAATTTAAATTGTAAATATTGTTTAAGCATGCGGTTTATTCAGATTGTTTCTCAAAGATATAAAAAGGGATTAGTGTACCAAAGTCGTACCAAGATTCACTTTTTTTTATATTTTTTAAAATTCTGCGTTTTGTGGCGTTCTAGGGAACGGAATAACATCTCTAATATTACTCATGCCTGTAGCAAACATAACTAAACGTTCAAAGCCTAAACCAAAACCTGAATGAACTGCAGTTCCAAATTTGCGTAAATCTAAGTACCACCAAAGTTCTTCTTCAGGAATATTTAAAGCAGCCATCTTTTCTTTTAAAACATCCAGTCGTTCTTCGCGTTGTGCACCACCAACTATTTCTCCAATACCTGGAAAAAGAATGTCCATAGCCCGAACGGTTTTACCATCTTCATTTAAACGCATATAAAAGGCTTTAATATTTGCTGGATAATCAAACAAAATAACCGGACATTTAAAATGTTTTTCTACTAGAAAACGTTCGTGTTCACTTTGTAAATCTGTTCCCCATTCATTTATTAAATATTTGAATTTCTTTTTCTTGTTAGGTTTAGAATTTCTTAAAATATCAATGGCTTCAGTATAACTAACACGTTTAAAATTGTTGTCTGTAACAAAGTTTAATTTTTCAATTAAAGTCATATCGCTACGCTCTACCTGAGGTTTTGTTTTTTCTTCATCTTGAAGACGTTTGTCTAAAAACTCTAAATCTTCACGATTGTTATCTAAAACATATTTAATAACAGATTTCATAAAGTCTTCTGCTAAGTCCATATTTCCAGCTAAATCCATAAAAGCGACTTCGGGTTCAATCATCCAGAATTCAGCTAAATGGCGTGATGTATTTGAATTTTCAGCTCTAAATGTTGGTCCAAAAGTATAGACTTTACCTAAAGACATGGCATAAGTTTCGGCTTCTAACTGTCCTGAAACGGTTAAATTGGTTTCTTTTCCGAAGAAGTCTTTTGAATAATCAATGTTTCCGTGATCATCTAGCGGCGGGTTTTTAGCATCAAGACTTGATACTTTAAACATTTCGCCAGCCCCTTCAGCATCACTACCAGTAATAATTGGTGCATGCATATAATAAAATCCATTATCATTAAAGTATTTATGAATACCGAATGAAAGTGCTGAACGTAATCGCATTACTGCACTAAACGTATTTGTTCTGGTACGCAGATGTGCATTTTCTCTAAGAAATTCAAAAGAATGTTTTTTTGGTTGAATGGGATAAGTGTCAGGGTCAGAGTCTCCTAAAATTTCTAATTCACTAACTTGAATTTCAACTTTTTGTCCCTTACCTTGACTCTCAACTAGTTCGCCTTTAATATGAATTGCGGCTCCAGTTGTAACTCTTTTTAATAAGGATTCGTCAAAGTTTTCAAAATTAACAACACACTGAATATTATTAATTGTTGAACCATCATTTAGAGCGATAAAACGATTGGCTCTAAAGGTTCTTACCCAGCCTTTAATTTCTACCTCTGGTATAATAATATCTTCTGATAATAATTCTGAAACAGTTTTCAAAGTCACACATTTTTAAAATTAATAGTGTAAATATAAAGGTTTCATTTATCAAAATTCAATTTCTAAATTCCAAAATTTAAAGGAGTTGAAATTTGAAATAATTTTCAAAATATTAGAATTTAATCCTCTACCTCATCTTCTTCTGGGATAATATTTATTGAAGGTTTTCTAAGCACTTGTTTGTTTGCGATGTTACGTTCTAGAGAAAGTAATAAAGAAGGTAAAAGCAGTAAATTAGATAACATAGCGAATAATAATGTGGCTGAAACTAAAGCTCCTAAAGCTACGGTGCCACCAAAACTTGAAATCGTAAATACGGAGAAACCAAAAAATAAAACAATAGAAGTGTAAAACATGCTTACACCAGTTTCGCGCAAAGCACCATAAACAGATACTTTAATTTTCCAATTATTAGCTTGAAGTTCTTGCCTGTATTTTGCTAAAAAGTGAATGGTATCATCAACAGATATACCAAAAGCAATACTAAATACTAAAATAGTGGAAGGTTTTATAGGAACTCCTAAATAACCCATTAAACCAGCCGTTACAAGAAGAGGTAATAAGTTTGGAATGAGGGATATGATTATCATTCTTCCAGACCTAAACAAATAAGCCATAAATAAAGCGATTAAAAATATGGCTAATGAGAGTGATATGACTAAGTTTTTAACAAGATATTTTGTTCCTTTTTGAAACACTAAAGCTTTACCCGTCATGGTTATGTCATAACTTTCCTTTGGAAAAACCTTGTCTATTTTTGTTTGAAGATTTTCTTCAATACGTTCCATCTTATCGGTACCTATATCTTTCATAAAGGTAGTAATACGAGCATATCGTCCAGTATTATCTACAAAGTTTTTTAGTAAGTCTACATCTGAAGATGAGTTTTTTGCATAGGATAAAATAAAACTATTTTCTTGTGAGGTTGGCAACTGATAAAATTTAGTGTTGCCGTTGTAATAGGCTTGTTTAGAATATTTAACCAAACTGACGACCGAAATGGGCTTTGAAAGCTCGGGAATTTCGATAATTAAATCTTCAAGGGCATCCATTCGCTTAAGCGTGGAAAGTTTCATTACACCCTTTTTACGCTTGGTATCGACCAGGATTTCTAATGGCATAATACCATTAAACTCCTCTTCAAAAAACCGAATATCGTTTACGAAGTCAGATTCTTGAGGCATATCTTCAATTAAGCTGCCAGATATTTTTATTTGATAAATCCCAATGATACTTACTACCAGTAAAACTAAAGAAGTTATATAGATAGCAATTCTTTTTTGCCTCACCATACGTTCCATCCAATTTACAAAACCACCAATCCAACGCTTATTTAAGTGTTCTAAGTGGCGGTCTTTCGGATATGGCATAAAGCTATATATGATGGGAATAATCAATAAACAGAGAATAAAAATGGCCAAAATGCTTAATGATGCCACAATACCAAACTCTTTTAAAAGTTTACTCTCGGTTAAAATAAATGTTGCAAAACCAGAAGCTGTAGTAACATTAGTCATCAGAGTCGCATTACCGATTTTTGTGATAACACGTTGTAATGATTTTACTTTATTGCCATGTAGTTTTACTTCATGTTGATATTTATTAATTAGAAAAATACAGTTTGGAATACCTATTACAATAATTAAAGGAGGAATTAGTGCGGTTAAAACACTTACTTCGTATTCTAACAGACCTATAATTCCCAAGGTCCACGCTACACCAATACAAACTACAATAAGCGAAATGAAAGTGGCTCTAAACGATCTAAAAAAGAAAAAGAAAATGATAGATGTTACGAGCAGCGCAGCAATAACAAATAAATTAATTTCGTCAACAATGTTTTGAGAGTTTAAAGTTCTGATATAAGGCATACCTGATACTCGGACGTCTAAATTATATTTATTTTCAAAAGTTTTAATCTTTGGTATTAAAACATCAACAACAAAATCTTTTCTTGCGGATGTATTTACAATGGCTTTATCCATGTAAATTGCTGTCCGTATTGTTTTTGTTTCTTTATTGAATAAGAAATTATCGTAAAAAGGGTATTTTTTGAAAAGCTCGTCTTGAAGTGTTTCGATTTGAGCTAAAGATGTAATGGAGTCTTTTATAAAAGGTTCTAAGTTGAACTTTTCATTTTTAGTATCTTTTATTAATTTTTGAAGGTCTTTTATTGAAATTACTGTTTCAACTGCTTCATTGCTTTTGAAGTCTTCTGAAAGTTTATTCCAAGCATTTAATTTTTCTACCGTAAAAAGCGAGCTGTCTTTTACACCTAAAACAATAAGGTTTCCCTCTTCGCCAAAGGTTTTCAAAAAATTATTATAAGTAATATTTACTTCATGATCGTCTGGCAACATATTCGCCTCGCTATAGGCTAAACGCATGTTCTCCCATTGACGGCTAAAGAATATGGTAACCAAAAGAATACCAACAAGAATCAAAATTTTATTACGTAAAATTAATCTTGCGGTAACATCCCAAAAGTCTTTTGTAAAAAGTTTAAACATGTTTAATTAAAAGATGAACAAAGGTAGAAAAAACAAGTATAATACCTCATAATGAGACGTTAAATGTAAACTTTATTGCAACGTTATCACCAAATTCTGGTAAATGATAACCACCATATCGATAAGTAAAGCTTAAACCAAAACCAAATAGTAATTTATTAAGTTCAAAACCAGATTCTGTATAGCCTTTTTTTAATGAACCAAACGAAATGTTTTGATGCCTCTCAGGGTTATCCATATCTCCAAGAGCAAATCGGGTAATTAAAACCAATTGGGGTTTATATCGTACTGAAATATTAAAAGGTTTTATAAAGTGTTTTAGTTGAAACGTGGCAAATTTATCTGAAAAGAATTCATTAAAATACATGGTTTCAAAACTATTTAACCCAGCCACAGAAAAACGTTGCAATATCGTTTCTTTGTTAATATTGTTGGGATAGGCATGATATAAATGAGTAATAGGCGTATTTCCGTTAGCGATTCCAGAAACGATTGTGATTTTTGAAAACGAATCATCATCTTTTCCAATTTTATGAATGGTTCTAAAATCGAATTTTGAAAAACCAAAATTACTACCAAAAACATCATTAAAACTTTTGGTGTACTGAACTGTAAACTTAGGGTAACCATCTTTGGTTTCTTTAATTCCTTTTTCTGAAGATTCAAAGGTGCTAAATGGACTCCATTGAAAGGCCACTTTAGCCGTGCTTAAATGAAAAGAATTAGTAGTTGCATTGTCTAATACGTAGCTGTAACCATATGTAGGATCTATGTTACTTATTGCTAATTCTGTTTCAGATAACAAACTGGGTAAAAGTTGATGTTCTAATGTTATGGCTTTTGTAATGTGTTTGTGAAATAAATTAATATTCAATAAACGAGGTTCAAAAAACTGAAAAAACCGTTTGTCTGTTAGAAATTTTGTGCTCCCGGTTTCCTGTAAGTCATCTGTATAAGATAGGTTTATCCAAGTATTAGTTGTTTCGGCTAATCTAAAACCTCCTCCAATACTATATTTAAAACGATGGTCTCTAAAACCATATACTAGGTAGCTATTAATTCTATATTTTTCTGAAAAAGCAGAATTAGTAACACCACCAAGACCGGTTCTTACGCCTTCATATTGGTTAAACTTTATTAAATATCGTAAATCTAGATTAAAATATTTTGAAGGAAGGAATCCATTTCCAATACTTTTTAATAGTTCCTTCTTTTTAATGGTATCTTGTCTAGGTTCTATGTCTTTTTCATGGAATGATTGTCCTTGCACTAAAGTTGTACAAATAATTAAAATAAAGAGACAACAACTTTTCAGCATTTTTAAAATTCTATAAACTAAATATTTATAAAAAAAAGCGACGAAAGTGTCGCTTTAAAACCAATTTATTTGGTAAGGTATTATACGGTCATGATTTCTTTTTCTTTACTATCGAAAAGATCATCGACTTTTTTAACGTAAGTATCTGTCATTTGTTGCACATCGATTTCAGCATTTTTCTTTAAGTCTTCTGACACATCATCATTTTTTTTGATGTCGTTATTCGCATCTTTACGAGCGGTTCTAATACTTACTTTAGCATCTTCAGCTTCACTTTTAGCCTGTTTAGCAAGATCTTTACGGCGTTCTTCAGTTAATGGCGGAACATTAATAATAATTGTTTCACCATTGTTCATAGGATTAAATCCAAGATTTGCATAGGCAATACCACGTTCTATTTCTTGAAGCATGCTTTTTTCCCAAGGTTGTACTGTAATGGTTCTACCATCAGGAGTATTCACATTTGCAACTTGACTTAAAGGTGTTTGCGAGCCGTAGTAGTTTACCATAACGCTACCAAGCATTGCAGGACTAGCTTTACCTGCTCTTATGTTTACAAATTCTTTTTCAAGATGCTTTATGGCATTAACCATAGCTTCTTTTGTTGCATCTAATATAAATTGTATGTCTTCGTCCATTGTTTTAAACTTTTATTTCAAATTATATATATTGATTCAAAAATTACGCCAAGAATTATACGTTAACTACGGTTCCAATATTTTCTCCAGAAACCACTTTAAGTAGATTCCCTTTTTTATTCATATCAAAAACAATAATTGGCAATTTATTTTCTTGACTCAAAGTAAACGCTGTGGTATCCATTACTTTTAATCCTTTTCTTAATACATCATCAAATGATATTGAATTAAATTTAATAGCCTTATCGTCTTTTTCAGGGTCAGCATTATAAATCCCATCAACTCTAGTACCTTTTAAAATCACATCAGCTTCAATTTCTATAGCACGCAAAACAGCTGCAGAATCAGTAGTGAAATAAGGGTTTCCTGTTCCTCCACCAAAAATAACAACACGACCTTTTTCTAGATGACGCATCGCTCTTCTTCTTATAAAGGGTTCAGCTACCTCATTAATTTTTATCGCTGTTTGCAACCTTGTTGGAATATTAGCGTCTTCTAAGGCGCCTTGCAGTGCTAAACCGTTAATAACCGTAGCAAGCATACCCATATAATCTCCTTGAACACGATCCATACCTTTACTTGCTCCGGCAACACCTCTAAAAATATTTCCACCACCAATGACTATGGCAACTTCAATACCTTTATCTGTAATTGTTTTAATGTCTTGAGCATATTCTGCTAGTCGATCTGGGTCTATACCATATTGATGGTTTCCCATTAATGCTTCACCAGATAGTTTAAGGAGTATTCTTTTGTATTTCATGTGTTATTTACTGAGGTTGGACAAAGCTACACAATTTTTTTATTTTTTTATTTTATATGAAAGTCGAATTTTTGAATAAAAAAAACCACTACTCTTTTAAAGAATAGTGGTTTGAATTATATGTTATTTTTGCTTTCGCAATAATTTGTTATCCTACTGTAGCACGTTTGAAACCTGAGATTTCAACTTCACCGTAAGTAGAAACGTATGCTGCAACAGTTTGCTTATCATCTTTAATAAACTTTTGATCTAATAAACATTGTTCTTGATCTAAAGTTGTATTATCAGAAATAAAACGCTCCATTTTACCTGGTAAAATTCTATCCCAGATTTGTTCTGGTTTACCTTCAGCTTTTAATTCAGCTTTTGCAGCTTCTTCAGCTTCAGCTATAACTTCAGGAGTTAATTGAGCCATAGAAATATAACTAGGCACATTTTTAAGTGTTTTACCTAAACGCCCTAATTCAATATTATCTTTTTCAATCACTGCGATTCTTGCTTCAGTTTCTGATGCTACAAAAGCAGGATCAAAATCTTTGTAAGATAATGAAGTCGCTCCCATAGAAGCTACTTGCATTGCCACATCTTTAACTAAAACATCAGCGTTATCAACTTTTGCAGTTATTCCTACTAAGGCAGCAATTTTGTTGATATGAACATAAGAACCAACATAAGGAGCTTCTAATTTCTCAAAAGCAGTGATGTCTAATTTCTCACCAATAACCCCAGTCTGTTCAATTAATTTTTCAGCAACACTCATGCCACCACAATCAGCAGCTAAAAAGGCTTCTTTTGAGTTGGTGTTTAATGCAATGTCAGCCAACTCATTAGCTAATGCTATGAAGTTTTCGTTTTTACCAACAAAGTCTGTTTCACATCCTAAAACAATTGCAACACCTTCAGTTTGGTTTGCGTTAATTTTTGAGACAGCAGCACCTTCAGATGAATCTCTATCTGCTCTTTTTTCTGCTACTTTTTGTCCTTTTTTACGAAGAACTGCGATAGCTTTATCAAAATCGCCTTCAGCTTCAACTAAGGCTTTTTTGCAGTCCATCATACCTGCACCTGTAGCTTGTCTTAATTTATTTACTTCAGCGGCTGTTACTTTTACTGTAGTACTCATAGTTGTTGTAATTTAAAAAAGTCGTTCAATATGTTTTCAATGAAGAAAAGAACTAAACGACTTATTTGTGTTGTATTAATGTTTTTTATTCTTCTTCTTCAGCAGCAGCTTTTTTAGCTGGTGCAGCTTTAGCTTTAGGAGCAGCTTTTTCAACTACAACTTTAGCTTTAGGAGCCTCTTCTTTAGCTTCAGTTTTTACTTCAACTTTAGCTTTTGGAGCTTCTTCTTTAGGTGCGGCAGCCGCATCTTTTTCAGCTTTACGTTCTGCTAATCCGTCAGATATTGCAGATGTTACATGCGTTAAAATTTTATCTATCGATTTAGAAGCGTCATCATTTGCAGGGATAACATAATCTACTTGACGTGGATCTGAATTGGTATCAACCATTGCAAAAATTGGAATGTTTAATTTTTGAGCTTCTTTAATCGCGATATGCTCACGCTTAATATCTACAACAAATAAAGCACCTGGTAAACGAGTCATATCGTTAATAGAACCTAAGTTTTTTTCTAACTTAGCTCTTAAACGATCAACTTGTAAACGTTCTTTTTTAGATAATGTCATGAACGTACCGTCTTTCTTCATTCTATCAATAGTAGCCATTTTTTTAACAGCTTTTCTAATAGTAACAAAGTTAGTTAACATTCCACCTGGCCATCTTTCAGTGATGTAAGGCATATTAATGTTTCCAGCTTTTTCAGCAACAATATCTTTTGCTTGCTTTTTTGTTGCAACGAATAAAATTTTACGACCAGAAGCTGCAATCTTTGCTAATGCTGCTCCGGCTTCATCAATTTTAGCCGCTGTTTTGTAAAGGTTTATAATATGGATGCCATTACGCTCCATATATACGTAAGGAGCCATGTTTGGATCCCACTTACGTGTAAGGTGTCCGAAGTGTACACCTGCTTCAAGTAATTCTTTTACTTCTACTGCCATTTTGTAATAGTTTACGTTCTGTTGAATTAGCAATGATTAAGTGGTCATTTTTTAAAATTCGCCTTAACCATTTAGATGCTAAACTTTTTGTCCTGAACTCGTTTCAGGAACTTTTTAAATAATACTTTAATTTCGACAAGATTGAGAGAACTGATAAACAGATTCCCAATCAAGTTGAGGATATTAACGTTTAGAGAATTGAAATTTCTTACGAGCTTTCTTCTGACCGAATTTCTTACGTTCAACCATTCTTGGATCTCTTGTTAATAAACCTTCTGGTTTTAAGATTAATCTGTTTTCAGCATCAATCTCACACATTACGCGAGAAAGGGCTAAACGCACAGCTTCTGCTTGACCAGTAATACCACCTCCGAATACATTTACTGTAATATCAAAGTTGGCGTCATTGTTAGTCAAAACTAAAGGTTGTTTTACTTTGTACTGTAAAGTAGCAGTAGTAAAATAATTAGCTAAGTCTTTTTTATTGATTGTAATGTTACCTTTTCCTGGGGCAACATAAGCGCGCGCAACAGCCGTTTTTCTACGGCCGATTTTGTGAATTACATCCATTTATTTGAATTCGTTTAAGTTAATTGTTTTTGGTTTTTGAGCTGCATGAGCATGCTCTGTACCAACAACAACTGTTAGGTTACGGAATAAAGCGGCACCTAATTTGTTTTTAGGTAACATTCCTTTAACTGATTTTTCTACTACTCTTGCAGGATCTTTTCCATACAATTCTGTAGCAGTTAGACTTTTTTGACCTCCTGGATATCCGGTGTGACGAATGTATGACTTGTCAGTCCATTTGTTACCAGATAACGTGATTTTTTCTGCATTGATAACAATAACGTTATCTCCGCAATCAACATGAGGTGTGAAGTTTGGCTTGTGTTTACCTCTTATAAGTTTTGCAACTTTAGAAGCTAAACGACCAAGCGCCTGACCTTCAGCATCAACTAAAACCCACTGCTTATTTGCAGTAGCTTTGTTTGCTGAAATCGTTTTGTAGCTTAATGTGTCCACACTATGATTTTTTAATTATTAAACATTCCTCTTTCAAAAAGAGTTTGCAAATTTACGATAATCTATTGGATTACCAAACCTAGTTTAATGTTTTTTTGTAGTTGAAAATCAGGCAGCTGCAACTAGAAATATTTAACTGCTAAAGGTAGCGCGTTGCAACCTATCATTGATAGATTTTCCTAAGCCAAAATCCGGAAAACGTTCAGCAATAATTACATCGAGATTTTGATGATCTAAATCGTGCATGGCATCATAAAGTTTTGATGCGGCTTCTGCCATATCACCATCTTTTGATAAGATGATTTGAGTTGTAATGGTCGGTTGTTTTAAATCTGATTTAAAAACAAGAATTCCAATGCGTTTACCTATATGTTTTTTAATTTCTTCTAAAATAGTATCGGTTAGAAACGTTTGTGTTGATGGTGCATAATGTCTGTCTAACATCCCAGGTGCATCGGGACTGATTTCTTTACTGTTTTTGATCGTTACTTTGCCAACTACTGCTTCAATATCTTCTATAGCTAAAGCACCTAAACGATAAATGATAAGTTCATCGTTTTCAAACCCAATAATAGTTGATTCTATTCCATTAGAACAAACTCCACCATCTAACACTTGATCAATATCGTTTTTAAAATATCGGGCTACATGTTCTGGTTTTGTGGGACTAATGCTTCCAAATGGATTTGCACTTGGAGCGGCCAAAGGAAATGGTAATTGTTTTAAAAGTTTTAAAGTTATAGGATGGTTTGGAACGCGTACCGCGACCGTGTCTTTTCCTGCAGTAATTAAGTCTGGGATTATTGATTGCTTTTTAAGCACCAATGTCATTGCCCCAGGCCAAAAGGCTTTGGCTAATAATTTTGCTTTTTCAGGAACGTGACTTACAATATCTTCTAATTGCTTAACCGATGCAATATGAACGATAAGTGGATTAAAAAACGGACGTTTTTTAGTTTCGAAAATGCTTTTAATAGCCTTCTCGCTATATATGTTTCCGGCAAGGCCATAAACGGTTTCGGTAGGAATCGCTACAAGTTTGTCGGCCTTTAAAAGGGCAACCGCTTTTGATATGTCTTTTGAAATAATACTCATCGTTTGTGAAACAGTTTGTAAAATTACTTAAAAAAATGATGTGATTACTATTTGAAAGCTTAATCCTAGCAAGAATGGCCGTGTTAGAAATTAAAACTTTTAGATTGGTTTACTTACCTATCACAAACAAAAAATTGAAAATACGTGGTTGGGATGTGCTAGACTTGATTTTATTTAACTGTAATATTTATGTGGGTTATCCATCGTTGGGACCTAGAGAACTTTATAACGAGTAAGGACTTTTTGATATGTCTTTAGATATACTAATCAAGGTGTTATTTTTTAATAACTGATGAATATCATTTCTAATTTTAAAGTAGGAATATACTTTAGCTTTTAATTAATAAAATTGACACAATTAACTTTTAAATTAAAGAATTATGAAAAAATTTATACCTTTAATACTCGTAGTACAGATATGCTGTTTTTGCTCAAAATCCTATGGGCAAGTAGCCCAATTCCCTTATTTAGAAGGCTTTGAAAATGAAACTTTTGTGCAAGGCGAAAACCTATATTTTATAAATGATTGGTTTGGAAATTATGTTGATAATAGGAGGGTATTCCAAGAGAATATCAATTTAAGAACAGGTGCTTTTGCAATGGGACTATGGCCTGTTGCTGCCGAGGGTGAAGAAGAAGAAGAGATAGAGGTTTTTGCCCAAGTAGATCTTGACCTTACAGGACTTGAAAATGTTGTAACTAAATTTTGGGTAGCAACAGTGGCAACAGGCGAAATGAAACATGTTAAACTTTATTTAAAGTTGTCTGTTGATGGTGGGCTTACCTTTGGGCCAAAAATTTTAATGGGTACAGATGAGCGTGGATTTCAAAATATTGATACTGCATATAAAGAATTTACACATGCCTTTCACCCTAATGCCTTTTATAATCCTGATGTTGTATTGCAATTCATGGCTAAATCTGGAGCGAAAAAAGGAACAGCAGCAAAAATTCTCATTGATGATATTACTATATATGCAGAAGACGAAGATATATTTCCACCTCTAGCCTTAGAACCATCCGTAATAAATGTGAATGAAATTGATATCCTTTTTAGTGAACCAATAGATGAATCAGCATTGGATCCGACAAACTATACTTTTATAGATGCATCCCCTTTTGTGGATTCAATTACACTTACAGATTCAGATTTAGTTAGATTAAACTTATCTACACCAATAAGTATTGGTAAATACTATGATCTTGAAATTGCCAATATTAAAGATTTAGTAGGCAATACTATGGTAACGAGTATTGCTGAATTAATTTACAATCCTCTTACTGAAGGGTTAGTTATTACAGAGATTATGTATGATGAACCTCCTGTTGAACAGAATGATGATCTCGAATTTATAGAGCTATATAATGTTACTGATCTACCTATCGAATTGGGGGGTCTTAGAATAAAAGGCGGTATAGCCAGTGGAAAATTACCAGAATACACCTTGCAGCCAGGCGATTATTGGATTACAGCTAAAAATACGACTGTATTTAACTCTTTTTTTGGAGTAAATGCCTATAAATGGATAGGAGCTAACCTAAGTAATGACGAAGCCGAATTGATTTATATTCAAAATACAGATCATCATTCTGGAGTGATGGTAGATTCAGTAACCTATACCATAGGTTTACCATGGCCAGAAGGTGCAGCAGGTCAAGGGTATTCCATGGAACTTATTGACCCTTTATCAGATAACAGTAATCCAGTAAATTGGAAAAATTCTAGTAATTATTTTGGTAATTATAAAGGATATGATATTTATGCTAGTCCGGGATCTGCAACTCTTGGTACTGAAGATAAGCTTTCACAAAATGTTTTGAAGCTTTATCCAAATCCAGTAACAAATGGCATCCTTAATATTGAAAGTACAACGGGAAATTTAGTAATTATATATAATGCTTTGGGTCAAAAAGTCTTTTCAACTAAAGTAGATGATTCATATAATATTCAAACATTTAATTTAAGCGGATGGCAGTCAGGTGTGTATTTTGTACAAATTAGTGATGGGAGAAATACGTCTATAAAAAAATTGATTTTAAGGTAATGCATTAAAAAAACCATAAAAATGTAATTAATATATAAAATCTGAATAAATCCTGATAGTATTAAATCTATCAGGATTTATTTTATTAAAGTGTAAAAAGAAGTATTTAAGCGAAACATATATAA
>JGI20154J14316_10000534_pt1 | contig 34434 bp, 32 predicted proteins | sample COG_04_FD_14316 | JGI IMG/M metagenome (IMG submission 14316)
GGTGGCGACCGAGGCGGTCACCACCGCTGTGGCCGACATGCTTGGGCTTGATCCCAAGCGCGTGTTCTCGTCATCGACTGGGGTGATTGGTGAACTGCTGGCTTATCATCGTATCGTCGATTGCTTGCCTGATCTGAAACATAGGCTTGATTTGGGCGCGATTAAATCGGCTGCGGCTGCGATTATGACCACTGATACCTTTGCCAAAGGCGCCTGTGCCGAGATCGAAATCGATGGTAAAACAGTGCGAATTGCGGGCATTGCCAAAGGATCAGGGATGATTTCTCCCGATATGGCGACGATGCTGGCATATATTTTCACCGATGCTGAAGTGGATCAAAATGCGCTGCAAGCTATGGTGGAACAGCTGTCTGATGTGACTTTTAATTGCATCACCGTTGACAGCGATACCTCGACGTCAGACACTCTTTTGGTGGCGGCCACCGGCGCGTCGCAGGTGCAGGTGACACAAAGCCATAGGGTGTTTCGTGACGCCTTGCATAGGGTAATGCTGGATTTGGCGCATCAGGTGGTGCGCGACGGCGAGGGCGCTAGCAAATTTATCGAAATCGAGGTGCGGGGCGCGGAAAGCGTTAAAGATGCGCGCACCCATGGGATGTCTATCGCCAATTCACCCCTCGTGAAAACTGCGATTGCCGGCGAGGATCCGAACTGGGGCCGGGTGGTCATGGCGATTGGCAAATCTGGTGCGGCGGCGGATCGTGATTTATTGACGATCCGCTTTGGGGACATTCTGGTGGCAGAAAACGGCTGGGTTGCGCCAAGCTATCGTGAAGATGAGGCAGCGGCCTATATGAAAGGCAGCTACTTGCGGATCGTGGTGGATTTGGGGTTGGGGGTGCATACCTCAACCGTCTGGACCTGTGATCTGACACATGGGTACATTGCGATTAATGCAGACTACAGATCATGAAGACGGTGTTGGTATCGGCCGTGGCGCTGATCGACCGTGATGGCCGGGTGTTACTGGCACAGCGTCCCGCAGGAAAGTCGATGGCCGGATTATGGGAGTTTCCCGGCGGCAAAGTCGAGCCGGGCGAGACCCCTGAAGTGGCTCTCATCCGTGAATTGCAAGAGGAATTGGGCATTGATACCTGGGCATCTTGCTTGGCGCCTTTGACGTTTGCCTCGCACAGCTATGAAGAGTTTCATTTGCTGATGCCACTGTTTGCCTGCCGCAAGTGGGAAGGTATCCCACGCGGGCGCGAAGGGCAGGTTTTGGCGTGGTCCCACGCCAAAGCTTTATCGTCATATCCGATGCCTGCGGCGGATATCCCCCTGATCCCGATATTGCGGGATTGGCTTTAGAAGCGCATTTTTGCCACCACAAAAGATAAAGCGCCCGAGAACCCTCGTGCGCTTTTAAAATCTGTGACACCGGTGCCGGCCTGTGCTTAATCGAGGTTGCGCACCACTTCTTCGCGTTCAAAGATTTCGATGACATCATCGGCGCGGATATCTTCATAGTTTTCAAACGCCATGCCGCATTCCTGACCGGATTGCACTTCTGGCACTTCGTCCTTGAAGCGTTTCAGCGTTTTCAGTGTTCCCTCGTGGATCACCACATTGTCACGCAGCAGCCGCACACCAGCCGAGCGACGCGCAACGCCTTCGGTGACAAGGCAACCTGCAACCTTGCCAATACCCGAGACTTTGAACACTTCTTTGATCTTTGAGTAGCCAATGAAATTCTCGCGAATTTCTGCGCTGAGCAAGCCGCTTGCGGCGGCTTTGACGTCATCGACCAGATCGTAAATCACCGAATAATAGCGTATCTCAACACCTTTTTGATTGGCCGAGTTGCGCGCCGAGGCGTTGGCCCGGACGTTAAAGCCCATCACCGGTGCGCCAGACGCTTCTGCCAGGCCGATATCACTTTCGGTGATTGCGCCCACACCCGAATGAAGCACCCGAACGCGCACCTCATCATTACCAATTTTTTCCATCGCCTGAACGATGGCCTCTGCAGATCCCTGTACGTCGGCTTTCACCAAAATTGGCAGCTCGCTGAGATTTTCGTCTTGCTTGGCCTTAGTCATCAGTTGCTCAAGCGTGGTGGCCGCACCAGCTGCAGCACGTTTGTCTTTTGCAGCGTTTGCACGGTATTCGGCAATCTCGCGGGCTTGTGCCTCGGTGTCGACAACGTTCAGAACATCGCCGGCCTCGGGGGTGCCGTTCAGACCCAAAACTTCGACCGGCACGGATGGACCAGCGGTCTTAATCCGGTCGCCCTTGTCGTCAATCAAGGCGCGTACACGGCCCCATTGTTCGCCAACCACGAATATATCACCTTGTTTCAAAGTGCCTTTTTGAACCAAAACCGTGGCAACCGGGCCACGACCAACGTCAAGTTGCGCCTCGATCACGGCGCCTTGAGCGGCGCGATCAGGGTTGGCTTTCAGTTCCAAAATTTCGGCTTGCAGCGCGATCGATTCCAGCAATTCGTCTAGTCCCAGGCCGGTGATGGCCGACACTTCGACATCCTGCACTTCACCGGACATTTTCTCAACGATCACCTCATGCTGCAACAGATCCGTTCTAACTTTGTCGGGGGTTGCATCCGGCTTATCCATCTTGTTGATGGCCACAATCATCGGCACTCCTGCCGCTTTGGCATGGTTGATAGCCTCAACTGTCTGCGGCATAACGGCATCATCGGCAGCAACGACCAAAATCACAATATCGGTGACCTGCGCTCCGCGTGACCGCATCGAGGTAAAGGCGGCGTGACCGGGCGTGTCGAGAAAGCTCAACACGGTGCCGCCTGCAGTCTTGACCTGATAGGCGCCAATGTGTTGCGTGATGCCCCCTGCTTCGCCAGCGACAACCTTGGCATCGCGAATCGCGTCCAGCAATGAAGTCTTGCCGTGGTCAACGTGGCCCATGATGGTGATTACCGGTGGTCGGGAGATCAAGGTTTCGTCGGCGTCGACGATCTCGTTGATCACATCCTCCACATCAGCATCAGACACACGGACAACTTTATGACCAAACTCTTGAATGATTAGTTCCGCAGTATCGGCGTCGATAGATTGGTTTTGCGTTACCATCATACCCATTTGCATCAGGGATTTGACAACATCGCCCACCCGCTCGGCCATCCGGTTTGCCAACTCGGATACGATAATGGCCTCTGGCAGCTGTACGTCGCGGACAATCTTTTCCCGCTCCATATTCTGGCCCAAAGCCTTGAGGCGGGCGCGCTCTTGCTTGCGCTTCATCGCCGCCATAGATTTTTGCCGGCCGCCTTCGCCACCCGAGAGTGCTTGGTTTAGCGTCAGTTTGCCTGACCGACGGTTGTCATCGCCACCTTTGTTGCGATTTTTGTCGCGGTTATCCGCCTCGCGCTCTTTTTTGCGAATCGGCGTTGGAGCTGCTTTGGTTGGCACGACTTTGGCGGCCACTTTTGTGGCGGCTGGCTGTGGCGCTGCGCTGTCGGCGCTTTCAGCGGCTTGTTTTGCGGCGTCTTCAGCAGCTTTGCGCAGAGCCTCGGATTCGTCGGCTTTTTTCTTTGCCAGGTCCTGAACTTCGCGGCGTTCGGCTTCTTGGGCCTCCATCTCGGCCCGGCGACGTTTGCGGTCCTCTTCGCTTGCGAGTTCTGCGGCTGCTCTTTTTGCAGCGTCTTCAACCTCACGGGCTCTTGCGGCCTGAACAGCCTTGAGGCGACGTTCCATTTCCACATCGCTGATACCGGCTGGCCGCTTTATAGATGCTGCCGCAGGTGAAGACCCCCCAGCAGATTTGCTGACCGTCGATTTCGGCACCACAACGCGTTTGCGCTTGGTTTCTACCACGACGCTTTTAGTCCGCCCGTGACTAAAGCTTTGCTTTACGTTGCCCGGGCGGGCACCTCCGCGGAGACCCAATGTCTTTTTGCCGTCACTATCGCTCATCTAGCTGTCTTTTCCTTCCCGGTGGCCCCTGCCACCGTCTCTATCATCAATCACGCGCAAACCTTTGAGACGTGCTGCTTCCTCTACAATACGAGAGGTGAGTCCACCAGAGGCTAGAGCGCCATGTATTGCAGTTTGTCGTCCAAATGCCAAACCTAATTCGTCAGCAGTGAGCCAGCCAATAAATGAGCCGCCATAAGGCGTACTCAGTTTGGACTTTCCGCGTGCCGATCCATCACTTGCCTGTATCAGAACACGGGCGGTTTCTTTGCTCAGCCAATCCTTGACTTTTTCATAGCCTGAGACGGCTTGGCCAGATTTCCGAGCAAGGCTTATTAAATCTATCACACGGCGTGCGAGTTGGCTTTCTATATCACTTATCAAAGTACCTGGCACAGAAACAGTCTGTTTTGCGCCTCGTGAAAATAGGCCTTTTGCTATGGTTTTAGCAAGCGTTTCATGTTGAGCAGAAACCCAGATCCCGCGTCCGGGCAGTTTACCCAGAATATCAGGTACGATCTGTTGGTCGGGCCCCACCACAAAGCGGATGAGACCAAATTTTGGCTGCACCTCTCCTGTTGCGATACATTTTCGCTCTGCACCGGTGCTCCGGTCTGGGTTTTCTACAACTTGGCTCATATCGTCCCTAAATACAGCGGCGTTCAGTTGCCTGCCGCCTCTGGATCGGCCAGATCACTGTCGATGCCGTCCTCCGCATCGCCCTCTGAGACTGCCTCTATGGGATCAAGTTCGCTAGGGTCAACCCAACCCAGAAGAACCCGCGCCGTCATTACCATGGTTTGGGCCTCTTCGAGTGACACCTCAAATTTTTCGAGCAGGCCGTCATCTTTGACCCGTTCGCCATCTACGGTTGTCCAGCCGCCTGCCAGTTCCCAATCGGCGCATGTTGCAAAGTCTTCGACCGTAAAAATCCCATCCTCTGCAAGTGCTTCAATCATCTGTGGGTTCAGCCCCTCAAACTCGACTAAGCTATCTTGTACACCCAGTTCGCGCGCGCGGTCCAAGGCCTTTTTTGCCTGAGCTTCGAGATGCTCACGAGCCCGGGTTTGCAGTTCTCCTGCGGTGCTGTCGTCTACACCGTCGATGACGAGAAGTTCGTCAACATCGACATATGCAACCTCTTCGAGATTGGTGAAACCTTCTGAGACAAGCAATTGCGCGAAGAATTCGTCCAAATCCAGCGCGTCCATAAATAGCTGGGTGCGAAGCTCAAACTCTTTCTGGCGCCGGGCACTTTCGTCGGCCTCGGTCATTATATCGATATCCAGACCGGTGAGTTGGCTGGCAAGGCGCACGTTTTGCCCACGACGGCCAATCGCAAGGCTTAATTGTTCCTCGGGAACAACAACCTCGATGCGCTCGGCCTCTTCGTCAAGAACCACTTTGGATACTTCGGCAGGTTGCAGCGCGTTGACCAAAAATGTCGGCTGGTCTTCGTTCCACGGAATGATGTCAATTTTTTCGCCTTGCAGCTCGTTGACCACAGCCTGCACACGGCTGCCGCGCATGCCAACGCAGGCACCTACAGGGTCAATCGAGTTGTCATACGAAATCACTGCGATTTTGGCACGTGAGCCGGGATCGCGGGCGACGGCCTTGATCTCAATGATGCCGTCATAGATTTCCGGCACCTCCATCTTGAACAATTCAGCCATAAACTGCGGGTCGGTACGCGATAGGAAAATCTGGGGTCCGCGAGGTTCGCGGCGCACGTCCTTGATATAGCAACGCACCCGATCGTTGGGCCGGTAGCTTTCGCGACCAATCTTGTCGTTGCGGCGCAGAATCGCCTCGCCTCGCCCCATGTCGACGATGACATTACCATATTCCTCGCGCTTGACGACGCCATTGATGATGGTGCCGGCGCGGTCTTTGAATTCTTCGTATTGCCGATCGCGTTCCGCTTCGCGAATTTTCTGCAAGATTACTTGCTTGGCAGATTGCGCGGCGATTCGGCCCATTTCTACCGGCGGCACTTCTTCGATAAATTGGTCGCCTACGGCTGGGCTTTCAAGATAGGGTTGGGCCTGCTCTACGGTCATTTCGGCTTGATAGTTTTCGACTTCTTCGTCCTCGACCACGGTGCGCACGCGGGTAAAGCTGGCGCGTCCGGTTTTGCGATCGATCGACACACGGATGTCCATTTCGGCTCCGTAGCGGCTTTTAGCTGCACGGGCGAGCGATTCTTCCATCGCTTCGACCACCAGTGCAGGGTCGATCATTTTCTCGCGGGCAACTGCCTCGGCAGTTTGCAACAGCTCTAGCTGGTTGGCTGAAGTAATGGCCATGGTTAGTCCTCCTCGGACGCTTCGGTCTCAATCTTGTCAAATTTCGTTTCGTTCAACGTCCCCGCAGCTTTGCGTTGACGCAGCATTTCCTTGATCAAATCATCGGTCAGCACCAGTTTTGCATCTGACAACCATTCAAATTTCAATCCAATCGTGCCTTGATTGATATTGATCAGCACATCATCATTTTCGATCCCGGCCAGCATGCCTTTGAACCGGCGCTGCCCGTCGATCAATTCGGTGGTTTCAATTTTGACCTCATAGCCTTCGAACATATCAAAATCCTTAAGCCGGGTCAGTGGCCGGTCAATCCCGGGGCTGGACACCTCAAGCGTATAGGCGTCAAGAACCGGATCTTCCACATCCAGCACCGCGCTGATTGCGGTGCTGATCTGTCCGCACTCATCCACTTCGATACCGCCATCGGGTCGGTCGGCCATTACTTGCAAGACGATTTCATAGCCGCTTATCAGCCGCACGCGCACCAGCTCAAACCCCAGATCTTCGATCACGGGTGTGATGATCTCTGCCAGACGGCGATCAATGGCGGCTTTGGCTATCAAACTGTTGCTCATGGGTCTTTCGGATACAAAAAAAACGGGCGCGCGGCCCGTTGCTCTTTCTCGGTGGATCCAAGATTGTAAACCTCAAAGCCGCTGTTGACGACCTCTATAGGCAATGCCCGTGATGTCTGCAAGGGGCTAATCGGGGTGTTTGCATTCCCGCTGTCATTTTTACGGCCGTGGCCTCGCAGTGTCAGAGCTGGTCTGTGGAAGGCAGGTCTGCGCACCTAAGCAAGCTGTGGTTTACAATCTGGCGGCAACATTGCGAACCATTTCGATCCGTTTTTGGTTGGGCGGATGTGTTCCGAAAAATGCGTTTCCCGGATCTGAAATACGTCTAAAGAACGTGGCGCCCCGCACCGGATCATAGCCAGCTGCATGGGTGATCTGGGTGCCAAGGGCGTCTGCTTGCAGTTCGAATTTTTTTGAATAGGTGCGCCCCCCCATGAAAGTACCAATATCTTGCGCGGTTCTGACTGTGATCGGCGGCCCTCCGGCTAGGCTGGTAAGCTTGCCAAAAAGCAATGCTCCTGCAAGCGCATTTTGCTGTTTTTTGAGTAAATGGCCCTGGATGTGGTGGGCGCTTTCGTGGCCCAAAATAAACGCCAGTTCGTCGTCATTTTGGGCTGACAATAGCATCGACAGGGTGAAAACAATCACTGGCTGGTCGTCTTTTTCGAGTGTCTGAAATGCATTTGGCGGCTGGTTAAGACGCGTATCAAGCAGGATTGTAAATTGACAGTTTAATTTGGGCGCGCGATTTCGGCAGCTTTGCTCGGCGACGGGTTTTACTCGGTTTACGATGGTTTCAAACCTGTCCAGCGCCCGTTGCACTGCCAGTGCTGTCAAAGGCAGTGCTGCTGCGTTTTCAGGCAAAGCTGTCTGGGCGACGGGGGCATCGGTCTCGATTGAGGGCGAGTTGGGTGGAACAGAACTGCATCCTGCAATCATAAAAACGCAGGTGCAAAGTGGCCGCAACATCAAATAGGCCTCCTTTTTCGAGAATTTGCTTTTGCCTCTTTTTTGGTTTTTGCTACACTGACCACGCTAGCGGCCTGTCGCGCATATCTCTAGTAAGTAAGTGTCAATTAGGCAAAGGAAATAGACAATGTTCACCATTGAGCATGAATTTGATTCAACCGTGATTACTCTTGTTGATGAGGGGCAGGTGCCACTGCAAGAGGATGTGGTGGTCAACGGTTTTGAAGAGTGCATTACAGTTGAGCAGTATGATACAAGACTGAACCAGATACAGAAAATTACCCTGTCGATCGCTCAGATGCGAGATCTTGGTGCAGCCATCTCTTTGCCGGAAGGGGTCTATTCGCGTAGCGATGCCCTGCCTTCAGGTGCCCTGACTTCAGATACCCAGTCCTCAGATACCCAGTCCTCAGATACCCAGTCCTGAGCCGTCCCACCATCTCATAATGACTGGTCTGCACAGGGTACATAAATTTGTGCGAGAGGTTGTGTTGTGAGATGGCGGAGATTGGGGCGCCGCATGTCTGGCCCTTTATTAATGCCCGGGCAGTCAGGCAATATTTTGCAGGCGCTCGGGAATTGCCCTTGCTATTATTCTTCGGCATAGAGATCAGGTGTAGTTATTTTTGTTGTGGAGATTTCAATGTCCGTATCGAACCCTGTTGTTTTGGAATTTTTGTTCACGCGGCGCTCCCATCCGGTGAAAACACTGGTTTTGCCGGTGCCGGATAAGGCCGAGCTTACGACGCTTTTGACGGCGGCTGCGCGCTGCCCTGATCACGGAAAGCTTGAGCCCTGGAGGTTTATTGTGTTGCAAAAACCGGCCCTAGAGCGGCTTGCCGATCTGGCCGAGGCACGGGCGGTCGCCAGCCAGATGGAGGCGGCGCAAATCGCAAAAGCTCGGCGCCAGTTTGATCTTGGCAATCTTGCGGTCGCAGTGGTCGAAATACGCCGCTCTACCGCGCGGATTCCCGCGATTGAGCAGACGTATTCGGCCGGCGCGGTCTGTCTTGGGCTGGTTAATGCCGCATTAGCAGCCGGTTGGGGGGCCGGGTGGCTGTCTGGTTGGCTGGCGCACGACCGTGATTTTGTTGAGCAAGGGTTTGGACTTAACGGGCAAGAGCGTGTTGCCGGTCTGATTTATCTCGGCACACGCACCACCATGCCGCCAGAACGACCGCGCCCGGATATCGATGCGGTTACCACATGGATGGCAGAATGATCCTGTCGAGCATAGTCAAGGCGCTGCGGCAAATTGGTGACCAGCGGTTTCGTCAGGTGCTGTTATTAGGCATTGGCCTGAGCGTGTTATTTCTGGTGGGCGCGACGCTGGGGGTCTTTACCCTGATCAACTGGAGTTTTGGGCCAGAGGCCTCTCTCCCGTTGATCGGACCGGTAAGTTGGGCGTCTGATGTGATGAGTTGGGCCTCTGTGCTGGCCATGCTGGTGTTGTCGGTCTTTTTAATGATGCCAGTTGCGAGCGCGATTATTTCGCTTTTCTTGGAGCGGGTGGTGCAAGCGGTTGAGGATAGGCATTATCCTAATTTGCCGGTGGTCACTGGGATACCTCTGGGTCAGGCCCTTTTTGATATGCTGAATTTCTTGTTGGTGCTATTGGCGGCCAATCTTGTTGCGCTGTTGCTTTATGCGTTGTTTTTTCCCGTGGCTCCATTTATTTTTTGGGGTATGAACGGCTTTCTTCTAGGGCGAGAATATTTTCAATTGGTCGCCACGCGCCGGCTTGGGTGGGCTGAGGCAAAAGCCCTGCGCAAGCGTCATACGGGGAAAATCTGGCTGGCTGGAACGCTGGTGGCGGTGCCACTATCTATGCCGTTGGTTAATCTGGTTATCCCGATTCTCGCCGTTGCAACCTTTACCCATCTGTTTCACCAACTGTCGCCGGTCCCATCCGATTAAACATATCCAGATCGCGCACCGTCAATTTCCCTGAGACAATGACGGCGACAAAACCAACCCATAAAACAAAGGCCACAAAAGTTGTGATCCAGGCCTTTTTTTTCAGCTGATGTTCGGCGGGGGCCCCAGCATGGGTGCCCGGCACGATCTCGCCGACATCGCCTTGGGTTTTAAGCCGGATTGGCAGGGCGATAAAAAATACCATGAACCAGACGATGGCAAATAAGACGATGGCAGAGATGATCGACATTTAAGATCCTAGCTAGGCGTGGCGCGTGGCGCTGTGATGGCAACACAAACGTAGTCCAAGTTTTTAAAAGGGCGAGGTTTAGGTTTGCTCAAGCTCAATCAAGCAGCCGTTGAAATCTTTGGGGTGCAAAAACAGAACTGGTTTGCCATGGGCGCCAATTTTTGGTGTGCCATTGCCCAAAACCCGTGCGCCAGCATTTAAAAGTCTATCGCGGGCCGCAATAATGTCGGGCACCTCATAGCACATGTGATGTATGCCCCCTGCTGGATTTTTTTCCAAAAACCCTGTGATGGGGCTGTCTTGTCCAAGCGGATATAGCAATTCAATTTTTGTATTGGGCAACGCGATAAACACCACCGTCACACCGTGGTCGGGCTCATCCTGTGGTGGTCCCACCTCGGCACCAAGAGTGTCGCGATATTGCGCAATGGCCGCCGCAAGGTCCGGGACGGCAATTGCAACATGGTTTAAGCGACCAATCATTCCAAACTCCTGTGTGTCGGGCGCGCTGAATCATGCACCGTCTGCCCCTCTCTATGTCGCCTGTTGGGGCTCTGTGCAAGAGGCGGGCAGTCGCAGCGCGGCATTAATCGCTTGTTAGGCTGCTCGGTGCAAAGTGGGCCGACCAACAAAAGGAGATGAGATTATGGATGATCTAACGCAAAATGCGTTGCCACAGTATTTACGCAGCGACCGTCCGTTATTCGGGCTGACGGTTCTGGTGGTTGAGGACAGCAAGTTTGCCTGTGAGGGAATTCGCCTTTTGTGCCTGCGAAGTGGCGCGCGGATTCGTCGGGCTGATTGCCTGCGGTCTGCGCGACGCCATCTTCAGGTGTACCGCCCTTCGGTGGTGATTATTGATCTTGGTTTGCCTGATGGCAACGGAGCTGAGCTAATCGAAGAACTCAACGCCGCCTCGCCACGGGTTGGGATCGTGCTGGCAATTAGTGGCGATAGTTTTGGCGAATCTGTGGCGCTTGCCGCTGGCGCTGATGGATTTTTTGCCAAGCCTTTAATAAGTCTCGCGGTATTTCAAGAAACCATTCTTTCTTTAATGCCAAAAGACTATGTGGGCAAAGGTATCGTCCGGACTGTTTCCAGCGAAACCGTGGAACCGGACCTAATCGCGTTTCAAGAGGATATGGCGCATGCGGCCGAAGTCATTGAAAAAGATACCGCTGCGCAGCAGGTCGAATACCTGACATTGTTCTTGCGCGGGGTGGCACGCAGCGCGTCTGATGCCGCTCTGCTCGATGCGACTGAACGGCTTGGTGCGGCGCACGCGCAGCAGCGTCAATTGACATTAGAATTGGCTTGTGTCGCAGGTTTGGTGCAAGATCGTCTGGTCGCTCGCACGGCGATTTAATCACCGCGGCAAAGATGGATCACCACTGGCCCGCACCAGACGTGTCAGGTCAGAAAGGCGCTCTTTTTGGGTCTGGTCTGGTGCAAAGTTTCTTGGCGATAACCAGACTGAAAATGCTTGGTCCAGCGCTGACCATTCTGCGTCGATTGCCGCAAACCAGGCCGTATCGCGATTGCGACCTTTCACAACTGATGCTTGCCGAAAAATACCTTCAAAGCTTAATCCCAGCCTTTGCGCGGCCCGCCGTGAGGCACTGTTGCAGGCGTCACATTTCCATTCAAGCCGTCGGTATCCTGCTGAAAAGGCCCAGCGCATCATAAGATAAAGTGCCTCGGTTGCGGCGCGGCTGCGCTGAAGCTGAGGCGCAAAATTGATATGGCCTATCTCGATTGAACCTGCTTCGGGTTTGATCCGCAGATAGCTGGCGACACCGCCAAACATGTTCGCATCCAGATCATAGATGGCATAGAAAAGATGCGTTTTATTTTCAACGGTTTGTCGTACCCAGCGGTGATATTGCGCGGCCGACGAAAACGGTCCGTAGGGCATATAATGCCAAAGCGCGCTGTGCCCTTCGTAGGTGTTGAACAAAAGCGCTGCGTGGTCTTCTGCCTGCAAGGGCACCAGCCGGCAATACTGCCCTGACAGGATCTCTCCCTTGGGTGCGCTCGGGGCGGTCCAATCTGCAACCTGAGGGCCAAGGATTGGCAGGGTTGGCATAAGCGCTATCCTTTTGCGCCAGCATAACCGTCCGGTTGGCTATGTCAAAGCCGAACTCTGGGGTTGCGCATCATTTGCAGGCTTATTGAGGGCTGGCGCCTCAAAAGGGCGCGCATGCATAGATCAGTCCTGTGGGATCACTCGCAGACCCAATTCCATCAGCTGGCCCGCCATCGGTTCAGATGGCGCAGCCATCATCAGGTCTTCGGCTCGCTGGTTCATCGGGAACATAATCACTTCGCGAATGTTGGCCTCATCGGCCAGCAGCATTACGATCCGGTCGATGCCCGCCGCGCAGCCTCCATGGGGTGGGGCCCCGTATTTGAACGCATTGACCATGCCGCCAAAGCGCTTGGTGACCTCGTCGGCGCCATATCCCGCAAGCTCGAATGCCTTGAACATAATTTCCGGCTTGTGGTTTCGGATTGCGCCGGAAATCAGCTCATAGCCATTGCAAGCCAAATCGTACTGGTACCCCAAGACGCTGAGTGGATCTGCTTCCAGTGCCGCCAANCCGCCCTGCGGCATTGAGAACGGGTTGTGGCTAAAATCAATTTTGCCAGTTTCCTCATCGGCCTCGTACATCGGAAAGTCGACGATCCAGGCAAAGGCAAAGCGGTCTTGGTCCGTCAGCTTTAATGCATCCCCAATCGCGATACGGGCCTTGCCGGCCACTTTTTCAAAGGCCGCAGGTTTGCCGCCCAAGAAAAATGCTGCATCGCCAACGCCCAGCCCCAATTGCTGGCGGATGGCTTCTGTGCGCTCTGGTCCAATATTTTTTGCCAAAGGGCCGGCTGCTTCCATTTCGCCGTCGCTTTCGCGCCAGAAGATATAACCCATGCCGGGCAGACCTTCTTTTTGTGCAAAGGCATTCATCCGGTCACAGAATTTACGGCTGCCGCCTGTTGGCGCGGGGATGGCGCGAATTTCAGTGCCCTCCTGCTCAAGCAGCTTGGCAAAGATGGCGAAACCCGAATCGCGAAAATGGTCGCTGACGCGCTGCATTTTCAGCGGGTTGCGCAGGTCGGGTTTGTCAGTGCCATACCAAAGTGCGGCGTCTTTATACGAGATTTGTTCCCAGGTTTGATCAACTTTGCGGCCACCACCAAACTCTTCGAAAATACCGCCAACCACTGGTTCGATGGTGTCGAACACGTCTTGTTGTTCCACAAAAGACATCTCGAGGTCGAGCTGATAGAAATCGGTGGGCGAGCGATCGGCGCGGGGGTCTTCGTCGCGAAAACAGGGGGCGATTTGGAAATATTTATCAAAGCCCGAGACCATAATCAGCTGTTTGAACTGCTGGGGGGCTTGCGGAAGCGCATAGAACTTTCCGGGGTGTTGGCGTGAAGGCACGAGAAAGTCGCGTGCGCCCTCGGGGCTTGATGCGGTGATGATCGGCGTTTGATATTCGCGAAAATCCAAATCCCACATACGTTTGCGGATCGAGGCAACCACATCCGAGCGCAGTATCATATTGCGCTGCAGTTTTTCGCGCCGCAGATCCAGATATCGATAACGCAGGCGGGTTTCTTCGGGATAATCCTGATCGCCAAACACCATCAGTGGCAATTCGGCCGCATCACCCAACACTTCGATATCCCGAATATAAACTTCGATTTCGCCGGTGGACAGTTTGGAGTTGATCAGGCTTTCGTCGCGGGCTTTGACGCTGCCGTCGATCCGAATGCACCATTCGCTGCGCACGGACTCAACTTGAGAAAAGACCGGGCTGTCGGGATCGCAAAGCACCTGCGTCATGCCATAGTGATCGCGCAGGTCGATGAACAAAACGCCGCCATGGTCGCGCACTCTGTGCACCCATCCCGACAGGCGCACGGTCTGATCGACATGGGTTTTGTTCAAATCGGCGCAAGTGTGGCTGCGGAAAGCATGCATGGCGTTCGTCCTCTTGGGTGTCATCTCGTGTCGCGTCGGTACACCGTGCTGCGCGGTGAAAGTCAAGCTTTCACATCACATAGAACCGCGCCAATCCCCCAACGCAGCGAATTTCCGACCGAGATTGCCCGGCATTGGGCCAAATCTTGGCGTGTGATCACTTATTCTGTGCACAGGCCTTTGGTCAGCAGTGTCTGGCGAAAAACCCCCGGCAAGACGCCGCAACTGAGGGCAGGTGTCACAATTTTGCCGCTAGGTTGGGTGATGAAAATATTGGTGATGGTGCCCTCACAAAGCTCGTTGCGTTCATTGAAAAACAGCCATTCGCTCACCCTGGCGGGCAGCTTGGCGCGCATAGCGTCATAGACTGCGCGCCAGGTGGTTTTATGACGCAGCCATGGATCATCGGAGGCAAGGCGCAGTGGCGCAATCGCCACCGACCACGGCTTTGTCTCATCTTGAAAGGCCACAGTGCTTAGCGCAAAGTGACCGTCTTGCGCCACGGTAAGCCGACAGCGGAGTGGCGTTGCGCTTTTTTATGGATTGCAAACGGGTGCGTATGGCTGTGAGGTCGATCCTGAACTCCAGTGCCTGCGCGCTGCGCTGCAAGCGGGCTAGGTGCAAATCAAGATGACGACAGCCCTCATCCCGGTGGTACCCCAGCGTTTCAATCACGCGCATGCTGTCCGGGGCAGGTTGGTCAAGCGGGTTTTCCAAAGCGCCTCCTCGTGGTCTGTCGGCGGGGTGCTGTCCCAAACCACGCCGCCACCGACGTTTAGCGTAACCTCACCTTTCTCACTCATTAAACTGCGAATCGCCACGGTAAATTCAGATCGCCCATCCGGGGCGGCCCAGCCGATTGCACCGCAATAGATATCGCGTGGCCAAGGTTCGAGATCGCGCAGAATTTCCATTGCTCGCAGTTTGGGTGCGCCGGTGATCGACCCACAGGGAAACAGCGCTCGAAATAGAGCTGAAAGGGTTGTATCTGGCCGCAACTGGCCTTCGACCAGCGATGTCATCTGGTGTACGTGGAATAGGTTTCAACGTTGAACAGGTCGGGCACTTTGACCGATCCGGGCTGGCAGACGCGCGACATATCATTGCGCAACAGATCGGCGATCATCAGGTTTTCAGCGCGGTTTTTGGGGTCGGTCGCAAGAAAGTCTCGGCGCGCGCGATCTGTTTCTGGGTCGCTGTGGCGCGGTTGGGTACCTGTCATTGGCCACGTTTGTATTTGCCCCTGGGTATCGGTGCAAAATATAGTTCAGGCGCGCGCGATAAAATATCAGGCATCCCGTCTTGTAGCATCAAAGCTCCGTATTGCACCGGCTGCACTGCGGCTAAAGCGGCGTACAGGGCCCGTGAACAGCTTTTGGTTTTTGCCGTTAGAGGAAAGGTGAGGTTTGCTTGATAGATATCACCCGCAGCGATAAAATCATGGACAATTGAAAAGGCGGCCTCCTACGCCGCGGGGTCCCAAAGTGGCGTAAACTGGCTTAATTCTGCGGTGCCGGTTGCGAGGGCAGTCTGACGGGGCTGGTCATAGACCCCAAATTGCAGCAAGGGCAGGCGGCGCTGTGCGGGCAGGCGCGGCAAGAGCCCGGGCTCAAACAGATAGCCCAGCTCATAGCTGGTATATCCTGCCAGCCAAAAACCGTCGTGGCGCGCTTTATCCAACCGCGCTAGTGCGGGCGGCAGTTCAGCAGTGGTTTGGGCGGAAATAATCTCGGTTGGGGCGCGGAAATCGCTTCCGATTTCGGATGGGCCGCTATCAAATCGTATGCGCATATTGGATCTTTACCTATGGGTGCCGCAGATAGAGTTTATCGGCGGGGAAGAACACGTTTTAAACGTGGCGAAAGCGTTTAATTTGCCGCCCCCCTTGCACGCGGTTGGCTGATCTCTATAACCCACGACAATTTGTGTCTTCTGCCAAGCCGCATCACCCATGAACAGTAAGAGGTCTTTCATGCCCAAAAGAACCGATATCAGCTCAATCATGATTATCGGCGCCGGGCCCATCGTCATTGGACAGGCCTGCGAGTTTGATTATTCCGGGGCGCAGGCCTGCAAAGCGCTGCGCGAAGAGGGGTATCGGGTCATTTTGGTGAACTCTAACCCGGCCACCATCATGACAGACCCCGGACTGGCGGATGCCACATATATCGAGCCCATCACGCCCGAAGTGGTGGCAAAGATCATTGAAAAAGAACGACCCGACGCGCTGTTGCCCACCATGGGCGGGCAGACGGGGTTGAACACGTCGCTGGCGCTGGAAGAGATGGGTGTGCTGGATAAGTTTGGTGTTGAGATGATCGGTGCCAAGCGTCCTGCAATTGAAATGGCGGAAGACAGAAAGCTGTTTCGCGAGGCGATGGATAGGCTGGGTCTGGAAAACCCCAAAGCGGTGATTGCCAATACAATGCAAGAATGCCTCGACGCGTTGGCGCATGTCGGACTGCCAGCCATTATCCGCCCGGCATTTACGCTGGGGGGCACCGGCGGTGGTGTGGCGTTCAATCGCGAAGATTACGAACACTTTTGCAAGTCTGGACTTGATGCCAGCCCGGTGAGCCAGATCCTGATCGACGAATCCCTTCTGGGTTGGAAAGAATTTGAAATGGAGGTTGTGCGCGACACGGCGGATAACGCAATTATCGTCTGTGCGATTGAAAACATTGATCCGATGGGGGTGCATACGGGCGATTCGATCACTGTGGCCCCGGCGCTGACGCTGACCGACAAAGAATATCAGATCATGCGCAATGGCTCGATCGCAGTGCTGCGCGAAATCGGTGTCGAGACCGGCGGCTCTAATGTGCAATGGGCGGTAAACCCAGTGGACGGGCGCATGGTTGTCATCGAAATGAACCCGCGGGTGTCACGCTCTTCGGCGCTGGCCTCAAAGGCAACGGGCTTTCCGATTGCCAAGATCGCCGCCAAGCTGGCGGTGGGCTACACGCTGGACGAATTGGACAATGACATCACCAAGGTCACGCCAGCCAGTTTTGAGCCGACGATTGACTATGTTGTTACCAAAATTCCGCGCTTTGCGTTTGAAAAATTTGCGGGTTCTGCGCCTTTACTGTCCACTGCGATGAAATCTGTGGGCGAGGTGATGAGCATCGGACGTACGATCCACGAATCGCTGCAAAAGGCACTGGCATCGATGGAGACGGGGCTAACCGGGTTTGATGAGGTCGAGATTGAGGGCGCACCCGAAAGAACAGCCGTTATTCGCGCAATCAGCTTGCAAACGCCGGATCGAATGCGCACGATTGCGCAGGCTATGCGGCATGGTTTGAGCGATGAAGACATCCATGGCGTCACAATGTTTGACCCCTGGTTTCTGGCCCGTATTCGCGAGATTGTTGAGGCCGAAGCCGATGTGCGCAGCGGTGGTCTGCCACGCGATGCAGAGGGTCTGCGGGACTTGAAAATGATGGGCTTTACCGATGCGCGGTTGGCGGCATTGACTGGGCTTGGCGAAGCGGATGTGCGCCGGGCGCGCTTGGACGTCGGTGTGCAGGCTGTGTTCAAGCGGATCGATACCTGCGCCGCCGAGTTTGAGGCGCAGACACCATATATGTACTCGACCTATGAGGCCCCTGCCTTTGGCGATGTGGAGTGCGAGGCGCGGCCATCTGACAAGAAAAAAGTTGTGATCTTGGGGGGCGGTCCAAATCGTATCGGTCAGGGGATCGAGTTTGACTATTGCTGTTGTCATGCGTGCTATGCGCTGACAGAGGCGGGATATGAAACCATTATGGTGAATTGTAACCCCGAGACCGTTTCAACCGATTATGACACCTCGGACCGCTTGTATTTTGAGCCGTTGACGTTTGAGCATGTGATGGAAATTTTGCGAGTCGAGCAAGATAATGGCACCCTGCATGGTGTGATCGTGCAGTTTGGTGGCCAGACGCCTTTGAAACTGGCTAATGCGCTGGAACAGGAAGGCATTCCGATTTTGGGCACCACGCCGGATGCGATTGATCTGGCCGAAGACCGCGAACGCTTTCAGGCTCTGGTCAACGATCTGGGGCTAAAGCAGCCGAAAAACGGCATTGCTTCAACGGATGCGCAGGCGCTGGAGATTGCCAAAGATCTTGGATTTCCGCTGGTGATCCGACCCTCGTATGTTCTGGGCGGGCGGGCGATGGAGATCGTGCGCGATATGACCCAGCTTGAACGCTATATAAAAGAGGCGGTGGTGGTCTCTGGCGATAGCCCTGTTTTGTTGGACAGTTATCTTGCCGGCGCGGTGGAATGTGATGTTGACGCGCTGTGTGATGGCACCGATGTGCATGTCGCAGGCATCATGCAGCATATCGAAGAGGCGGGCGTTCACTCTGGTGACAGCGCGTGTTCGCTGCCGCCCTATTCGTTGTCGCCCGCGATTATAGCCGAATTGAATGTGCAAACCCGGGCGTTGGCATTGGCACTGAACGTGGTGGGTCTGATGAATGTGCAATTTGCCGTCAAGGACGATGAAATTTATCTGATTGAGGTGAACCCCCGAGCCTCGCGCACGGTGCCGTTTGTCGCCAAATCCACTGATAGCGCCATTGCTTCGATCGCGGCGCGCTTGATGGCGGGAGAGCCGCTGAGCAATTTCCCGCACCGCGCACCATATAAAGATGCCTCCTACGACGAAGTGTTGCCGATGGCCGATCAGATGACCTTGGCCGATCCAAATATGCCGTGGTTCTCGGTTAAAGAAGCGGTGATGCCGTTTGCGCGCTTTCCCGGTGTTGACACAATCCTTGGTCCCGAGATGCGCTCGACCGGCGAAGTCATGGGTTGGGATCGCAGCTTTGCGCGGGCGTTTCTCAAGGCGCAGATGGGTGCCGGAATGGAGCTGCCATTCAGCGGGCGCGCTTTCGTATCGATTCGCGACACTGATAAGACGCCCCAGATGATCGAGGCGGCCAATCTGTTGATTGAGACTGGCATGACGTTGATTGCCACTCGCGGTACCGCCGCTTGGCTCAGTGTGGCGGGTGTTGCCTGTGATGTGGTTAATAAAGTTTATGAGGGCCGGCCAAATATTGTTGATATGCTGAAAAATAATGAGATCGCTTTCGTCATAAACACCACAGAGGGTGTGCAAGCCGTTGAGGATTCCCGCGAAATTCGCTCGGTGGCTCTGTATGATGGCATTCCGTATTTTACGACAGCGGCGGCGGCGCATGCGGCGACCATGGCAATGCGCGCGCGCGACGATGGTGATTTGGTGGTCAAATCTCTGCAAGGGTAGATCACGCTAATAATGTTGTCTAAATAAAAATTCAGGTTTGAATTTTATTGCCTAGCAGTTGTTTGCGGGGTATTATCAACTCTGGAGGTATTATTTTTAATTATTTTCACCATCAAGTTGAGGATGTGTAACATGTTGAAACTTATCAATATTGTTTTACCGGCAGCCTTTTTTGCCCTGTTTGGGTTGGCTGCTTTTTCGCAGTCGCAAACATTAGAAATTGCAGACCCAGAACTCCATAAAATTATTCAGGTTTTTCCGGACGCTGCGTCGCCAACTGGGGCAGTTATCGCTTATAATCCGTCAAAGTGTCAACAAATTGGTATGGCTTGTGAATTTTTGCAGATGCATGAACACGGGCGTATTAAATTAGGGTATCAGCCTGCGAAGGCGGGTGCTCTGGCGCAGAATTTAGAGTTTCTCGAGCTTGAAGCAGATAAATTCGCAGCGATAAATGCATCGCCGCAGGTGGTATTCGCAGGATGGCAATTTTTTCGGACGGGGTATGCTGGTTTATCCCATGAAAGCTATAGGCAGCCACAGCTGAGAGCCAAGCGCATTTGCGAGTTTGCGCAACAGGTTGGCAATTGGATTGGCCCAGTTCCCTGTGAATGAAGCCTATGGCCGTTGCAATTTTGCTGTCACCTCTTGCGCCGCGTCGAGGGCCGCCTTTTATCGTGCCAGATTTTGCTTTCAGTAATGCGCAGTTGCGCACCTAGGTTTGTGGTCTTGTGACATCGGAAAAGCGAAATCTAAATTTACAAAATCTTCGCTCAAAGGGCGATATTTGCCGAGATTAGTGTCGACATTTTGATGGTAAACACTTGTTGGTGCTTGCTAATAAGACGTTGATAAAATCAAAAATGATTTTTTTATCAGTTATGCGATACTCTGGATCATATATCTCAATTAATAGCTTACGCCAGATTTTCGAAATGGATGTTTCAGTGATGAGATCTATGTTTGCTCGGTGCTGGTCACCGGTTGCACCCATCCCATCAAACTGGCTGGTGCAAAAACCGCCAAGGGAATTATAAACACGAATGAAGCGCAGTTGGTTTATGTCTGTCTGTGAAACAAGAATGTGCTGGCAACCAGCTATAAAATGCTAATCGACCAAAGTTTATTTCCCCAAACATCACCAACACCTACGACCAGTGACTTGATCGCGTTTACTCAAGCTGCAAGCTTGGTGGGTGAGGCCAGTCTGTCTGCAGTCGATAAAGCGGTTTTAGAGGGTGAGGCAGCGGCTAGATCTTCGATTGATACGAAAAATTTTACTACAATGGAATTGGCAGATTTCCTGACAGCCCTAAATGACTCAATACGTACAAATCCCAAGGAGTGGTACAAGCCGCTTGAACTCAACCCGACCAATGATCGGTTTGAACACGAGTAAGGCATTTATGTGGTTGTGGTTCAGGCCGTGATCAAGGGCGAGGGAATGAGGGTTGTTGTGGATAGAAATCTTAAGGGTGACACCACGCTTAAATCTGAAATTCTAAGTGGGATTTTTGGCAAGTAGAAATTCAAAGTCATTGACACCGCTAAGAATGAAATCACCAGTGCCGATCCGGAAGCGCCTAAAACTGCGTTGTAGGAAGTGGCCGTGTTTGATGCTTCGAAAGGCCCCTATGGAGTTCAGTTCAAAACGGTGTGGGAGAAGGATCTTAAACACGATCTTGCCAAACCTTTCGCATCGGACAACCAGCCATTTGAGTATGACATTTCAAGGCAAGATTGTCTGCATTGCGGGGGTTGGTGTCGCGGGGCTTAAGTATACGCCCAAACCAGTAATCCCAGTCCCAAAACCACGCGGTAAATCACATACGGTGTAAAACTGACGGTTTTTAACAGGCGCATCATTAGCACCAAAGCGCCCAGTGCAGCGATAAATGCAAAGACTGCCGCCAGTGCTGCATCTTTTACAATCGCGTAATCCGCCGTTGTGGCCACTTCGGCGCTCAGTAGCACCCCTGAGGCGATGATGGTCGGGATTGACATGAGCATTGACAGTTTGGCGGCCCCCTCGCGGCCATAGCCCAAACGCCGCGCGCCGGTGATGCAGATGCCCGAGCGCGAGGTGCCGGGAATCAGCGCCAGCGCCTGCCATAACCCAAGAATGATCGCGTGGCGCAGCGACCAGTTTTCGGCAGTCTTTTCGGTGGGCCCGGTTCTATCACACCACCACAGCAGCCCCCCAAACCCCAGCATAGTCCAACCAATTAAGGCCACTGATCCGCGCATTACATCATTTAAACCGGTAAGCTTCAGCGCCAAGCCGACCAGAATGACCGGTCCGGTGGCGATCATCAGTAAAAAGGCTAACTTAGCCCCCGGCGTATCAAGTTTCCCGTAAATCATCCGTGGAACGCCGCCCACAGCCATTCGGACATCACGCCAAAAATACAAGACAACAGCACCAAGCGTTCCAATATGTACTGCGATATCAATGGCTTGCCCCTGATCTTCCAATCCGGTCAGCTTGGGCAATAAGATTAGGTGACCAGACGACGAAACCGGAAGGAATTCAGTGAGACCTTGAAGAATGGCAATGAGTAGAAGGTGGAAAGACGCCATTGGATGCATCCGATAAAAACTCTATTTAACGGATATATCGGGTTGATCCCAAAGGGAACCCCTCATATTAGGTCCGATTCGGTATTAATATGTGCGGATTTCCGCTTGTGAAATCATTAACTTCGCGAGGTGGCTAAAATAAGGGCAGCTTTACTGCCTTTTATTCCAGGGTGGTTTGCGATATGAGGCCAACAACCAATGAGAATAGGGAGGGGTCGCGTTATGGCTGAGCAACCGATGTTGAAATTTGTGTCTGTGGACCGGGATATGCCCACAAAACGAGATGCGGAACTTCGCAATCAGGATTTTGACGAAATCTATGCCGAATATGCGGCTAAAAAAGCCGAGGAACAGGCCAGTCGTTGCAGTCAGTGTGGCGTGCCTTATTGTCAGACCCATTGCCCGTTGCACAATAACATTCCCGACTGGCTGCGACTGACGGCAGAAGGTCGGCTTGAAGAAGCCTATGCCTTGTCTCAGGCGACCAACACCTTTCCCGAAATCTGTGGACGTATCTGCCCGCAAGACCGTCTTTGCGAGGGCAATTGCGTGATTGAGCAATCCGGTCATGGGACAGTGACGATCGGTGCAATTGAAAAATATATTACCGATACAGCTTGGGAAAAAGGTTGGACGAAAGTCATCAAGCCCAACGTTGAACGTGCTGAATCCGTTGGAATCATTGGGGCTGGCCCCGGTGGGCTTGCAGCCGCAGACCGGCTGCGCCGGGCAGGTGTGCAGGTGACAATCTATGATCGCTATGACCGGGCGGGCGGTCTTTTAACTTATGGAATACCGGGTTTTAAGCTTGAAAAAGATATTGTGCTGAGGCGCAATGATCAACTGCAACAGGGTGGGGTTGAGTTTGTGCTCAATTGCTCGGTCGGTGAGGATATCAGTTTTTCAGATCTGCGCGCAAAACACGATGCGTTGGTGATTGCCACCGGTGTTTACAAAAGTCGCGACCTCGACACTCAAGGCGCTGCCGCGGCAGGCCTAGTGCGGGCGATTGATTATCTGACAGCTTCAAATCGCGTTGGTTTCGGAGATGACGTCCCTGCGTTCGAAAACGGCGACTTAAATGCGGCAGACAAGCGCGTCGTGGTGATCGGTGGTGGTGATACCGCGATGGATTGCGTGCGCAGTGCGATTCGCCAAGGGGCCGTCAGCGTGAAATGCCTGTACCGGCGCGATCGCGCCAATATGCCAGGCAGCCAACGCGAAGTGCAAAACGCCGAAGAAGAAGGCGTCGTGTTTGAATGGCTTGCCGCACCGAACGGATTTGTTGGCGATCCTGTCACGGCAGTGCGCGTGCAAAAGATGCGCCTTGGCGCACCAGACGCCACCGGTCGTCGGTCGCCTGAGGCGATTGAAGGTTCCGAATATGATGAACCCGCCGATCTGGTGATAAAAGCGCTCGGGTTTGAGCCTGAAAACCTACCAAAAATGTGGGATGTTGATGGTTTGGATGTTACCCGTTGGGGCACGATCAAGGCCGATTTTACCACTGGCAAAACTGCACTTGATGGGGTGTTTGCCGTGGGAGACATCGTGCGCGGCGCATCGCTGGTTGTCTGGGCGATCAAAGACGGCCGCGACAGTGCTGACGCGATCTTGGGCTATCTGAACCAGACCCGGCTGATTGCGGCAGAATAAGCCGCGCGCATTTATCACTTTATCGAAGACCAAAAAATCAACCGTGCTGGGCCTCATGGCAGTGTTACCACGCGGAATTAGGGAGATCGAAATGACCAAATATGATGCTGATTGGGTTGCCGCAGAAACAGCTAAGCGCGCCTGGATGGCCAAGAATGGCATGTACTCTGAGGCTGAAGAACATGCCTCTTGTGGCGTTGGTCTGGTGGTGTCGATCAATGGCCAACCCAGCCGCACAGTTGTCGAACACGGCATCGCCGCGCTCAAAGCGATTTGGCACCGTGGTGCGGTGGATGCGGATGGAAAAACCGGCGATGGCGCAGGTATTCATATTGATATTCCGGTTGGGTTTTTCCAAGACCAAATACGCCGTACGGGTCACGAGCCGCGCGGTGATGAACTATTGGCGGTGGGTCAGGTATTTTTGCCTCGCCATGATTTCGGAGCGCAGGAAACCTGCCGTACCATCGTCGAGACTGAGGTCCTGCGTATGGGCTATTACATCTTTGGCTGGCGCCATGTGCCGGTTGATGTCGAGTGTTTGGGCGAAAAAGCCAACGCGACAAGGCCCGAGATTGAGCAAATTTTGATCTCAAACTCCAAGGGTGTTGATAAAAAAATCTTTGAGCGCGAGCTATACGTGATTCGTCGTCGCATCGAAAAAGCTGCCGCAAATGCTGGCGTGCAAGGGCTTTATATTGCGTCATTGAGCTGTCGGTCGATCATCTACAAGGGTATGATGCTGGCCGAGCAAGTGGCGGTGTTCTATCCCGATTTGATGGATAAGCGCTTCAAATCAGCCTTTGCGATTTATCACCAGCGCTATTCGACCAACACCTTTCCGCAATGGTGGTTGGCGCAACCTTTCCGCATGCTCGCGCACAATGGCGAGATCAATACTCTGAAGGGCAACATCAACTGGATGAAAAGCCACGAGATCAAGATGGCCTCGGCCGAGTTCGGAGCCATGGCAGATGACATCAAGCCAATTATCCCCAACGGCTCGTCAGATTCTGCGGCGCTAGATGCGGTGTTTGAAATGTTGGTGCGTGCTGGGCGCAATGCGCCAATGGCCAAAACCATGCTGATCCCTGAAAGTTGGTCCAAACAGGCGATTGAGTTGCCTGATGCATGGCGTGACATGTATTCTTACTGCAATTCAGTGATTGAACCTTGGGACGGCCCGGCAGCTTTGGCGATGACCGACGGGCGCTGGGTTTGCGCTGGTCTGGATCGCAACGGCCTGCGCCCCATGCGGTATGTGGTGACCGGCGATGGTTTGCTGATCGCAGGATCAGAGGCTGGCATGGTACCCATCGATGAGGCGAATGTCCTTGAAAAGGGCGCGCTTGGCCCGGGTCAATTGCTGTCGGTCGATATGCAGGAAGGTCGTTTGTATCACGACACAGAGATCAAGGATAAATTGGCAGCGAGCCAGCCATTTGGTGAATGGGTCGGGCGGATTACCGAACTGGACAGCGATTTGGCCAAGATCATCGAGGCGCCTATGTTTACGGGCGCCGAGTTGCGCAAGCGACAGATCGCGGCGGGATATTCGATCGAAGAGCTTGAGCAGATCCTTGCACCGATGGCTGAGGACGGCAAAGAAACATTGGCCTCAATGGGCGATGATACCCCCAGCGCCGTGTTGTCAAAGACCTACCGTCCGCTGTCGCATTTCTTCCGTCAGAACTTTTCGCAAGTCACCAATCCCCCGATCGACAGCCTGCGTGAGTTTCGGGTGATGAGCCTTAAGACCCGCTTTGGAAACCTTAAAAACGTACTGGATGAAAGCAGTTCCCAGACCGAAATACTGGTGCTTGACAGCCCGTTTGTCGGCAATGCGCAATGGGATGAGTTGACACGCCATTTTAATGCAGACTTGGCCGAGATCGATTGTACCTTCCCCGCGGATGCCAGTCCCAATGCATTGCAGGTCGCCTTGGCCCGCATTCGCGCCGAGGCAGAAGATGCGGTGCGCTCGGGCGTGGGGCATCTGGTGCTGACTGACCATCATTCTGATTCTGAAAAAGTGGCCATGCCGATGATCCTTGCGACATCAGCGGTACACAGCCATCTGACCACCAAGGGACTGCGGACGTTTTGTTCGCTGAACGTGCGGGCGGCTGAATGTGTCGATCCGCATTATTTTGCCGTGCTGGTGGGTGCAGGCGCCACGGTGGTCAACGCCTATCTGGCTGAGGATTCTCTGGCGCAGCGCATCGATCGTGGCTTGTTGAATGGTCCGCTGACCGAGGTGGTCAACCGCTATAAGACAGCGATCGATCAGGGTCTGTTAAAGATCATGGCCAAGATGGGTATTTCCGTGGTGTCTTCTTACAGAGGCGGGCTGAACTTTGAAGCTATTGGTCTGTCGCGGGCGATGTGTGCGGAATATTTTCCCGGTATGACCAGCCGGATCTCGGGTATTGGTGTCAGTGGTATCCAGAATAAAGCGAAAGAGATCCATGCCCTTGGATGGACAAGCGGTACCGACGTGTTGCCGATTGGCGGTTTTTACAAATCGCGCCGGACTGGCGAGACCCATGCCTGGCAGGCCCAGACCATGCACATGATGCAATCGGCCTGTAATTCGGCCAGTTATGAGCTGTGGAAAAAATATGCCGGCCGCATGCAGGCCAGTCCACCCATCCATCTGCGCGACCTGATGGATTTCAAAGCTTTGGGTGCTCCGGTGCCATTGGAAGAGGTCGAAAGCATTACCGCGATCCGCCAGCGGTTTGTCACGCCTGGTATGAGCCTTGGAGCGCTGAGCCCAGAGGCGCATAAAACCCTCAACGTGGCGATGAACCGGATTGGGGCGAAATCCGACAGCGGTGAAGGCGGTGAAGATCCTGCGCATTTTGTGCCAGAACCCAACGGTGACAACCCCTCTGCCAAGATCAAACAGGTGGCGTCGGGACGCTTTGGTGTGACGGCGGAATATCTCAACCAATGCGAAGAGCTTGAGATCAAAGTCGCACAGGGTGCAAAGCCAGGCGAAGGCGGACAATTGCCCGGAATGAAGGTCACCGATCTGATTGCGCGGTTGCGTCATTCGACCAAAGGGGTCACGTTGATTTCCCCACCTCCGCATCACGATATTTATTCCATCGAAGATCTGGCGCAGCTGATTTACGATCTGAAACAGATCAACCCGCGTTGCAAAGTAACAGTAAAGCTGGTGGCAGCCTCTGGTGTTGGCACGATTGCAGCGGGTGTGGCCAAAGCCAAAGCTGATGTGATCTTGATTTCAGGTCATAACGGTGGCACCGGCGCGTCGCCGGCCACCTCGATCAAATTTGCCGGCCTGCCATGGGAAATGGGTCTGACTGAGGCGCATCAGGTGCTGGCGATGAACAATCTGCGCGGGCGGGTGACGCTGCGCACAGATGGCGGGCTGCGCACGGGCCGCGATATCGTGATGGCGGCGATGATGGGCGCCGAAGAATACGGTATTGGCACCGCTGCCTTGATCGCGATGGGCTGTATCATGGTACGCCAATGCCAGTCCAACACTTGTCCGGTCGGAGTGTGTACGCAAAATCAAGAGCTGCGCGACAAGTTCACCGGCTCTGCGGACAAGGTGGTCAACCTGATCACGTTCTATGCCCAAGAGGTCCGTGAGATCTTGGCTTCGATTGGTGCGCGGTCTCTCAGTGATGTGATCGGGCGGGCAGATCTGCTGTCGCAGGTCAGTCGTGGGGCGGATAACCTTGATGATTTGGACCTCAATCCGCTGTTGATCAAGGTCGATGGGTCCAACAAGCTGGTCTATGATCGCAGCAAAACCCGCACCGAGGTTCCCGATACGCTGGATGCTGAAATTGTTTCTGATGCGGCGCGGTTTCTCAATGATGGTGAAAAAATGCAGCTGTCTTATGCAGTGCAAAACACCCATCGGACGGTGGGAACGCGGGTCTCGAGCCATATCGTGAAAAAATTCGGGATGAATAACAGTCTCCAAGACAATCATCTGACGATCAAGCTGTCTGGCAGCGCTGGCCAGTCGCTTGGAGCTTTTGCAACCCGTGGGCTAAAGCTTGAGGTGTCAGGTGATGCCAACGATTATGTTGGTAAAGGCTTGTCTGGTGGGATGATTGTGGTGCGGCCGGCTTTGGCAAGCCGTTTGGTTGCGGCTCAGAATACGATTATCGGAAACACAGTGCTCTATGGGGCAACCGCGGGGTATCTGTTTGCTGCTGGCCGCGCTGGCGAAAGATTTGCGGTGCGTAATTCTGGCGCCCATGTGGTGATCGAGGGCTGTGGCTCAAACGGGTGTGAGTATATGACTGGCGGTGTGGCGGTTATCCTTGGATCTATAGGTGCCAACTTTGGAGCGGGCATGACCGGTGGTATGGCCTATCTGTATGATCCCGATGGTGTTGCAACCTCGCGTCTGAACATGGAAACGCTGGTGAGTTGCCCAGTGACGGTCTCTCATTGGCAAGACCAGTTGAAGGAATTGACCGAGCGCCATGCCACGGAAACTGGCAGTGAACGCGCATCGGATATTTTGCAAAACTGGGATCTTGAACTCTCTAAATTTATCCAGATTTGTCCTAAGGAAATGCTTAATAAAATGACCCATCCCTTGGAGATTGCGGAGATGTCCATTCCAGCTGAATAACCTTACAGGCACCCCGGATAATTGCTTTGGGGGTGCCGTATTTTTTTTGTTGGCTTTTATAAGGCTGCGGTGACGTTTATAAAAGAAATTATGTCACAAGAACCGGCCCCAGCGCCTGACGAGGCGCCCTTGCTATTATCGTTGTTGCGGCATGGCCTGCAGTCATTTCTAATTGTGATAATTGGCGGGAGTATTGCCGTTGTTTTTCTGCTAAATTGGGTGAATCCGGCGACGACCTATTACATTTGGCAAGAAAAGCAACGGCTTGGAAATGTTGAGGCCCTTTGGACACCAATGGACGACATTGCGCCGGTTTTGGCGCGATCCGTTGTTGCGGCAGAAGACGCGAATTTCTGTCTGCACTGGGGTTTTGACATTGCGGCGATTCGTACCGCTCTTGCCGATGGCGGTCGACGGGGCGCATCGACGCTAACCCAACAAACCGTTAAAAATGTATTTTTATGGCCAGCGCGCAGCTGGGTGCGCAAGGCGTTTGAGGCGATTTTAACGCCCTTGGTCGAGGTGTTGTGGCCTAAAAGGAGGATAGTAGAAATTTATCTCAATGTTGCCGAGTTTGGCACGGGTGTGTTCGGGGTTCACGCCGCCTCGCAGTATTATTTCAGGGTTGAGCCAAAAAACCTTACAGCGGTTCAGGCGGCGAGGCTTGCAGCAATATTGCCATCGCCAAAAACACGTTCGGCCTCTCAACCCACATCTTATGTGCGCGCGCGCGCTGTTGCCATCGCAGATGGTGCGGCAACTATTCTTAAGGATCAAAGATCAGCCTGTTTCGAGGATTGAAAACTTTTGGTTTGCAGGGCATTGATGGGGCAGAATAAAAAAAAGTGGAATCTCCGCCCGATGGCCCGTCTTTATCATATCGCAATGTCCCCCTACTGTCGCAAGGTCCGCCTGATATTGGCCGAGAAGCGCATCGAGTGTGAATTGATTGAGGAGCGCTATTGGGAACGGGACCCCAGCTTTCTGCGGCGCAACCCCGCTGCAAAAGTTCCGGTTTTGGAAATTGATGGAAAGATCATGTCCGAGAGTGCCGCGATCTGCGAATATCTTGAAGAAAAATATCCCAATCCGTCGCTTATGCCAGTTGATATTCACCAACGCTATGAGGTCCGGCGTCTTGTGGGGTGGTTTGATGATAAATTTCACCGCGATGTGACCTCTAAGCTGGTCTATGAACGGGTGACTAAAAAGATCATGGGGCAAGGTTATCCCGATAGTAAGAACGTGAAGGATGGCGCAAAAAAGATAAAATATCATCTTGATTATATTGCATGGCTGTTGGAGCAAAGGAGCTGGCTGGCTGGCGATTTGATGAGCTTGGCAGATTTTGCGGCTGCAGCGCATCTTTCGGCGCTGGATTATATATCTGATGTTGATTGGCATCGGTCCAAAACCCTCAAGGATTGGTATGCCAAGATCAAATCTCGCCCGGCCTTCCGTTCGATTCTGGCTGACCAAGTTCCGGGCTTCCCACAGCCGTCGCATTATGCTGATTTGGATTTTTAACGCTCAGAGTCTAGCATAGGCCCATGGCACCTTTGACGCTCAAAAACCGTTTGATCGATCAGGCAAAAGATCAAGGATTTTCCGCCTGCCGCCTATGCCGCCCGTGGGATGTGCCACAGGTGCCCGAACAGTTGGCGTCTTTTCTGGCGCGGGGCTATCACGGCCAGATGTCCTGGTTAGAAGAGCGGACCCATTGGCGCGCAGCCCCGCAGGTCCTGTGGCCGGCGGCGCGCACGGTGATTATGTTGGCCGAAAGCTATACGCCAAAGCATGATCCGCGTGATACTCTTGCACAGCCCGAGACGGGTGCCATCTCGGTCTATGCCCAAAACCGCGACTACCATGATACGGTTAAAAAGCGGCTCAAACGGCTGGCACGTTGGTTGATTGCCGAGGGCGGCGGCGAGGTGAAAGTCTTTGTTGACACTGCCCCAGTGCCAGAAAAGCCACTCGGTCAGGCAGCGGGGCTGGGCTGGCAAGGCAAACATACTAATCTTGTCAGCCGCGACCTCGGCAACTGGTTTTTCATTGGCTCGGTTTTCACAACGCTCGATCTGCCGGTGGATGCAGCCGAGGTTGATCACTGTGGATCGTGCCGCGCCTGCCTGACCGCCTGTCCGACAGAGGCGTTTCCGGCACCCTATCAATTGGACGCAAGGCGCTGTATTTCGTACTTAACGATCGAGCATAAAGGCCCAGTTGATTTGGGCTTGCGGGAAAAAATGGGCAATCGAATCTATGGCTGTGATGATTGTCTAGCGGCCTGTCCATGGAATAAATTTGCCGTGACGGCACAAGAAATTCGTTATCATGCGCGTGATGATCTGGTGGCTCCGGCTTTAGCAGATCTGGCTGTCTTGGATGATGCGCAGTTTCGCACAAAGTTTTCAGGCAGCCCGATCAAACGCATTGGTCGCGATCGCTTTGTGCGCAATGTACTGTATGCAATTGGCAATTCTGGACTAGGCAGATTGCGTGCGGTTGCCCAAAGCCTTTGTGCTGATCCAGATCTGGCGGTGGCAGACGCTGCCCGCTGGGCGGTTGAGCGACTTACAAAATGACGTAAATGGGCTGGCACGGGGCGATGCACAGGGTACATATGTCATAGGCAGATAGATGGAGGCAGCGCATGGCGGTGTTGTTAGGGGTTGATACCGGTGGAACCTATACTGACGCGGTTCTGGTGGAAGATGATAAAACGGTACTTGCCAGTGCGAAATCCCTGACGACCCGAAGCGATCTGGCGCAGGGAATCGGCGCGTCTGTTGCGGCGGTGATCGACCGCGCAGGTGTTGATCCCGCGTCTATCGCCATGGCGGCGCTGTCAACCACTCTGGCGACCAACGCGCTGGTAGAAGGGCACGGGGGTCGTGTGGCGCTGGTCTATATCGGGTTTAATAGAAAAGATCTTGCCACACATGGTTTGACTGATGCTCTTGCGGGTGATCCGTTGATCGTTTTAGAGGGCGGGCATACACACGCCGGTGTCGAAGCCGCCCCTTTGGACGGTGTGGCGCTGTCTGACTGGCTGGCGGGTCTTGTGGGGGTGTCGGCCTTTGCGGTGGCCAGCCAGTTTGGCACCCGCAATCCCGAGCATGAATTAAAAGCAGCCGAGATCATTCGCGCGGCCACCGGTGCGCCGGTGTCGTGCTCGCATCATTTGTCGGCAAAACTGAACGGGCCCAAGCGGGCGTTGACTGCGCTGTTAAACGCTCGGCTAATCGGTATGATTGATCGCCTGATCGGACGGGCGCAGGACGCTTTGATCGCATCAGGCGTCAACGCGCCATTGATGGTGGTGCGCGGTGATGGGGCTTTGATTTCAGCAGCCATGGCACGGGAGCGGCCGATTGAGACGATCCTCAGCGGGCCGGCGGCCTCGATTGTCGGCGCGCGCTGGCTGACCGGGGCTGAGCATGCGCTGGTGTCTGATATCGGGGGCACAACGACCGATATTGCGGTTCTGCGCGACGGGCGGCCGACAATTGATCCGGCAGGCGCGCAGGTCGGGCCTTACCGGACAATGGTTGAGGCGGTTGCAATGCGCACAAGTGGATTGGGGGGCGACAGCGAGGTGCATTTCATTGCTGAGGGGTTGAAAAGTGGGGTGACGCTTGGGCCGCGGCGGGTGTTGCCGGTGAGCCTGTTGGCGGTTGAGGCATCCGATATCGTTCATGCGACATTGGAGCGGCAACTTGGCAATCCTATATCGGCTGAGTATGACGGCTGTTTCGTACGGCGGGTTAGCCACAGCTCGGCAGAGGATCCCCAAGATGGGCGGATAGACGGGTTGGAAGCTCGTGACGCGGCGGTTCTGACACGGATAGGTGACGGGGTTCAGCCGCTTGATGCTGTCTTGAATACGCGCCTTGAAACCCGCTCTTTGCAGCGCTTGCTGGCGCGCGGCTTGGTGCAACTGTCCAGCGTGACACCGTCAGATGCCAGTCATGTGCTGGGGCTGGCAACCTTTTGGGATTGCGCCGCAGCGCGTAAAGCGCTGCAGTTATTCGGGCGTCGCCGTACCGGGGCTGGCGAGAGTTTTGCCAAAGATCCGGTTGTTATGGCCAGAGCCATTGTTGATCAACTGACCCGGCAAACTGAATTGGCGCTGTTAGAGACCGCCTTTGATGCGGAAGAAACCCCGTTTGGGCTGTCAGGGGCGCAACTGGCTCAGCATGTTCTGATGCAAAGGGGGCTTGATGGACACCGTGGTCTACTGGCGCTGAATACAGGTTTAAACGTGCCAGTGATCGGGCTTGGTGCCTCGGCTAGCACTTATTATCCAGCGGTTGGGGCGCGGCTTGGTTGCGAGATGATACTGTCCCGGCATGCCGGGGTTGCCAATGCTATCGGCGCGGTTGTCGGCCGGGTGACATTGCGTAAAACTGGGGTTGTGACATCGCCCTCAGAGGGGTGTTTTCGGGTGCATTTTGAAACTGGGCCACAAGATCTTGCTGATGCCGAGACAGCGATGGCGCTCTTGGAAGACCGCTTGCGCGATGCGGTTGCTGAGGCGGCGCTGACGGCAGGGGCTGGTGACATACAAATCACAGCCCAGCGTGACATTCGCCGGGCGCACACACAGGCCCGCGAGGTCTTTCTTGAGGCCACAATACAGGTCGAAGCCAGTGGTCGCCCGCGTATTGCCTGCGAGCAGGTGCGCGGTTGATTTGTGCTGGTTATTTTTATCCGCCAGCTTGGGTTTGGCACCGAAAGACCGAGTGCGATGATTTGCGGAGTAGGTGCTGTGGTTGGCGGCAAGGCGACAATAGATCACAATCAATTGATCTGGATGAAAGAAACCTTTGACTTTTGCCCGTCTGCTCCATCTTAACTGATGACAGGTTTTACGAGGTTAATATGGCAAAATACGAAAAAAACCACGACGTGATTTCAGCTTTGGATGAAGAGGCTTTCTGGGTCACCCAAAAAAGTGGCACAGAGCGCGCCGGAACCGGAAAATATCTCAACAACAAAGATCCCGGTCTTTATGTCGATATTGTTTCTGGCGAGCCGTTATTTACCTCATCGGACAAATTTGATAGCCGCTGCGGCTGGCCCAGCTTTACCAAGCCGGTCACGCAGGACTTCGTGACCGAGCTGCGCGACAGTACGCACGGCATGGTCCGCACCGAGGTGCGCAGTACCCATGGCGACAGTCACTTGGGACATGTGTTCCCCGATGGCCCGAGGCACCGCGGCGGACTGCGTTATTGTATAAACTCTGCCAGCCTGCGGTTTATTCCGCGTGCTGATATGGTGGCGGAAGGTTATGGTGACTATATGACCAAAGTGGAGGATTTGTAATGGAGCGCGCAGTTTTTGCCGGAGGTTGTTTCTGGGGCATGCAGGATTTGATCCGGCGCCGTCCGGGGGTGAGCTTGACACGGGTGGGGTACACTGGCGGCACGGTGCCCAATGCAACCTATGAAAAGCTGAAACGTGGCAATACCGGCCATGCCGAATCTATTGAGGTTTTTTTTGACCCTGCCAAGCTCAGCTACCGCCAATTGCTAGAGTTCTTTTTTCAGATCCACGATCCGTCAACCCCGGACCGCCAAGGTAATGACCGCGGCAGCTCTTATCGATCTGAGATTTTCTATGTCAATGCGGCGCAAAAAGAGACCGCAACACAAGTGATTTCCGACGTCAACGCCAGTGGTAAGTGGCCCGGGCGCGTCACCACGAAAATGTCCAAAGCTGGGGATTTTTGGCAAGCCGAGCCGGCGCATCAAGATTACTTAGAACGGGTTCCAAATGGGTACACTTGCCACTACATTCGGCCTGATTGGGTGCTTGCCTAACGCGATTGATACTTGCAGGATCGTTGCGATGTTTGGGACCTACCTTTAAAGGGAGACCCCAATGGCGTCGGCGCGTGGCATATTATACAAGCTCATTTCGGTTGCGATGTTCATCATCATGTCCGCGCTGATCAAAGCAACCTCAGCTGACATACCGCCTGGAGAAGCGGTATTCTTTCGGTCATTTTTTGCGTTGCCGGTCATTTTTATCTGGCTTTTGTTGCGTGGCAATCTGCGCACTGGCTTGCGTGTGATCTCGCCCATCGGGCATTTCTGGCGTGGCTTTGCCGGGACGGCGGCGATGGGGCTTTTTTTTACAGGTTTGGGTTTGTTGCCACTGCCTGAGGTGACCGCGATCAGCTATGCGGCACCATTGCTTACGGTGGTTTTCGCCGCGATGTTTCTGGGTGAGACAGTACGGGCGTTTCGCCTTGCTGCAGTGGGACTGGGCTTGGCGGGGGTGATGATCATTTTATCGCCAAGGCTGACGGTATTGTCTGGACCAGAGGCCGAGATTGCCACGACTTTGGGTGCAATACTGGTTTTGACCGGCGC
>JGI20154J14316_10000544_pt1 | contig 34235 bp, 30 predicted proteins | sample COG_04_FD_14316 | JGI IMG/M metagenome (IMG submission 14316)
CCACTCGCGGCGCAGCCGCGCACCCCCCTCCCCACTCGCGGCGCAGCCGCGCACCCCACTCCCCACTCGCGGCGCAGCCGCGCGCCTTCACTCTACTCGAAGTGATTCTCGCGGTCACGATTGCCGGAGCACTACTGGCAGCCGCCGCCTCGCTGATGGTATCGGTCTCCACCGTCTGGATGGAGCGCCAAGATCGGCACTTTTTCGAGGATCACGTCGATGGGGTCTCTGAATTTCTCCAAGCTTGCTTCACTCGCGCAGGCACGGCGATCGCGAACAGCCAATCCGACGGAGAAAGCGCGAATGGCCCAAGCGCTTCCTCAAACACCTCCACAGGCACCATAGACACACCCACCGCGGGCGATGTGACCATTGACATTAGTTATGCTGGAGATACCGGCGGCTCCACCTCGAGCGAAAAAACAAACTCAGCGGGCGGCTCCTCGCTCATCAGCACTGCGGAAGATCCCGTCAGCTGGTCAAAGCCCCCCGGCTATGCGGATTATCAGGATCCGCTCTTAAACTTCGGGCTAAAGGATACCCCAGCTCTGCTCATTCAAACTGAGGATGCCCCCACTGTGGGAGTCGAAGCTTTTCTTTATTTCGACAAAGACGAAGGCCTCAGCCTACTCTGGTTTACACCGCTGCAGGAAGACTCTGAAGACCTCAACGACCTCCGCCGCACCCCGATCAGCGATCTGATCACGAAGGTCGAATACGTCTATTGGGACGAACGCTTTGAAAAATGGGAAACGGAAACCGAGCCAAAAGAGGGCGAAGGGGAGGAACAGTACATCCTCCCCCGCTTCCTCAAGCTCACGTTCGCGTTTCAGGGTGAAATCAAAGTCCGCACTCTGACGATCCCCGTCCCCTCTCAATCCGCCCTGATTTTCTAACATGATCCCACCCATCCAACGTAGGGGCGGCACTTTCCACTCTCTACTTCCCACTTCCCACTCCCGCCGCAGGCGGGACGGCAGCGTCCTCGTCGCCGTCCTTGCGATCATCCTCCTGCTGACCTTCATCATCACTCGTTTCATGGAGGAGGCAGTCGAAGACCTCGAGTACCGCGCGATTTTCAACGAGCCGGCCGACGTCCGCTCCTTCACTTACAGTATGCTCGAAGTAGCACTGGCCACTGTCCACGAAGTGGCCTTGATCGACGAAGGGAAGCTCTACGCGCCCGAGCAAGGCTGGGCGGATCCGCTCAGCTACGCCGGCGTCGAGGTGCCGAATGGTTGGGAGGTGCAAATCCAACTCCAGGACGAAAGCGGCAAGCTCCCTCTCAACACCATGGACGAGGCCACACTCAACCGCATGCTGGAGGAGAGCTTCGACTTCGACTTCGGCACCGCACGGGAGCTCAGCAGCATGCTGCTCGACTGGATCGACGCCGACGATAGCCGCCGCCTCAACGGTGCCGAGTCCGAGGACTACCTCCGCCGCAACCCACCCTACCGCACGGCCAACGGCCCACTCCAATCGCTGGAAGAACTTCGGCTATTGGAAATTTGGGAGGACGAATTTTTCGACGAAGAGGGCCGCCCAAACGAACTCTTTAGCAAGCTCAACACTATGGTCTCTGTCATCACCTCCGGCGCTGCCAACTTAAACAGTAGCCCGCAGTCCGTGCTCGAACTGCTCGCCCTCCAAAACGGTTTTGACGCAGACGAGCTCTTCGACGGCCTCCTGGACTTGCCCTACCTGGAGTCAGTTCCCGAGTCCGCACATAGCGCTAGCAGCGGCGTCGAAGTGGAGGTCCTCCGCATCACCGTCAGTACTTGGCGGGGTCAAGTCCCCTTCACCGTCAGCGCGCTGGTCGAGCCCAATTTCAGCAGCGAAGCAAGCAGCGGCGGCAGCGCCCCCGGAAGCCGATCTGAGGATGCGCCCAAAACCGGTGCCTTGAGTGAGCAGAAGGCAATCAACTACCCATTCAAAATACTACAGGTATCGGAATACACCCGGGGAAGCCCAAGCGCACCGCCAGCCCGCTATTCGGCACTAGACATCGGAGAGGAAAGCGATTCATTCTGAACGCGAGTAGACCAGCCGTGAGCGATTCCAACCAGATAGTCCCCGACCCCGAGCGCGTGTCCCAGCCAGACGTGCTCTTGCTGCCCGCGGAGTATTTCTTCGTCGAGCGGGTCGAGGTGCCTGCTGCCGTCACGCACGGTGAGCTCGCAGATTACGCCGAACTCAGCATCGAATCGATCGCGCCCTTCCCTTTAGAGCAATTGCGTTGGGGCTTCTTCGCTGCCCCGGACGGGCACAGCATTCTGATCTACGCCGCGCTCCACGAACGCCTCAAACGCGCAGGCTACAAAGATCTGGAGAGCTACAAATGGGTGCTCCCCGATTTCGCCACGCTCCAAGGCGCGCGCTTCAGCCGACAGACCCAGATCGTCCTTGAGGGCGAAACCTTCGAAACCAGCTGGCTCCAACCCGAAGGTGAAGGGCTCCCTCTGGAAGTGCAAACATACCGTAGCGATGCGGCGCTAGCCGCGTCGACAGGCAATAGTGCTGAGGCCAACTCAAAAACGTCGACCCCGCTGGCGCGGGATCGCTACCGCAGCGCCACTAGCGCCGCTACCCTCCACCTTCGCTTGCTTCCCCTCAAACTCACGGAGAAAGGCCTCCCCATTTTCCACTTCGAAACGATCGGTGAGACGCCGGTCGAAGGCCACTGGTCCCCTCTCACTCCGAGTGAGGCAAGCCTCTGGCATGCAGATATTCGTCCGGCTGGCTTCAAAGGGATCGAGCGCAAGGCACGCCGCACGACGGCCCTCATCACCCAGATCACGGGCTACGCGGGGCTCTTTGTCCTCTTTCTGCTCCTACTCGAAGGCCTCCTCTCCATCGGCCAATTCTGGCTGGGCACCCGCCAGGCCAAAGTAGACGCCCAGAGCACCGCGGTCCGCCGAATCGAGGACAAGCAGAGCCTCATGCACAAGTTGGAGCAAGTCGCCCAAAATGAGCTCCGCCCGATCGCTATCCTCGAAGCGGCCAACCAAATCCGCATCGGCCTTGGCACGACGGGCATCGAATACGACGAAGTCGCGATCGAGGGCGGCAATCGCCTCACCATCGAAGGCAAAGCCAATACCATCAACGAACTCAACGCCTACACTGAAGCGCTTCGCCAGTCGGGAAATTTCGAACGCATCGAAACCAAGCAACTCACCCGCTCGGGTAAGACCACCTTCACCGCCACTCTCGACTACCGGCGCAAGCAGCCAAGCGACCTGGTCGGGAGTCCACCCATGGAGCCCGCCGTGGCAGAAGCCAGTAACCCTGAAACAGAAGGAGGCGTCGAATGAACCCGCTGATCCAAAAAGGGCGCCAACTCTACAAAGGTATGAGCCTCCGGGAGAAGCTCCTCTCCCTTAGTTTCCTCCTCGTGCTCCTCTTCATCTGGTCGAACAATTGGCTGGGCCGCATGTCTGACTGGAATACACAAAGGAGAGTCACCACAGTCGAACTCGCCACCCAACAAGAGTGGCTCGACCGCAGCGACTTCTTCGCCCAGGGTCTTGCCACCGCGCTGGAACGAGTCGACCCCTCCAAGACCTACGCCGCCGCTCAGCTCTCCGGCCAGGTCGATAATCTGGTCCGCCGGACCAGTCTTTCAGGACAGGCCGATATCGACCCCGTCCGCACCCGCGAAGGCGAGATCTTCAACGACCATAACCTCCGCCTCCGCCTCAGCCGAATTTCCATTGCCCAACTCATCAAGCTGAACAATCTGCTTAAACAAGAAACCCCTTACATCAACATCCAGAGCGTCCGTATTCAGAAAAACAGCCGTAGCCCAGAACAACTTGATGTGCGCTACGAAATCAATTCCTTCGATCTCAAAGACCCGAACCTGTAATGATCCGCTTCCTCTATTTCTCTCTACTCGCTGCCCTCCTAGCCACGGCCACTTCCAGCCAGGCGCAGGACTCCGCTTCGGCCGAGGATATCACGCGTGACATCCTTACGGCACAGACGATCACCCCGGCCGAGCCAGAGCTTGTAGAACCCGAGGCGATGATCGGCGAACTCATTCTCGTCGAAGATACCGCCGACCAAGTGCTCAAGCTGCTCGAGCAGATGACCGACAAGGTCATCCTCCGCCGCCAGGATCTGCCTGTCTCCAAATTCACCTTCAACTCACGCGGACCGCTGACCAAACGTGAAGCTGTGCTCGCCCTCGAGAGTTTGCTGACTCTGAACGGCGTCATGCTCACAGACATGGGCGGACGCTTCATGAAAGCCGTGCCCGCGACCAATGTAAACACCCACGTGCCCAAACTGCTCGCCGGCAGCACCCTCGATCTCGATCCTAGCCAGCAGATCTATGCCAAGCTCTTCAAACTCGATTACCTTAACACCGAACAAGCGGATGCCACGCTGATCCGCCCCCTGCTTTCCCAGAATTCGAGCATAGTCCCCTTTACCAAATCAAATGCGCTCCTCATCACCGACGCACTGATCAACCTCCAACGCATTGAAAGCATCCTCGCAGAAACCGATAAGGCGCAAAGCGTCCGGGAAGAGCTCAAATTCATCAAACTCGAGTTCATCCAGGCCGCCGAAATGCAGGAGCGCATCGAGAAACTCATCCAGGGCCCTCTTAAAAGCTACCTCGAAGGCAACACCAGCGTCACTGCCGACGAGCGCACCAACCAACTCATCCTCATCACTCACTCCGGCAACGTCAGCATGATCATGGATGTCATCAGCAGCCTCGACGTTGACGCCGCCCCCCTCACCAGCAGCGAAGTCTTCCAACTCCGCCAGGCCAAGGCTGAGGAAGTCGTTCCCATCATCGAAGACATCATTTCCGGCCAGAAAGAAGGCCGCGAAGAGGACGCCAAAGTCGCCCGCGACAACGAGCAAAATAACAATCGCGGCAATCAGGGCGACAACAACCCCGCACCCACCGTGGTGGTGAACGCCCCCGTCATCGCCGGCCTGACCGAGGCCAACAGCTCCCTACAATTCTCCAACTTCGTCGGCCTCGCCGCCGACGAACGCACCAACTCCATCGTCGCCTACGGCACCCAGCAGGATCTCAAAACGCTGAAAGAGCTGATCGAGAAGATCGACATCCCGTTGCCGCAGGTTCGGATCGAAGTCATCATCACAGAAGTTCAACTTGGGGAAAGTCAGGCCTCGGGCCTCAGCTCGTTTAACGCGATCTTTGACGATGGGCCAAAAGCCGCTGACGCATTACTCGGCGATGCCACTAAACAATTGGCACTAGGTCTCGATGGGTTCAGTACACTTGGCTCTCAGTTCGGCAATTTCACCCTTAATGCCGTTCTCGATATCGCGGAATCCGACTCAGACGTAAACATCCTTTCAACACCTACAATAATCGTAAATCATAATGAAGAAGGAGTGATTAATGTGAGTGAGTCGCGTCCATTTCAGACCTCAAGTTATCAAGACAGCTCCAATACAAATTCTTTCATCAGAGATCAGGTTGAGTATCGTGATGTAGGGATACAACTAACTGTCACACCCTTGATTGGAGTCGACGGCTCAGTAACAATGACGATTGAACAAACGGTCGATACGGTAAGATCAGATGACGACACTGAGTCTGACACCGTAAATACACGTCCGATTATTGGTAAGCGGGAAGCCAACTCAACTATCACCGTTCAGAATAACGAAGTCATCATACTTGGTGGCCTTCAAGAGAACACCCGGGACAGAACCAAAACTTACTTCCCGCTGATTGGGCGCCTCCCTATTATCGGCGATGCCTTAAGTGGTGATAAAGCCGAATACGTTAGAACTGAACTAATTATATTTGTAAGGCCGACTATTTTGAGAACTCCATCGGAGGCGAATGCAATGAGCTTGCATAAAATGAATGTGATCCAAGGAGGCGACGCAGTTATGGAATTCCTAGAAACCAGTACGACTGGGGACATCTATATGGATGGTAGCCATCTCGAAACGAAGAAAGAGGAGCCCAAGCCCGAAAAAGAGAATACCAAGCCCCGCTCGCTCCGCCGTTAAATAATGTTTTTCCGATCCATAGATCAAGCCGCGCACCCCGAAGGTGAGGCTTTACACCTCGACCGGTTTGCAGTCGTGTCGGGTCGAGGTATAAAGCCCCTCCTACAAATCCTCTCTTTCGCCCTCACAGTCACTCTTTCCTCCGTCCAGAGCGTGGCGGCCGACACGCTGGAAAGCAGCAACCCCTTCCTCCCCCCCGGCTACGGTAAGGAAAAAGTAGTCGCTCCGCCTCCCGTCGTCCAGAGTAACGGCCCGATCAGCCGCGAAGTCGAGTTTCGCGGCATCATGAACTACGGTGGGGCCTATCAGTTCAGCGTCTTCAACAAGAGTGAAAATAAGAGTTACTGGCTCTACGAAAATCAATCGGAAGGTGGCATCACCGTGCGCGGCTACGATGCCAACTCCAGAACCATCACCGTGAACATGAACGGCCGCTCCGAGCGCCTCACCCTGATGAGTGCGACCGATGCCCCACTACCCGTCGTTTCCTCCGTGAGTCAGCCGGGCAAGGCCAGCGCGAACAATCCCGTACTCCCCCCCGGCCTCGAAAATACGAACGACAATAACGACAACAACGACCGACGCCGAGTCATCCCCCGCCGCCGCGTCATCCTGCCGAAGAACTAAACGACAACGCGATGCGAAGCCTGGTGCCCCCACCGGGACTCGAACCCGGATCGACTATTTAGGAAACAGTTGTTCTATCCATTGAACTATAGGGACGACTCAGTATGCGGAAAGTAAAAGCGCTTCCTTGGGGATCAAGGATAGATTGAAGAGAATGTTCCGCGCAAAGACCCGTTCACCGAGATCATTTCCGACTGAATGGACGCCGCACGCTGTGATTTCATTTTGGCACGTCACCTGAACAGAAATGGGTCAACAGATAAGCTTGGCAAAGCAATGAACATTTGCACAGTTACCTTCAATGACTCCTGAAAGCGCCCTCCAAGAATATTTCGGCATGCCGTCCTTTCGCCAACCGCAGCGGGCGATCATCGACTCGGTGCTGGCGCAGAAGGACACCTTGGTCGTGATGCCGACGGGCGGGGGCAAGAGCCTCTGTTTCCAGTTGCCGGCTCTACTGCTTCCGGGGGTCACCTTGGTCGTCTCGCCTCTCATCGCGCTGATGAAGGATCAGGTCGATGCGCTGCAGGTGCGCGGCCTCCCCGCCGGCCTGCTCAATAGCTCGCAGACGCTGGAGGCGCAGCGCGCCACGCTCGATGCCATCCGGCAGCGCACGCTCAAACTGGTCTATGTGGCCCCGGAGCGCTTCCGCTCACAGAGTTTCCTTAATGCACTACCCAAAGATGCGATCAGCTTGTTCGCCATCGACGAGGCGCACTGTCTCTCGCAGTGGGGGCACGACTTCCGGCCGGACTACATGCGGCTGGGTGAAGCGCGCAAAGCACTGGGCTCACCCCCCTGCATCGCCCTGACCGCCACGGCCACGCCGGATGTGCAAGCGGACATCAAGAAGGTGCTGGAGATGCAGGACCCGGCCGAGTTCGTCGCGGGATTCGCGCGGGAGAACCTGAGTTTCAGAGTGCGCAAGATCGGCTCAAACGCTGATAAGCAGGACGCCCTGCTCCGCCTGATCAAACGGCACAAGACGGGCATCGTCTATTGCGCCACCCGCAAGTCGGTCGACGCGGTCGCGGCTACGATTGAGCCACTGGCCGGATCGGTCATCCGCTACCATGGGGGCCTATCCGACAGGGAACGGACCGAGGCGCAGGAAATTTTCATGCAGCGCAAGTCAGATGTGGTGGTGGCGACGAATGCCTTTGGTATGGGGATCGACCGAGCGGATATTCGCTTCGTCTGCCACTGGGAGATGCCGGGCAGCGTAGAGGCCTACTACCAGGAAGGCGGCCGCGCGGGGCGCGACGGCGCACCCTCGGTCTGCGAAATGCTCTTCTCCTACGCCGACAAGCGGGTGCAGGACTTTTTTATCGAAGGCGCCAATCCGGGCAAGGAATTGATCGCCGAAGTCTTCGACCTGCTCTGCGCCGAGAGCAATGCCCACCACGAAGTGCGCCTGCCGGTCGACGATCTCTGCGAGCGGGTCGGCAATGGCGGACGCAAAGTCAACCCCATGGCAGTGAGTAGCGCCATCTCGGTCCTCTCGCGGCATAAATGGATCGAGCGTTTCGATATTCCCGGTCAGCGCATGCGCGGCACCCGCATCCTCCAACTCGGCAAGCACGGACGCGACCTCCCGCTCGACGGGCAGGCGCTCGCGATCAAAGCCCAGCGCGATGAGGCGCGGCTTAAAGCGGTCATCGATTTTGCCTATGCCTCGGCTTGCCGTCAGCAATGGATTCTCAACTACTTCGGCGAAAAAGACAGCCAGCCCTGCGGGCATTGCGACGGCTGCTCCGGACGAAAACAACTCGCCAATCGCGAAGTGCAGGCCGACGAGTGGACACTTGTCAAAATGGCGCTGAGCGGCGTCGCGCGCATGAGCACCCGGCGGGGCGGCGACGAATGGTTGCCGCGCTTCGGCAAGCGCAAGGTCATCCAATGCCTCTTGGGCAGCCAGGCCGCACCCATCCTCGACGCAGGCCTCGACGCGCTCTCGACCTACGGCATCCTCAAACGTGAGGGCAGCGTCTACGTCGATGCGCTCTTCGAAAGTTTCGAGCAAGCCGGGCTCGTGCAAGTGGAAACAGAAGACGGCTTCCCCCTACTCAAATTAACAGAACTCGGCTCCCGCGTCATGCGCGGTGCGGCCACACCCGCCCTCGCCCTCCCCGAGCGCACGGCTGGCGCGATCGGCGGCATGAAAGCCAAAAAACTAAAAAAAGGCCTAGCCCCCGAAGGGATCCTAGACGAAGACCTCTATCAAAAACTCGTCGCCAAACGCAGCGAGCTTGCGGCGGCCAGCGGCAAGCCCGCCTACACCGTTTTCCCGAATAGCGTGCTCGTCGAAATGACCAACCAGAAACCAAGCAGCGAACGCGAGGCGATCAAGATCCGCGGCATTGGCCCCGCCAAATTGAAAACTGTCCTGCCGCCCTTCCTCGCGGTGATCGCCGCGCATGAGTGATTTCTAAAAGTATCTCAGCTCCTTTAGGTGCTGAGCCGACAAGCACGCATTGACCGACCACCTAAAGGAAGTCGGATACGTCCTCCCTCAGCCCTCCGAAAAAACCTGAAAAATAGTACTTGCACAGTCCGGAACGAGCCCTACTTTCCACCGCTTCATGAGCACAGAGAACAAGACACTTAACCGTTCCCGCAACCCGATGGACTATACGTTCAACGACGTAGAACTGCTTTCCCGTTTCGTTACTGAGACCGGCAAGATTCTTCCTCGTAAAGTAACAGGACTTTCCGCCAAGCATCAGCGCCGCATCACGAACCGCATCAAGCAGGCTCGTAACATGCTGACTATGCAGTAGACGTTCTGCAACTGCGCAGGTAACTTTCAATCCTTCTCCTTCCCGGAGAGGGATTTTTTATTACTTTGTAAATTAGCGATGCGACGCCAGTCGCGTCGATCTAGCTGAGGTGTCGCCAGCTCGACAGTCGACCTTGCTAGCGCAAGTTCGCTACGAGCTAGAAGAAATCTTTTCGACATCACAACAACAGGCAGACAGAAAGACTCAAACATTCGAAAATGCCCACTTCCTGCCAAATTCTCCCTCCCACCGAGGTGAACCTCCAGCGCTGCGCGGACGCCTTGCGCGCCGGCGAAGTGATCGGAGTGCCCACGGAGACCGTCTACGGACTGGCGGGTAATGCGCTCTGCGAGTCGACCGTGCGGAAGATCTTCGAGGTCAAGGGGCGCCCCTTTATTGATCCACTCATTGTGCACTTTCACTCGATCGAAGACGCGGACGCACACGTGGTGCTGAATGATCGCGCCCGTGATTTGGCGGCACGGTTCTGGCCGGGCGCACTCACCCTCGTCCTGCCGAAGAAAGCCAGCATCCCCGACGTCGTGACGGCTGGCTTACCGAGCGTGGCGATCCGCGTGCCAGGGCACCTGGTCTTCCGCGAACTGCTCCGACAGATCAAATTCCCCCTCGCTGCGCCGAGCGCGAATCCCTTTGGCTATGTCAGCCCGACGCTGTCTACGCATGTGCATGCTACGCTAGGTGGGCGTATCTCCGCGGTGCTCGACGGCGGTGCCTGTCAGCACGGAGTGGAATCAACTATCGTCGATCTGCGCGATCCGGCCGTACCCAGGATTTTGCGCCCGGGGCCAATCAGTGCGGACGCCCTGGAGATCGAGACGGCAGATACCATGCCGACTTCGAGCGACGGTGGGGCTCAAGCCGCACCCGGGATGTTGACTCAGCACTACAGCCCGAATGCGGCGATCACGCTGTTCGAGCACGGGACACAGCCGGAGGCTGATCGCCCCGGTGACGCCCTCCTTTACAATACAAAGCCGCAAGGCAACAAGCTCGGGGCAGACATCTATTGGCTCTCCGAAAGCGGCGCCCCGAAAGATGTCGCCCACAATCTCTTTATGCTGATCCAGAAACTGGACAATGCGGGCTACACACAGCTCTTCGTGGAGCGGGCGCTGGAAAGGGGCATCGGCATCGCCGTCAACGACCGCCTCCGCCGCGCGGCCGCGAAACGCACGTAGCCAATGCGAGGTCGACACGACTGGCGTCGCGCCGATACACCTGTAGCGAACTTGCGCCAGCAAGGTCGACCGCCAAGCGATCAAGCAAGCACCCACTACGTCGACACGACTGGCGTCGCGCCGCTACTCCTGTAGCGAACTTGCGCCAGCAAGGTCGACCGCCAAGCGGTGAAGCAAGCACCCACCACGTCGACACGACTGGCGTCGCCCCGCTACACCTGTAGCGAACTTGCGCCANNAAGGTCGACCGCCAAGCGATCAAGCAAGCACCCACCACGTCGACACGACTGGCGTCGCCCCGCTACACCTGTAGCGAACTTGCGCCATCAAGGTCGACCGCCAAGCGATCAAGTAAGCACCCACCACGTCGACACGACTGGCGTCGCGCCGCTACGCAAAAAGCCCCGCAGTTACCTGCGGGGCTTTTGTAAAACGTAAGATCGAACCCATGTTTACTTGGTCGCTTCGTCGAGGAGGTCGCCGAGGCTGGTAAGGTCTTCACCCGTGGTGACGCTATCGAAGGCTTGGCGTTCCTTAGCGAGGTCGGCCTCACTGTAGTTGGCAGCCTTGACCGAGAGGCCAATCCGGCGCTCGTCTTTGTCGATCTTGATCACGCGGGCTTCGACTTCAGCACCTTCATCGAGGACGTCCTTGATCTTTTCAATGCGCTCTTCGCTCACTTGCGAGATGTGCACGAGGCCGTCGATGTCATTGTCGAGTTCGACGAACGCACCATAGCTGGTGATCTTGGATACCTTGCCCTTGACCATGTCGCCGATCTTGAAGTGCGTTTCGATTTGATCCCATGGATCCGTGGAGAGCTGCTTCATGCCGAGCGAAATACGCTGGCTGTCGGCATCCACGTCGAGCACGATGGCGTCGACTTCGTCGCCCTTCTTGACCACCTCGGACGGGTGATTGACCTTGCGGGTCCAGGACATATCAGACACGTGCACCATGCCGTCAATACCTTCTTCGAGTTCGACAAAGGCACCGTAGGTCGTGAGGTTGCGCACCTTGCCACGGACGCGGGCGCCCACTGGATAGTTGTGACGAGCCATTTCCCAAGGATTGGTTTCCAGTTGGCGAGTGCCGAGGGAGATCTTCTGCTCTTCCTTCTGGATGCCGAGAACGACTGCTTCGACTTCGTCGCCGATGCTAAGCACTTCACTGGGCTTGGAGATACGCTTCGTCCAGGAAAGCTCGGTCACGTGAACGAGACCCTCAACACCTTCTTGGATTTCGATGAACGCACCGTAAGGCACGAGATTAACGACCTTACCCTTAACCGTAGAGCCGATTGGGAAGCGTTCTTCGATCTTTTCCCAAGGGTTGTCAGCAAGTTGCTTGAGGCCGAGAGAGACGCGTTCGCGCTCGCGGTCGATCTCAATGATCATCACTTCGATCTCTTCACCTTGCTTCACCATTTCAGATGGATGCTGGATGCGACCCCATGACATATCGGTGATGTGGAGGAGACCGTCGAGGCCGTCGAGATCAACGAAGGCACCGTAATCGGTGATGTTCTTGACCTGGCCACGGCGGGTATCGCCCGGCTTGACATCCTCGAGGAGCGAACGGCGCTTCTCCATGCGTTGCTCTTCGATGAGCTCGCGGCGGGACACGACGATGTTCTTGCGGTCGAGGTTGATTTTGATAACTTTAAAGTCGTAGGTCTGGCCAACGTATTGGTCGAGGTTCTTGGGCGGCTGCACATCGATTTGTGAAGCCGGCATGAAAGAATCGACGCCAATGCTGACGATCAGGCCGCCTTTAACCTTGGAGCGAACACGACCTTGAATGATCGAACCCTCTTCGCAGTTCTCGACGATTTTCTCCCAGTTCTTCTTCTGCTCGGCTTTGTCGTAGGAGATAACCGGGTTACCTTCTTTGTCTTCAAGCTTTTCGAGGAAAACTTCGAGTTCGGAGCCGACTTGGAGGTCGCTCATATCGACGAACTCAGATGCGTGGACGACGCCTTCGGATTTGCCACCAATGTCAACAACGACTTCGGTGGGGCGGATCTCGACGATTGTTCCCTTGATAATGGAACCTTCTTCAAGGTTGTCTATGTTGCTATCTGCTAGCAACTGTTCCATGAGATGACTCATATGCTGTGTGTGACTGCACGCCAAGGCGGCAGTATGGTTTGTGGTTATTGTTGTGGGTGATTTCATCCGGCAACTGCCGGACCGACGGTCCCAACCGTCGCAGAGGAACGCGCGAAAGTAGGTTGGGCGTGGAACGGTGCAAGGCTAAAATGTTGAGCAAAGAATCTTGCCAAGTGCGCCACTGACCGCTTTTTTCCCAGCTTCATTGCCGAGTAACACTTATGGCTGGGTGGCGGAATTGGCAGACGCTGGGGACTTAAAATCCCTTGCCAGTAATGGCGTGCGGGTTCGAGCCCCGCCCTAGCTACTTCATCTCAAATAATAATTCATTCGAGGCGGAGCACTCACCTTCGGTGGTCCGGTTCGCTTCCACCTACGCTCTTCGAGCTCCGGCGGACAAGTCGCGCCCGGTCTTGTCGGCGCAAAGCGCTTCGGAACGAGCCCCGCCCTAGCTACTTAGTATAATGAAAGACGACGAATCACTCGACTCCTTCCGCTCTTCGCTCAATGCGAACTACGACTGGCCGTGTATTTTCCCTTTTAAATTCATCGTCCCCAAAGACCAGGCGCAGACTGTGCTCGACCTCTTCGCGGACGATCCTGTCAAAGCGAATGAATCCTCCAGCGGCCGTTTCATCGGCTACACCATGGAAATGCACATGCACTCCTGTGATGAGGTCATCGCGATCTACCAGCGCGTCGCTCAAGTGCCGGGCGTTATTTCGTTGTAGTTCGCTGCTTTCAGCAAGCACTTGACACTTAGGAGAGTCAAGCCAACCGAGCAGTTGCCAATATTCCAAATGCCGCCTATGGTTGTGCTTCATGACTGAGCCAATCGATTCCTCTCTCTCCATCGCTACTTTTGGCGCCGGCTGTTTCTGGTGCGTCGAAGCGGTCTTTGAACAGCTCGAAGGGATCCACGCCGTGGAGTCCGGTTACATGGGCGGGCAGGTGGATCATCCCAGCTACCGGGAAGTCTGCACTGGAACGACGGGGCACGCGGAGGTGGCCCAAGTCCACTTCGACCCAGCGGTGATCCGCTACGAAACACTCCTCGACTGGCTCTGGCGCTCGCATGATCCGACGACGCTGAACCAACAGGGCGCGGATCGGGGCACCCACTATCGATCGGCTATTTTCTATCATGACGAGACGCAGCGTGCAGTGGCCGAGGCCTCCAAAGCCGCCGCGCAAAAATACTTTACCAACCCTATTGTGACCGAGATCACAAAGGTCACGACCTTCTACGCGGCCGAAGACTATCACCAGGACTATTATCGCCTCAATCCGGGCGCGCCCTATTGCCAGATGGTCATCCGCCCGAAGTTGCAAAAGCTCGCCCTTGAATAATGCGGATGGTGGTGTTTACAACACTCTTCTTCGGAGGACGTTACTATTTCGGCTCCTTCGAAACCCGTATCAAGATGGAGCGCATCGCACTGGCTGCGCTGAATAGTCCGCGGACACATGGGACAACGCCCGCCCCGGTGGCCCGCCTGCTCGACTTCGGCTACGATTGAATTCCCTCCAGCGAGGGCATGGTGGTCGAAGGCGGCGAGTTGGGGCGCAATGAGGACGCCCCCTTCCTCGCGGGGGTGCCCCACAGTCGTCAACCGGTACGCCCTCTTCCCCGGCCGAGCTACCTCAACCTCTTTAATGAACGCAGGCTACAAGCGTTTGGTAGAGCGCGGCCCGCGGCAGCGTATTGGCTGCTTCAGCTGCCATATCACACTCCAAGGATATCACCGACTTCAGTCAGCGCAGCCGCCACCAAACCACCTCCTCTGCGCCGACTGGGCGGCTCGGGTAGCTGGCCATCGGCACAAAGGCTTCGACCTGCTCGAAAGCATCCAGAAACAAAGCATCCGTTTCCTCACGGCTGATCGGGTGCGGCGGACCGTCGCCGTTGCACTGACTGACTTCACGAAAAAACACCGCCAAAAAGTGCCCACCCGGCTTCAGCGCCCGGCGAACCGCCGCCGCATACGCCGCACGTTCGCCTGGCTCAATCGCACAGAGGCAGGTATGCTCCACCACCCAGTCGTAGACGCCGCAGTGCTCCGCAGCTAAATTTAAAAAGTCTCCGAGCACATAGCGTTCCTGCCCCGAAGCCGGGAAAGCCTCCGCCTTTCGAATCCCCGTCGGCGCGATATCCATGCCAACCACATCAGCGCCCTCTGCGGCCAAAGCCCGCACATCGTGCCCAGAACCGCAGCCCGGCACGAGGACACGAGCCGTCACTGCCTGCCGCTTCAGAAATTCAAGAAGTGGCGGCGAGGCATAGCCCTTGTCCCAAGGCGTGTCGCCGGTTTCGTAAGCATTGTTCCAATCTCTGGCCATCGTACACAAAAGTGGCCAGGCACCCTACGGCACACGTGGATTAGGCGACCGCTGCTCCCTTCCGGGCCTGACGGGGTTAACCTGTCCAACGTTGCATAGGACCCGGCCAGCTATACAAGACACCCGACTCCCCCATCTCAGCAACCCTAAAATGCAGATTTCCTGAGTCCAAAACGACTGGAAAGAAAATTTGACGCCGCAGAGGCACGGATTCATTTTATACGGATGAGCGATTTACTCGAAGTTCGAAAAAGCGCCGACGACCTTTCAGCGGAAGACAAAGCAGGTCTAATCGCACACTTATTAGCTTCACTGCCACACCCACCTCTGGGGCCAAAAGATCACGAGATCGACCGTCGAGAAAAAGAGATGGACGAAGGCAGCGTTACACCCATTTCCCACACTGATTTTTTGGATCAGATTGGCAGAGCGTGAAGCCCGCCGTCTACCACCCTCAAGTTCCTTCGGAGGTTCGCGATATCGTAAAATACTACGAAGCGATCTCACCCGAGCTTACAGATGCATTCTGGGAGGAAGTCAAAGAGGCCATCGCCTACGCACAAGAATTTCCAGAAAGGCACCATTTCGACGCGAGTGGTCGGAGGCGTGGCAATCTAAGACGATTCCCTTACCATTTTTTATTTCGCGTATTTTCGACACACATCCGAATCACCGCAGTTAGACACCACAATCGAAGCCCCTCCCGCGGGAGTCGTCGCCAGTGACGGGGGGCTCGCGCAAGTCCTCCCCATCCCAGCAACCCTAAAATGCAGATTTTCTCGCAATCCGCCGCTTCGTCATTCGCGGTGCGTCATTAATTATTGGCAAGCAGGGGTATGTACCTCAGCTTACCCCCATGCAGGCCGCGGCCACCCAACACCGTAAACAGTTTTTTCCGATCAACGCGCTCTTCCGGCAGTACCTCTCCGAGTATTTCCGGGCGCTGGATCTACCAGTGACTTACGAGGACATGCTGAAGTATGAAGACTCGTTTCCCCTCATCAACAAGAACGGCGACGACACTCTCTGGCAGACACTGATCTACGAGCAGCAGTTTGGCCGCGAGCTCTACGAGGGGCTCAAGCGGATCTACGTCCTACTGCGCTCCGGGGGCGACGAGAGTATCCTGCCCAATCTCTACATCGACCGGGTGGACTTCTGCACCTTCGGCAACACCAAGCCAATGCGTGTACGTGTCGTCAACCAATACAACGACAACCACGACTACTTCTACGTCAAGAAGGCCGATGCCTCCCGCGTCTATGGGCTGGAGCTCGAGGAGCTACTCTCGCCGAACCATATCAATTTCCTCGTGCACGAAGACACTTTGATCGAAGAGCACATCATCGGCGTGCCGGGCGACGACTTCATTCGCGATTACTTGAGTCGCCCGGACACCCACGAGGTCCGCCTAGCCAAGGAGTTCATCAAATTCAACGAGCGCTGCTTTGTCCGCCTACTAGGCGATATGCGCGCTTATAACTACGTCGTCGAAGTCACCCCCGACTTCGAGGGCCACCAATACCGCGTCCGAGCGATCGACTTCGACCAGCAAACCTACGAAGGACGCCGCTCACTCTACCTACCCCAGTTCTTCAAAAACAACCTACCGGTAGTCAAACTCTGCACTGAGCTCATCAACGTAGAAACGAGTAAACAGTACCAACGCGAAGAACGCACGCTAATCAAGCGCCGCCTCAATTTCGCCCTTCCCCGGGTGCAACACCTGCGCCACTGTATGTGCGCCGATCAGATCTCCAGTACGGAAAAAATGCAACAGCTCCGCAAGGAACTTGCCGATATGCACAACGACTACCGCTTCATGCTCTGTCGCTCAATGGGCGAAATCACCTTTCTTAATATCACGATCACCCTCGGTCTGGAGGGAAAGGCTGCCTACTTCCCAGAGGGGGATGGTTGATTTCGTCAAATGAGTTGAGTTGTTAAGTCGGGTGAAGTAAAAGATAACAAAATATTATTATCGTTTAACACGCCAGACTCGAACCGCTCAAATCGGCGCAAAGCGCCGCACTTATGGATTTACGCCAAAAACTACTTAAACTTTTCGGAGCTAAAGATTATGTCCCCATGCGCCGCATGGAAATTATCTCCACGCTCAAGCTCGATCAGGACGACACCAAACAGGCCCACGCGCTACTTGACCAGATGTTGGAACGGGGCGAGATCGCCCGTCTGAAAAAAGACCGCCTCTGCATTCCGGAAGACGCCGACCTGGTCAGCGGACGCATCATCTTCCGTCAGAGCGGCTCCGCTATCCTTATACCAGACGCCAACCCGGCGGGTGACGGCTACCCGATCCAGGCCGAGGACACGGCAGTGGCCATGCATGGCGACACCGTGCTCGCGCGGAAAATCGAACAACCGCGCCGCGCCTACCGCGGCAAAGGCCGCCAACAGCGCCCCGCCTACGATCCTGACGAAAAGCCAAACGTCCGCGTAATCCGCATCCTGAAGCGCGCCCGCACCACCATACCCGGGACACTCGAACAAGGCCGCCACGCTACCTACGTCATACCTGATGACCCACGGATCATACAAGACATCCTAGTGCCGGACCCGAGAAACTCGGGCCTCCGTCCCATTCCGAAAAAGGGCGACAAGGTCGTGGTCAAACTGCTCGAATGGAAGCAACGCCACCTCAACCCTGAAGGTGAGATCATCGAGGTGCTCGGCCGTACTCACGAGCCGGACGCCGAGTTCAAGGCCATACTCTACAAATATGATCTCAATCCGAAGTTCCCCGCCGCCGTCGAAAAACAGACAGAAAGCATCCCCGATACAGTGCGGCCGGAAGCTATCGGCAAACGCCTAGACTGTCGCGATATCTTTACCTTCACCATCGACCCCGATGATGCGAAGGACTTCGACGACGCCCTCTCCCTCGAACTGTTGGAAGATGGCCAACTGCGCGTGGGAGTGCACATCGCCGATGTGAGCGCCTATGTAAAGCCCAACTCCCCCCTCGACCGCGAGGCTCAGGAGCGCGGCAACAGCACTTATCTCGTCGGCACCGTCATCCCCATGCTGCCGCACGCGCTCTCGAATGGTCTCTGCTCGCTGGTCGAAGCGGAAGATCGCTTAACCAAAACCTGCTTCATCACTTTCAATGATCGTGCCGATATCCTCCACGTCGAATTCGCCAACACAGTCATCTGCAGTAACAAGCGTCTGACCTATAAACAGGCCTACGCCTTCATGATGCTGGACGACTTTGATGCGATTCGTAAAACGCCGCTGCCGCCCAAACACCAGACCGGCTCGACCGGGCGCTCGCTCGATGAGGTCAGCGAGGATGAGATGCAGACCCTGAAAAAACACATCGATCAACTCTGGCAGATTGCCGCGCAGTTGCGCGGGCGCCGCTTTCGCAAGGGTTCGCTCGATCTCGATATGACATCGGTCAAAATCTACGTGGACGAAGAAGGCTACGCCGACCGAATCGAAAAGGAGCACAACGACGAGAGCCACCAGTTGATCGAAGAATTCATGCTCGCGGCTAACGAGCAAGTCGCCCGTGTGATGAAGAAAGAAAACTTCCCCTGCATCTACCGGGTGCATGATGAGCCGGAAGAAGAAAAGCTAAAAGAACTGCGCGAGACGATGCTCACCTTTGGCGTGCAATGCGGCAATCTCTCCAAGCCGCGGGAAATGTCAGCGATGCTCAAAAAATTAAAAGAGCACCCACAGGGCTACACCCTTAAGGTCAACGTGCTACGCAGTCTCAAACAAGCGCAATACCGGGCCTCATCCGACGGTCACTATGGCCTCGCCAAGCCGGATTACACACACTTCACCTCGCCGATCCGGCGCTATTCTGACTTAATCGTGCACCGCGTGCTCGATAGTTACCTTCACAAAATCGGCGCGGACTCAGCGCTGGATGAACCCGACATCCGCTACACACAGGGTAAGCTCGAATCACTCGGCGACCACATCAGCGTCACCGAGCGCAACTCGGTCGATGCGGAGCGCGAGTCGGTCAAGACCAAGCTACTGGAATTCTACGACCGAGAGTTGAAGAAGGAGACAAAGCAGCACTTCAAGGCGATCATCACTGATGTTAAAAACCACGGTCTTTTCGTAGAACTAACCGACACGCTCGCTTTTGGCATGGTGCACATCTCGACGCTGGACGACGACTTTTACCACCCCAACCACGAAGGCACCGCACTGGTCGGACGGCGCAAGCAACGCACGTATGCACTCGGCCAATACATCATGGTTCAAGTCGAACGCGTGGATCGTTTCAAACGGCAAATTGATTTTCGAGTCGTCCTGGCAGATGAACGTGAGGCAGGCAAAAAAGCCGGTAAGCCTTTTAAAAACCGCCGCAAAAAAACCCAAATCGCTGCTCGCACAAACTCCGGAGAGCACCCCCGGAACACGACGGGCGATAGAGTTCTAACCAAACGCCCTAAAAAGAAGGCTCGCCCGAGCCCTCAAGGCAACCCGACAAAAAAGGCTAGTGACAAGGTNTTGACCCAGCGTCCGCAAAAACAAAGGCGACGCCGCAAGCCGAAAAACGATTGAGAAGGCGCGACTGCAAGCCGAGCCCTCAGCCTTATAGTTTAAGAAAGTTTTTTAGCATCTGCATGCCGCCGGGGCCTCCATTATCGGTAGCCACTGACTCAGGGTGAAACTGAACACCCCAGACGGGTAGATCCTTATGGGCGAGCCCCATGATTTCACCCTCAGCCGTCTCGGCAGTCACTTCGAGACAGTCAGGCAAGCTCGCACGCTCGACGAGGAGTGAGTGGTAACGGGTGGCCTCGATCGGATTGGGCAGGCCCTTGAAAATATCAGTGTCGTGATGCATCACAGGACTCGTTTTGCCGTGCATGAGACGATCCGCACGAACGACTTTACCCCCGAAGTGCTGGCCGATACTCTGGTGCCCGAGACAGACCCCGAGGAGCGGCTTCCGGCCAGCAAACGCCTCGATCATAGCAAGACTAACACCCGCCTCGTTCGGCGAGCAGGGCCCCGGCGAAATCATTACTCGGTCGGGATTGAGTGCGAGCGCTTCTTCGACCGTAATCGCGTTGTTCCGAAAGACCTGTTGTTCCACCCCGAGTTCTCCAAAATATTGGACTAGGTTGTAGGTAAAAGAGTCGAAATTATCGATAACAAGCAGCATAGCAGCAAATTGTACTTAGGTAAAAGTGGAGCCAATTTCAGTGATTCAAATTTTCAGTGATTCAGCGTTTCCCAACACGCGAGCAGCTTCTTGCACATCCTTGTCGCCGCGGCCGCTGAGATTGCCGATGATGATTTGATCGGGTGACATTTCACGGGCACGCTTCATGGTATAAGCGATGCCGTGCGAAGATTCGAGCGCCGGCACGATACCCTCGATCGCACAGAGGTCTTGAAAGGCTTGGAGTGCTTCGTCATCGCTCGCGTAGCCAAATTTGATACGGCCTTTTTCTTTATAATACGCATGCTCGGGGCCGACGGCGGCGTAGTCGAGTCCGGCGGAGACGGAGTGCGTGAGATCGATTTGGCCGTCAGGGCTCTGTAATATCCAGGTCTTAGCACCTTGGAGAACACCAAGTTGACCGCCTTCAAAGCGGGCCGCGTGGTGGCCCCGCTTAATTTCGCGGCCGCCGGCTTCGACTCCGGTCAGGCACACATCGAGGTCCTTAAGGAATGCGAAGAAGATACCGATGGCGTTGGAACCACCGCCGACGCAAGCCGCGACTTCGTCGGGCAGGCGACCTTCTTTTTCGAGAATCTGGCGGCGGCACTCCTCGCCGATCACGCGGTGGAAGTCGCGCACCATCATAGGAAAGGGATGCGAACCGAGAGCCGAGCCGATAATGTAGTGAGTGGTGCGCACGTTGGTAACCCAGTCGCGCATAGCCTCGTTGACCGCTTCTTTAAGCGTTCTTTGGCCAGCGGTCACACTGCGCACTTCCGCACCACAGAGGCGCATACGATAGACATTGAGCGATTGACGTCGCATGTCCTCCTCGCCCATGTAGATGACACACTCGAAGCCCATCTTGGCGCACATCGCGGCAGTAGCGATACCATGCTGCCCGGCACCGGTCTCGGCGATGATACGTTTCTTACCCATCCGCTTCGCCAAGAGGGCTTGGCCGAGAGCGTTGTTGATCTTATGCGCGCCGGTATGGAGAAGGTCTTCGCGCTTCAAATAGATTTTGGCCCCGCCGCAGTGCTGCGTCAGACGGTCAGCATAGTACAGATTGGTCGGGCGGCCGGCGAACTCGCGGAGTTGGTGATCCAGCTCTTTCTGAAATTCTGGGTCTTTACGCGCCGCGTAATAGGCCTCGGTCAGCTCGAAGAGCGGAGTCATTAAAGTCTCGGGCACATACATGCCGCCGTAGGCACCAAAGTGCCCACGCACGTCAGGGAGGCTAAGAGGATCGACTTCTAGTTCTGGCGAGGCGGTCTGCATGGTTAAATACGGTTGCGGGTCGGTGGCTTTGTCAAGCTGGCGATTCGACTAGCTGGCTGCAGACAAGCGGGCTTCAAAGCCTTCAATATCCTCCGGCGCATCAATGCCGATTGTCGACTGATCCGTGATCCCGACATGAATACGGTAGCCATGCTCCATGGCGCGGAGCTGCTCGAGCTTCTCAACCTGCTCCAGAAAGCCCGGCTCCAGACTGGAAAAGGCCTTCAGGAAGTCGGCTGTATACGCATAGAGGCCGAGATGGCGGTAACAGCGATGCTGCGCGAGCCAGGCGGCGTCAACCCGCCCAGCGGCATCGCGGGCAAAAGGTATGGGCGAACGGGAAAAATAGAGCGCATAACCGGCGCGGTCACGGACGACTTTGACCTGATTGGGGTTGGCAAAGTCCTCGGCACGCTCGAAAGGTATCGCCAGTGTGGCGATGGAGGCCTCGCCCTCAAGTCCTGCAGCGAGGGCGCGGATTTGCTCGCCGGTCACAAGTGGCTCGTCGCCTTGGACATTAATCACGGCCTCCGCTCCGACGGCGCTGTTAGCCTCGCCGAGCCGATCGGTCCCGCTGGGGTGGTCGGGGCGAGTGCGCACAGCTTGATAGCCGGCTTCCGTTAAGCAACGCTCCAGCGCATCGTCGTCCACCGCAAAATAAAGAGGAAACTCGGGCGCGACCGCGCGGATACGTTCAGCCGTCCAAAGGATGATGGGCTTACCCCGCACTTCGTGGAGCAACTTGCGCGGAAAGCGGGTGGATGCGAGTCGAGCGGGTACAATAATAGTGGGTAACTTTGACATCTTCCGATCTATCATCATGAAAGTTAGCCAATGAACAAGGAAATCAGTGCAGCGGACGCGGCAATTTTGCGTACAAACAATAAGGAGGCGGTCTTTCTCGACGTGCGGGAAGACGCCGAGCTGGCGATCTGCCGAATCGACGGAGCGTTCCATATCCCAATGAGCGAGATCCCAGTGCGCTACGGGGCGCTACCTAAGGACGTGCCACTGGTCGTGCTCTGCCACCACGGCATGCGTAGTTTGAGTGTAGTGCAGTATCTAGAAGCGAAGGGCTACAAAAATGCCATCAACCTCAGCGGCGGCATCCATGCTTGGGCAATCGAGGTCGATCCGGGAATGCAACGATACTGAGTAATGTAGGGCCGTCGACTATATGCCGTTGTATCGCTATAACTTAAGTTGAATATGGCTCTCACCAGTGCGCCTGAGTCAACACAATCTTCTTTAGGTCGCTTGAGTGCCCTTTAAATTATCTAGAACAAGTCCGCTTGATAGACGGAAGGAGGTTTCACTTCTCCCCGAAAAGGCGTGACCGGCGTTGGATCTTTAGCGTATTCGATCACAATGGGCCTGCGATCCAAAATGGAATTTTTGGCTGCAGCGGGTGCACTGCGCAGGCTGGCGACGTGACCGACAGGTTTAAAATGTGCCGTATAGGCCTCCATATGATTCGCAGCGGCCGCATACGAGTCGATGAATCCCCTAAAGAGCTCCATCTGCTCACGTGCACGTTCCGTGCTTTCACCAACTTCGATCGAGGGCGTCGTGCGCGAACCCGCGCCTGAAAGACGTTGCCCGGTACGCAGCGTATATTGCTCACCCTGAAGATCGGTAAAACGGACACGGCCATCACTGCAGGTGATCGTGAAATCAAAAAACTGCTTGCGCGGATCAAACACGATACGCATGTGCCAAAGCGCGTGACTCACCGTAATACGTCCAAGCGGAGTCTCGACTAAACACTGCGATGAGTCTAACATACTACGATTATCAACCGCGATCTGGCCGGCTCTGAAATTTAAAATCATACGGCTCTGGCTCCTTTCCCGCTCGCTCGATAGCCAAGTCCCGGCTTCGGGTAAAGCCTGCTCAAAGCGTTCGACCGCGAAACTGCCATCGCCTTCAAAAAAGATATAGCTGCGGTTTGAAGCACTAAAGAACGCCGACGCACCGTAAGGCGCCCGGCAATTAATAAGACCGGGCATCGACAGGGGCAGACTATCGGCATCCGTTTCGATATCCCCAGCGCCCAATTCGGATACGACGAGCGCACCCTTAAGGCTGTGAAGAGTCAGCGCACCACTAATCCATCCCTCCGCGTGAAGAGACGTTGCCAAAAGCAGTGCGGCAGCGGTTGTTTGAATGCATCGAGCGAACATTAGAGTATCAGTAGTTTTTGCTGCAGGCGACGTGCCGCCGCATTGCGTGGGTTTATCTCCAATGCCTGCTTAACGGAGTTCAAGGCGTCTTCACGGCGATCTTTATATGTGCCTAAGAAGGCAGCATAGTAATAATGCGCATTACTATTGCTAGGAGCCAGCTCAAGTGCCCGAATGAAGGCGACTTCAGCTTGTTCACCATCTCCATGAAAAGAGCGGGCAACTCCCATCTGTAACCAGGTTTTAAAATATCGGGGACTCAGCTCGACGGCGCGCCCGGCGGCGCGAATCGCGCGTGCACCGATCTCCTCAAAGTCGGCAGGGTTTCGAAAATAAAGCTGACAAATCGAAGCGCTGAGCCCAAGCCAAGCATCTACATTGGCAGGGTCCAGAATGACCGCATCTTCATAAAGCCGAATCACTCGATCCAGCAGCTCCGTATTACCAGAAACATGCACCCGTAAATCAACCACATGTTCCAACTCCTGGCGCCCACGTAATTCGAGCGCCTGCGCTTCAAGCTTGCTTGAACTGAGCACATAAAATGAGCCTCCAGCACATGCCGCCAATAAGAAATACCCTAGGCGCAGCACGCCGCTCACGGGCAAAGTGATACGACGGCTGAAGCTGCTTTTAATCAGAATTGACAGTGCCAAGACGCCATAGATTACCAAAGCTGGGACGTAAAAAACAAACGTCATCGTCAGGCAAAGGCCAAAGGCCAGCGCCCCGGCGAGACCCAATGAGAGGAAAAAGCGCTGTGGTGGCATAATCGTCCCTTTGGCATCGCGCAGCTTGACCGCATAGGGTTCTTTCCGCCAACGAGCCCATGCCAGGTATAAAATATAGAGAGAAGGCACCCCGAATAAAATCACCCCTAAGAGCCCAAGCTGGCTAAAAACCAGCAGATAGTCGTTATGCGGCGTAGTCGGCACATCGGCCAAAGCGACACGCGGACTCTGCTCAAAACTCGCGCCATAGGCACCTGCACCCACTCCAGTAATCGGGTGCTCCGCCACCATCGCCAAGGCTTCGCCCCAGAGGACAAGTCGCACGCCCTCACCCTCTTCAGAAGCCGCCCGCTGGAGACTTTTCTTGAAGAGCGGATGATAGACCACCATACCGGCAAAGACCACACTCGCAGCAGTGACACCCAATAAAGAAAATAACAATCGCCGCTTTAACGTGCGGAAACAGAACCAAGGCACTATCGCCAGCAAGACAACGACCATAACGGTTGCCCAATATGACTGGGTAAAGGCAATCGCCCCCAAAAACATCAGCGCTATATAGAGAGACAAAAGACGCAAAACTAGAGGAAAGCGAGGCACCGCCGCCGCAATCAAAAGCGACGGAAGAAGAATCAACAAGAAAGCTGCGAAGGTATTCGGATCAGCAAAAGCACCAGTCGCCCGACCGAGAAACTCGGGGTGGATCTCCAGCCGATAACCTGTAACGCCACCCACCATACGCCCTGGATCCTGAAAGAACTGATAAAAGCCGTTAAACACCGCAACGAGCGCGGGAGCCAAACTCATGATGATGAGCAACCAGAGCTGCGCACGAGAGCGAACGTTATTACAGAGAACCCAGAGCACAATGAAGACTCCCAAAATGGAAACGAGTTCATACCATCCACGCCAAGCCACTGGGGATATCCACAACACACTACAAAGCACCCAGAGCACTCCGGGCACAAACCAGAGAGGCACATGGCTCAAGCGTTTGGGAGAGTCATCATCCAATGCCAACCATAGGCCATGCAAAAAAAGTAAAATCGAATATAAAGGCAGCAAATCCAACTGCATATCCGGGCGCACGGCACCCAATGAAACCACGGTGAGCATGAAGATGCCGCCCAAGCAAAGAGTGACTAACCAGTCCAGCAAGTTCCCCCAACTCAACTGTCCGAAGAGGGGAATATTACCTTGTTTGTCTGTAACTGAGGCCATGTGGGAGGAAAAGAGGAAGCTGCAACCCGGAATTGGAGTTGAATCCTCCCGCTTTCTGGATTTATTGATGAGCCGTCTTGACGATTACCACAATGAAAAAACTCCTCCTCATCTTAGCGGGCCTGATCCTTTTCAGCGGGCTTGCGCTCCGTACGTATTTCACCCTGGTACCGCCCCCTGAAGCCACCCTGCACGACGCACTTGCAGAAATTGTGCCTGAAAATTTAAGCGGTTGGTCGGTTCAAGATCACGACATGGCCGAATCCCCCGAGTCGAGCGCCCGAATCAGCGACTTCCTTAATTTCGATGACGCCCTCTTCCGTGTGTTCCAAAAAGGAGACACCTTCGTCGGCCTCTATATCGCCTACTGGACTCCGGGCAAGGCCTCCTACCGCTGGGCGGGCGCTCATACTCCCGATACCTGCTGGGTGCTCAATGGGTGGACACGCTTAGAGCGCGAATATGCCGTTCCTCTAACCTGTAATGGATATCAATTTAAACCTGCTGAATTTGGCATCTATGCGAAGGACGGTGAGCCGCAAAATGTGTATTTTTGGCATTTAGTGGGTGGCGTTCCATTCGGTTATTCTCAAAAGGGTACGCACAATATTTTCGGAGCCCTGCTCGACATTAAAAAATACGGAATCAATCTTCGCCAGGAACAGTTTTTTATACGCCTCTCCAGCAACAAGTCCATTGAGGAGCTTGAAAGCACCCCCCAATTCCAAGAAATTGCCGCAGCGCTTCATCGTATCGGACTCACGATGCAAAAGCCGACAAGCTAGACTAAATGACCCTAGCAGGATTCCCGAAAACGCTCACGGATTCAGGCACATCCCGAATGACGACAGAACCGGCTCCGAGTGTTGAACGCGCTCCGATCTTCTTACCGGGAAGAATCCTCACGCCCGAGCCTAGGAAAACTTCGTCCCCGAGAACAGTCCCACCGGTCAAATCGCAATGAGCACTGATCGTAGACCAGTCGCCGACACTGACATCGTGCCCGACAGAACTATGGCAATTGATCATCGTCATGGTGCCGATACGAATATCGCAGGTGAGCGTCACCCTCGGACATATCACGACGCCTTCGCCTAGTTGAACGCCTCGGCCAATTAGTGCGGTGGGATGCACTAAAGTCAAAAAGCGGGCTCCTGAAGCAAGCATCGGTTGGCACAACTGCTTCTTCCATTTGACCGAGCCAATCCCGCAAATAAAGGAGTCATTCTCGTCTGCTTTAAACCCCGTTATTGAGCCGACGACTCCATATTCCGAATCAAAGGCTGTAAGCGCACTCTCATCGTCATCAAGAAACCCGATGAAGTGATGATCTTTGAGCAAAGCCACCTCATCCCTGAGCCAGCCGTAGACCTCGCGCCCGAACCCACCGGCGCCTACAATATAGAGATTCTTCATTTCGTAAGCTTAGACTGCACGATTTCAAACAGCTGAACAACTGTAGCGGCACTTTCAAAATCAGCCTTACGCAGTGTGACTGCGTATTCCATATCCATGGCGTCAGTCACGGTCAATACCGCCAGGGAATCCCACGATTTGAGATCTTTAAATGAGGTCTCGGGGGTCAGTATGCCGCTTTCGAGATCTTCGACCGCATCTTCAAAGTGTTTAATGAATGTATCCAATTCCATGGTGCAATTCCAACAGAGTGCGCTTAAGAGGTATAGTCAATTAATTCACATACTGACAAATCCCGAAACTCGACCAACGCACTCGCCCATGACAGCCCCACGCCGAAGCCGGAGAGCAGCATTTGTGCGGAATCACACCCGGCCAGCGTGGCCGAAAGCTCACCGCAGATAGCCGAAGGGATCGAGGCTGAGCTCTGATTTCCGAAGCGCTCCACTGTCTCCATCGGCACCTTAGCTGGATCCAGCTTCAGCCGCTTAGCGATATTTCCCAAAATATAGCGGTTGGCCTGATGGAAGACGTAGAAATCAACCGCTCCAGCTTCGACCGATGCGTATTCGAGCAGTTCAGTCACCGATTTGGGCTCTTCCGTGATCGAGAAATTGAAAATCTCTGCCCCATCCATAAAGAGATTTTCTGGCGAGCGAATGTTACCCGCAGCATCTTCAGCGACCAGGCTGGTGGCGGCAGAACACGGCTGGCGGGCACCGCCGGCAGGCACCATTAATTTGTCATAGCCAGAACCATCGGTTTGTAGGCTGAAAAAAGCAGCCGGCGCCCCCGCAGAGCGCTCAATGAGTGTGGCGCTGCCACCATCGCCAAAGAGTGGTGCCACCGCGCGGTCTTTGGCATGCACCAGCCGGCTGATCGTGTCGCCAGCAAGAAGCAGCACGCGCTCGCAACCGCCGCTGGCGATCATCGTGTGTGCCAACCAAAGGCCGTAGACATAACCGGAGCAACCCAGATTGACATCGAGTGCGGCGCAGTCCTTCAAGAGCCCCAATCGCCCATGAAGCACGGCCGCATTGCAGGGCTGAGAATAGTCGGGCGTCTGCGTGACGCAGATGACGGCATCGATCTGCGCCAGTTCCACGGCAGTCTCTTCAATCAGCCGGCGGGCGGCTTGTTCACAAAGATCCGCAGCTGTGGTGTCCGCATCGACGACCCGCCGCTTGTGCAGGCCGATGGTCTTCTTCAGCCTTTTAAGCTGCTGCATGTTTCCCCCGAAGAGTTCCAACTCATCGTCGATACACTTTTCATGAGGGGGCACGCAGGTCACAAGCCCTGTGATCCTGACATCTAGAAAACGGCACTTTGGCATAGATTTCAACGATGGCCAGTGAGTGGACGAAGTGAAAGCCCAATTTTCCGGGGTAACAAAGTCGTTGCACATAGCGAAAAGCTAGCCTTACATGAAAACACATTAATTTGAACGCCCTTCGATCATTCCGGGAGGCATCACTCATCACATCACTAACAAACGCCCGAAGAAAGGACATACCTTGGATATCAAACTCATTAAACAAGTCGTCGACCTCATGAAACGCTCGGATATCTCCGAATTTGAATTTGAAGAAGATGGTTTCAAACTGCGCCTCAGCAGCAAAGGCAGCGATGCCCCTCAATACATCCAAGCCGCCCCAGTCGCACAAACCGCAGCTTCTTTACCGGCAGCCACTCCCATTGCTGAGCCTGCAGCGGCCACGCCCGTAATAGAGGAAAAGGGCATCTCTGTGATCAAGTCGCCGATGGTCGGCACCTTCTACCGAGCAGCCTCTCCCGAGAGCCCCGCCTTCACTGATGTCGGCGCTAAAGTCGGCAAGGACTCTGTGGTCTGCATCATTGAAGCGATGAAAGTGATGAATGAAATTCAGGCTGAAATAAGCGGCACCATCACCGAAGTGCTCGTGGAAAATGGTGAAGCGGTCGAATACGGCCAGCCTCTTTTCAAAGTAAAAACCGCTTAATCCAACCGGATGATTAAAAAGGTACTTATCGCAAACCGTGGCGAAATTGCGCTCCGCATCGTCCGCGCCTGTAACGAACTCGGCATCAAGACACTAGCGGTCTATTCCGAAGCCGACGAGCAGTCGCTGCACGTACAGCTGGCCGACGAAGCGATCTGCATCGGCCCAGCCGCCAGCAATTTAAGCTACCTGAAGGCCGACCGCATCATCGCGGCCGCGGAGATCGCCGATGTGGATGCGATCCACCCCGGCTACGGTTTCCTCGCGGAAAACGCCGATTTCGCCGAGCAGTGCGCACAGTGTAACATCAAGTTCATCGGCCCTGGCAAGGAAGCGATCGTCAATTTTGGCGATAAGGCCAAAGCCCGTGAAATGGCGGTCAAAGCGAAGGTCCCCGTCATTCCTGGCAGCGATGGCACCGTCGACAACGAAAAGGAGGCGCTCGAAGTCGCCAAAAAAATCGGCTATCCGGTCATTATCAAAGCCGTGGCCGGTGGCGGCGGCAAAGGGATGCGCACGGCGCACAACGCGGTGGCCTTCGCCAAAGAATACAACAACGCGCGCAACGAGGCCGAAAAAGCCTTCGGAAACGGGGCCGTTTATCTCGAACGCTTCCTTGAAGCGCCCCGCCACATTGAAATTCAGCTTTTGGGCGACCAATTCGGCAACGTCATCCACCTCGGCGAGCGCGATTGCTCGGTGCAACGTCGCCATCAGAAGGTGATTGAGGAAGCGCCCTCACCTTTTATCAACGAAGACACCCGCAAGAAAATGGGGCGGGATGCCGTCAAGCTGGCCAAGTCAGTCAACTACGAAGGTGCGGGCACGGTCGAATTCCTAGTCGATAAAAACGGTGATTATTTCTTTATCGAAATGAACACCCGTATCCAAGTAGAACACGGTGTGACCGAAGAGGTCACCGGGGTGGATCTAGTCAAAGAACAACTTCTCATCGCTAGCGGCAAAAAGCTCAGCTACCAACAGAAGGACATTAAAATCACCAAGCACTGTATCGAGTGCCGCGTCTGCGCCGAGGATCCTGCGCGCAATTTCGCCCCTTGCCCCGGCGAGATTAGCCTCTACTACTCTCCGGGTGGTCATGGCGTCCGCATCGACTCACACTGCTACAGCGGCTACACCATCCCGCCTTACTACGACAGTATGATCGCGAAAGTGATGACCTTTGGCAGCACCCGCGAATTGGCGCTTGACCGTATGGATCGTGCGCTCGGCGAATATCTTATCCGGGGTATCAAGACAAATATCGCCTTTTCCCGAGCGATCATCCGCGATCCGCACTTCCGCGAGGGTAAGGCGACGACTAAATTTATCGAAGAATTCCTCCAGCGTGTGCCGAAGGATATTTACACTTAAGCGATCCTCTACAATATAGACACTATTATGAACAAGGACAAGGAACCCAACAACGAATCAACGATCCCCACCGTCTCGGAAGAATCCAACACCCTCGGGGAAATCCGCATCAACCACAGCGTAGTGGCCAGTATCGTTCGCCTCGCCGCACTCGAAGTCAGCGGCGTTGCTGCAGTCGGCGGTGGCTTCGTCGATGGCATCGCCGAAATCTTTTCCAAAAAAGGTGATGAGCGCGGTGTCCGCGTGGAAGAAGACGAAGTCGGCGATTACCGCATCGAGATCCGCGTCATCCTGCGCTTCGGCGTCGAGCTAGCCACTGTCGCTACAGAAATCCAACAACGCATTGCCGAGCAGGTCGAAAAAATGACCAGTAAAAGCGTCGCCCGCGTCAACGTCATCATTGATGGCGTCCGCACTGACGACGAGAAGATAAAAGACGCAGACGATTGGGGCGACGAACCCCATACGGATTAAAGATAGTGCCTTTCATTCATCCGGGCAACTTATGAACCTACAAGAATTCTACGAATCTCTAAAGGAACTCCCCCAGCCTGAATTTCTCTACATGTGCGTCGCTACCGTTGCGCTCATGTTGATACTCATTCTCCTGCTCAAGCGGCAGCCTAAGAATGTGGTCGCCTACTCGACAGAGAATGGACGTGTCACGGTTAGCCGCAACGCAATCGTGGAATTGGTGCGGACATCCTGCGAGCAGCTGCAAGATGTCTCCAAACCTCAAGTCAAGATCCACGTCAAAGGGCAGACCACTCACTTTGAAGTACGTATCAAGCTGCTCAGCGGTGGGCGTCTGCGCCAGATCGAACAGACTTTACAGTCACACCTGCGCCGCGCCTTGACTGAAAACCTCGGGATCGAATCCCTCGGCCGGATCAATATCGTGGCGACCGGCTTCAAGAGCGGACGTATCGACTCCAGCCTCGCCTCAAAGTCAAAGCCTCCCGCCATCGAAACAGCCGAGGCCTACGAGGAAGAACTCAATGATCCCCAAGTCTTCGATGACACCGAGGACAGCAGCAAATCCAATAGGGCATAAATCGGCCTGCTTTCGAGGCGTATTAGCCCTCAGCATAGTATGTGTGCTCACGGCCTGCCAGCCAAAGGCGCCGGAGGCTACAGCGCTCGAAGAGTTCGCCGCTGAGTTTCGCGTCGCGAACCAAGCGCCCGACACTGAGCCCATGCTCGCGCTCTATGGACTGGAGGGCTCTACCGAGCGCACGATCAACCTCTTAAGAAACGCCCTGCTCTACGAGCTTGGTTTACCGATTGAAAGTATCGACTTCGAGCCTCTGTCCGGAGCCCCGGAAGAAAGCATCCACTTCGTCCACCAAGGCGTGTCCTATGGCCCGACCTTAAAGCCCGGCTATCGTATGCGCGTCCGCTATGCGACCGAAGACGGCTTTGAGAGTCTCTACACCATTGGACAAAACAGCGCAGGCTCCTGGCGCATCTTAAGCTCCAAGCCGATCGACTGATAAGTCGACCTCGCTTAGGGAGTCAGTAAGACCGATAATTTCGTCGGCCAATCCGGTTGACACAAGCGGGATTGGTTATCGCGGCAGTAGACACACCCTATAGCGAGGCCAGTGCGGCGGTCAACGTCGCGCTGGGTCGCATGGCAGCCTGAACTTTCTTCACATCAGGCCGATAGTAGCCACCGAGGTCCACGGCCTGACCTTGGACGGCGTTCAGCTCCTCGACAATCTTCGCCTCATTCTCAGAGAGTGCTGCGTAGAGCGCTGCGAAACGGCTGGCGAGTTCGCTATCCTGATCTTGCGCAGCCAGCGCTTCCGCCCAATACAGAGCGAGGTAAAAGTGACTGCCCCGGTTATCCAGTTCCTTAACCTTGCGTGATGGCGATTTGTTTTCTGTCAGAAACTTGGCGTTCGCCCGATCCAACGTATCCGCGAGTATCTGCGCCTTGGCATTCCCGAATACGGCAGAGAGGTGCTCGAGGGAGACACCTAAGGCGAGAAATTCGCCCAGCGAATCCCAGCGAAGGTGGTTTTCCTTCTCAAACTGTTGCACATGCTTGGGCGCGGATCCACCGGCACCGGTTTCGAAGAGACCACCGCCATTCATCAGCGGCACGATGGAGAGCATCTTGGCACTGGTGCCGAGCTCAAGGATCGGAAACAGGTCGGTCAGGTAGTCGCGGAGCACGTTGCCAGTGACGGAAATAGTATCATCGCCAGCCTTCGCACGCTCCAGCGTGACGCGTGTTGCCTCGACTGGAGGCAGGATGCGGATATCGAGCCCTTCAGTGTCGTAATCCTTTAGGTAGAGCTTCACCTTTTCAATCAACTGCGCATCGTGTGCACGCGCTTCGTCGAGCCAAAAGATGGCGGGTGCACCCGTTGCGCGGGCGCGGCTCACGGCGAGTTTCACCCAATCACGAATCGGTGCATCCTTAACTTGGCAAGCGCGCCAAATGTCACCCTGCTCAACCTCATGCTCGATCAGCACCTGGCCGTCCGCATCGACAATACGGATGGTACCATCGGCTGGAATTTCAAAAGTCTTATCGTGGGAGCCGTATTCTTCGGCCTTCTGTGCCATGAGTCCGACGTTGGGCACGGTACCCATCGTACGCGGATCGAAGGCACCATACTTTTTGCAAAAATCAACCGTCTCCGCATAGACGCCCGCGTATGAGCGATCCGGAATGACGAAGTTGGTGTCCTGCAGTTCGCCGGCCTTGTTCCACATCTGACCGGAACTCCGGATGGCTGCAGGCATCGAAGCATCGATGATGACATCGCTGGGAACGTGAAGATTGGTGATGCCCTTGTCAGAATCCACCATCGCGATATCAGGGCGTGCCGCATAAACTGCTTCGAGATCCGCCTCGATGGCTGCCTTTTGATTGGAGGGCAGCGTCTCAATCTTAGCGTAGAGGTCGCCCAAGCCGTTTTTCACATCGACACCCAATTCGGAGATTGTGCCAGCGTATTTTTCAAAAACATCTTTGTAGAAGACCTCGACGGCGTGGCCGAAGATGATCGGGTCAGAAACCTTCATCATGGTAGCCTTCATATGCAGCGAGAACAACACGCCACTTTTTTTGGAAGCTTCAATTTGCTCGGCCAGGAAACTGCGTAGCGCTTTCGCACTCATAAAGGTGCCGTCAATCACTTCGCCCACTTGCAAAGCAAGGCCGTCTTTGAGGACAGTTGCGCTGCCATCTGCAGCAACCAGCTCGATCTTTGCGATGGTGGCTTCAGGGATCGTAACTGATTTTTCATTCGCAAAGAAATCAGCCGCCGGCATGCTGGAAACGGTGGACTTGGAATCAGCGCTCCACGCACCCATACGGTGTGGATTGTTCTTCGCATACTGCTTCACCGCAGCAGCAGCGCGGCGGTCGGAGTTCCCCTCGCGGAGGACTGGATTCACTGCGCTGCCTTTGACCCGATCATAGGCGGCTTTGATCGCCTGTTCTTTGTCCGTCTTCGGCACGCTTGGATAATCAGGAAGTGCATAGCCCTGCGCTTGGAGTTCTTTAATGCAGGCAATCAGTTGCGGCATAGAAGCCGAGATGTTCGGCAACTTGATGATATTGGCATCCGGTGCCTTGGCCAAATCACCGAGTTCAGAGAGATGGTCGGCCGTCTTTTGCTCCGCGGGCAAGAACTCGGAGAGGCTGGCCAGCACACGACCGGCCAGAGATATGTCGCGCGTTTCCACTGCGACTCCGGCAGCAGCAGTATAAGCCTCAATAATCGGCAGCAGCGAATGCGTCGCCAAAGCCGGCGCCTCGTCAGTGATTGTGTAGATGATTTTTGCTTTATCGCTCATA
>JGI20154J14316_10000551_pt1 | contig 34069 bp, 26 predicted proteins | sample COG_04_FD_14316 | JGI IMG/M metagenome (IMG submission 14316)
GCTGAAATCTCACTCTGGGCCAGCGCTAAAACGTCCGCCTGGGTCACAGCGTTCTGTGCCTGCGTTACAATTTCCGCTTCTGCCAGAGTTAGCGTCTCGGCTTGAGCCACCACTCGGGCTTCCGCATTCGCCTGAGCAGTTTGGGCTAGCGTTAGGGCTTGCTCTGCTTGCGCGAATATCCTTGCCTGGGCTTGAATCTCGGCTTCGGCCAGAGCTAGAATTTCAGCCTGCGCGATGATCTCATCTTCGGCCAGTGTTAATATTTCAGCCTGTGCCAGTGCATCCTGAGCTTGAGTTACAATTTCCGCTTCTGCCAAGGTTAGCGTTGCTGCTTGAGTCAACACTCGGGCTTCCGCATTCGCCTGCGCAGCTTGAGCAAGCGTTAGAGCTTGCTCGGCTTCGCTCAATAGCGCCGTTTCAGCCTGTTCAAGGGCCTCGGCTCGGACTTGCGCGACTTGGGCCCGCGTTACGGCTTGTTCTGCTTGCGCCAATCTCTCAGCCTGGGTCAGGGCATTCTGAGCCTGCGTTGCAATCTCTGCCTCAGCCAAGATTAGTGTCTCAGCCTGAGTCTGCGCGCGCGCCTCAGTCTGCGCTTGAGCTGCTTGGGCCAGGGTTAAGGCTTGTTCAGCCAGCGCCAATATGCCTGCCTGGGCTTGAGTCTCGATTTCGGCTAGCGCTAGAATTTCCGCCTGGGCTATAATTTCAGCTTCTGCCCGCCCTATAAATTCCGCCAGCACCAGAATCTCAGTTTCCGCTTGCTCGAGAGTTTCCGCCTGTGTCGCTGCTAACCTTTCAGCCTGAATTACGGCTAATGCCTGAGCCTGCGCCTGAGCCGTTTGCGCTTGCGTCAAGGCCTGTTGAGCCTGCGCCAAAATTTGCGCCTCGGTCAGCGCCTCGGTCTGAGCGTCGGCAAGGGCTTGCTGCGCCTGCGCTAGAATCTCCGCCTGCGCTAGAGTCTCCGCTTCGGCCAGGTTTAGAATTTCGGCCTGGGCCAGCTCTCTGTTCACCTGCGCCAGGATTTCAGTCTCGGCTTGTGCTAGAGATTCCGACTGCGCCAGAATTTGCGCCTCGGCGAGCGCAAGAATATCTGCTTGCGTTAGCGCCTGTTCCGCCTGTGCCAAAATTTTAGCTTGGGCCAGCGCCAGCGTCTCCGCTTCCACCAACGCCTGCTCTACCTGCGCCAGTATCTCAGCTTCAGCCTGAGCCAGGGACTCCGCTTGGGCTAATGCCCTCTCCGCCTGTGCGAGGATTTCCGCCTCCGCTAGGGCTAGATTTTCTACCTGCGCTGTTATAGCCGCTTGTGCCAAAATTTCAGCTTGAGCCGCGGTCTCGGCCTGTTCCAGCGCCAATGCTCTGGCCGCGCTCAACGCCTCTTCAGCCTGCGCTACTGTCTCCGCTTGCGTCTGCGCGAGCGCCTGCGCCTGCGCCATATTTGCCTGGGCTTGGGCCAAAATATCGGCCTGTGCCAGGATCTCAGACTCGACTTGCGCCAGAGTCTCGGCCTGCGCTTGCATATCAGCCTGCGCCAATGCCAAAGTCTGTGCGTGCACCAATGCAGTTGCCTCAGCTCCAGCCAAGGCGTTCGCCTCGACTAACGCCAAACTATCCGTTTGGGCCAGAATCTCCGCCTGGGCCACCGCCAATAGCGCCAACTGGGACTCGGCCTCAGCCTCGGCTGACGTTAATGTCTCTGCTTGGGCCAAAATCTCCGCCTGCGCCGCTTCTAGTGCATCCGCCTGCGCCAAGGTTTCCGTTTGGTGCTCCTTTAAAGCTTGGGCATGCACTAGGGCCAGAGTTCGAGCTTGGCTTTGCGCAGCTGCCAGCGCCTGGTTTGCCAAGGCTAGCGTCACCCATTGCGATTGCGTCAGCGTATCCGCCTCTGCCTTCTCTGCTTGAGCCTGCGCCAGCGCTTGATCGGCTATGGCCAGAATCTCGGCCCCTGACTGTGCCAGCAGCTCTGCCTCTAACAGGGCCTGTGCGGCCTGCACGAGAAGTTCAGACTCTGCATCTGCCAAGCCCTGCTGTGCCAAAACGGTTGTCGCCAAGGCTTGCGCCAAAGCTTGCTCCGCTACCGCTTTTTCAGACTGCGCCTGAACCAACGCTTGCTCCGCAGAGGCTTTTTCGGACTGCGCCAAGGCTAGGGCTTGCTGCGCGATAATCTTCTCCGATTGCGCCAGAGCCAATGCTTCATCAGCCAAGGCCTGAGCCAGCGCTTCGGCTGCCAAACGTGCTTGATCGGCCTGAACCTGAGCGAGCGCTTCCGCCTGAGCCTGGGCCAACGTTACCGCTAGACTCTCCGCCAGTGCTTGCTCCGCCAAGGCCTGCGCTTCTGCTAAAGCTTCTGCTTCAGCCAGCGCCAAGGCCTCAGCTTCTGCGAGGGCTTCCGTGCTCGCTTGGCCCATATAGCCGCTATAGGTGGCAATGCCGTTGTAGATGCCAATCTCGTTCACATCGACGGCGCAATTCAGTCCGCCCGACTCAGATGTCACGGAGCCAATAGCAATGGCCGCAGTGGCCCATAAGTTCCCGCAAACGGCGGCTCCCGCTCCGGTGACCGCGCCATTAATAAAAGCAGTACCAATGAAGGATGACCCCGCACCCAGAGTCAGCGCACCACCTATATTCCAAATGACCACAGCACCACCGCTGCCAACGTTGATTATTTTAAATTCACTGCCTGCGGCCACGGTCAATGCGGAGCTAAGGTTAATAATCCAAAATTGAACCTGAGTTGAATTTTCAGCATCGAAGGTCACAACCGAATCCGCAGCAACGGTAGCAGCAGTGCCCTGATAGACACCGGGCCGATAAACTGCTCCGCCCATAGCCACGGCGCCTAGTATTTCATTGGGGGTAAGCTGAAATAATACGGCTTGAGCATCGATTATATTCGCTATACCGTCTTGCCCATCGGTAAAGACAATCGCCGGCCGAGCGCTGATAGTATCGGTATAGGCAAAAGAAGCCTCCGATCCGCTTCCCGTTATCGCAGCACCGGCATAGACCTGCGCTGTTTGAGAACCCGCGCCTAGGGTGACCGCTGCTCCGGCATAGATATTCCCCACAAACGCACCCGCACCCACTACCGTGGCGGCCTCGGAAAATACCGGTCCATAGGGGCCACCGAACGCCCCAACCGAAGATGCTGCGCCGATGGATACAGCGCTGCCAGACGAAATACTGCTCACCACAGACCCTTGACCTGTAGCAGCGGCGGCACCTGCTACCAGATCGCCGGTATTAGCGTAAGCGGCTACGTCAACCGCGGCGGACGAGGTTATCCTGGCAGTCTCTGCCCATGCGCCCACCGAAACTGCGCCGGCGGCACCGATTGCATTTGAAATTGTTGCGCCCGCTGATATGGCCACTGCACCGCCGGACCAGACAGAATGATCTTTAAAAAGAAACTGTTCGAATGAATATTCGTCTGCTGCCGCCCATGTTGCGGTGATTAATAGGCTGCATAAGATAACAGTTGTCAATTTAGTGTTCATGTTGGCGCCTTATTTGGAACGAGAACGTGTTTGGTCGGAATCCCTTCATTATTTCTGCACATTACAATCCTAGCTGGGGATTTGTCGTAAATAGCACGCAGGCAAACAATCAAAAGCCCAGTTAGCAGCTTTTACCTGGTCACAAAATTGGGCTACTCGCAAGATGTGGCGCATCTGTCGACTACTTTCACTTTACAAGTGCATGCCGACCTATTGCCTAAATTCGTCGATCCTAAGCCTACTTCAAGAGCTGGACGCCTTTCCTTAAATCCTGTCCGTTTTTGAAGGCTTTTGGGATGAGTATGGTCAGAGAGCCTTTGCCAGACTCTCCTCTGAGGTAACATTGACGTAAGGGCCGATGTTCGGGCCTTATTAACTTCAAAGTATGAACAAGATAACGCTCTTGCTCTATTTACATATTCTGGTCAGCTGTTGTGCACAATATACCTCCTTAACTTAAAATTCTATCAGTAATACTTTTATTTATATTAATATCGAATAAATACTTTTATCATCATATTGACCATGACCATTGGAGTCTATTTTATGATTAGGATTGAAAAAATTTCTGCGCTTCATTAATTTAATTACATGCGCTAAAAGACAAGCATCCTGGGCCATTAACGGTTATACCCATATTGGCCAGGTAAAATATACTGCCACCCTGAAATCCCTAAACGCCCGGCGTGCCGGCCTTCTCATATAGAATTAATTTTTAAACGTAAAAAAGATAAACGATGCGGTTATATTTTTAAGTANCCCTTTTGACTATAGGCACAGAGTCACTGCAAAAGTTTGTAACTTTTTAAATCGGAAAAGTTTTAAAATAATTCATTTATTATAAAAAAAAAGGCCGTTTTTTACTATAGTCATTTAGACAATAATGCTTATTGATGAGTGTGTCGGGCTACCTCTTTGGTGGGTGCATACTAATTCACCCTCAATTATCATCCGCCAAAGGGGACGTCGAGCAGTCACTGGCCTAACATCCCGTCTTCAATTGCTGCTGGCTTGGGACACGTCTGTGCATGATTGCTATGGTCTTTATGGGTACTGGTCAATATACTCGTCTTGTATATCAGCATCCGAACAACGCCGACTTAGGCTTCATTCGCGCACCCCAAGATAGCGAGAACGCTACATGACTACCCTTGCCACCCTACCAATACACGGTTCTGCTCGGGCAGCTCAGTGATGAGCTTTAGCATCGCCTTATTGCTGTTTGCCGTGGCGTCCACCGGCACACCCGGACCCAACAATCTGATGATTCTGTCTTCCGGCTTAAACTTTGGCGTGCAACGCTCTATACCCCATTGGTTGGGCATTATTTCCGGGGTGCCGGTGATGATGCTGGTCCTCGGTCTCGGTTTGGACCGCATTTTTGCGCAATGGCCGATGTCTTACACCCTGATCAAAATTATTGGCGCGACCTATCTGCTCTATCTGGCGGCCAAAATTGCCCTAACCCGAGTCTCCGGAGATACTCGCACAACGGCCAAACCCCTGACCTATATCCAGGGTGTCCTCTTCCAGTGGGTCAATCCCAAGGCCTGGGTTATGAGCATTGGTGCCATCGCCGCCTTCACTGTGGACGATGTGGCGCTGTTGCCGCAGGTCTTGACCATCGCCATCACCTTTATGCTGGCCGGCCTGGTCTGCGTCGGCAGTTGGTTATTCGCCGGCAGTGCGCTCCAACGGCTGCTCAAAAACGACCGTCAACAGCGCATTTTCAATGTCACCATGGGCTTGATTCTGGCCGTCTCGATTATTCCGATGATGGCGGTGTCGTTCATCTGATGTCGACCCAGTGGCCAATGCTCGGTTCAGGGCGGCAATCAGGTCACATTGTTAATACGAACAATGGCATCAGTAGTCAATTTCCCCTGCGCGGGCTTAGTGCAAAAGCTATTTTCTGTTAGACTCCTCCGCCGTCTATACTAGGCCCGCCTAGTTTGCTATCGAACCCCTTACCGCCGGAGTGAGCCTTCACCATGAATCGCCTGTTTGTTAACAATCTCACCGTCATCGATTTCAGTTACTTTCACCCGCAACGCGGCGTGGTCGGCGAAAGCTGGATCGTCGATGTCGAGCTGGTCGGTGAACTCAACGACGAAGGTATGGTGTTCGACTTTGGCCATGTGAAAAAAATGCTCAAGGCGGCGCTCGATAGTGGCATGGACCATACGCTAGTAGTGCCGGAGCACCTGCCTGGCCTGACTATTGAGACGCTCGCGGACGGCAATCAGATACACATTGAGTATCGTCGACCCGACGGCGAGCTCGCCTTTGTTTACCAGAGCCCTCGTGAGGCGGTATTTATTGTCGACAGCGATAAGGTGACCATCGACTCGGCCCGACCGTTGCTGGAATCCCATCTCAATACCCTAGTCCCCGCCAATGTGCGTCAGGTATCGCTGCAATTGCGCACTGAGGAGATTGCGGGTGATTTTTATCACTACTCGCATGGCCTTAAGAAGCATCAGGGCGATTGCCAACGCATTTGCCACGGTCATCGCTCGCGGATCGAGATCTATCGCAACCATAAGCGTGATATAGAGAGTGAACAGGAATGGGCCAAACGCTTTGCCGATATCTACTTGGTAACGGCCGAAGACCAGATGCCATCTAGCCATAGGCATCTGCAACACATCGGCTATGACGCCGAGCAGGGCCGCTTTGATGTCTGGTTGAATCCCGACCAGTGTTACCTGATGGCCACCGACAGTACCGTTGAGCTGATCGCCAGCCATATTGCCAATGCCCTGCAGCAGGAAGCGCCAGAGGATCACTGGCGCGTTAAGGCATTCGAGGGTGTGCAGAAGGGTGCCATCGCGTCGAACCACTAAGATGCCGTTAGCCTGACCCGTTCGCCCGAGGTATACTGCGCGCTGATTACCTCCATCGATGGAAAGCACATGTCCCTGGTATTACAGAACAGTATGACCGGCAAAAAGGAAGCCTTTTCACCCCTCGACGCCGAGCAGGTCACCATGTATGTCTGTGGCCCCACCGTTTACAACTATATCCATATCGGCAACGGCCGCTCGGCCGTGGTCTACGATCTATTGTTTCGCACCCTACAGCAGCTCTACCCCAAGGTGGTGTATGCGCGCAACTTTACCGATGTCGATGACAAGATCAATGCCGCGGCTGCGGCCCAGGGCGTTGATATCTCCGTGATCACCGAGCGCTTTATTAGCGCCTATGATGAAGACATGGTGGCCCTGGGCAACCTGGTGCCGACCATCGTGCCCAAGGCAACCGAACACATCAGTGAAATCATCACCACGATCAACACCTTGATCGAGCGCGGACATGCCTATGCGGCAGAGGGCCACGCCCTGTTTGCGGTCGATTCATTGGCCGACTATGGCAAGTTGTCGAAGCGCAACACCGACGATATGATTGCCGGTGCACGCGTCGACATCGCCAATTACAAACGCAATCCGATGGACTTTGTGCTCTGGAAGCCGTCAACCGATGACCAACCCGGTTGGCCCAGCCCCTGGGGCCGCGGACGACCAGGCTGGCACATCGAATGCACCGCGATGATCCACAAGCATCTGGGTGAGACCATCGATATCCACGGCGGCGGCACCGACCTGCTCTTTCCGCATCATGAAAACGAACTCGCCCAGGGGGTCTGCTGCACCGATCAACCCGGTGCCTATGCCCGCTACTGGGTGCACAATGCGATGCTCGATATCGAAGGCGAGAAGATGTCCAAATCCTTGGGCAACTTTATCGTGTTGCGCGATCTATTGGCCCAGCAGCCGCATGAACTGGTGCGGGTGGCGCTCTTATCGGCCCATTATCGATCCAATATGAACTGGTCTGAACAACTGCTGCATCAAAGCCGTTCCTTGCTCGATCGGCTATACACCATCAAGCGCGACAGTGCCGAGCTTGGTTCAGCACCCATCGCCGATCTGATGGCCCTGCCGTTTATGCAGATGTTGCTCGATGACCTCAATACGCCGAAGGCCTTTGCCGTCTTACACGAGCTGACCAATCGATTTTTCAAAACCGATGACCTCGGCGAGCGCGCCCAACTGAAGGCGGAGATCTTTGCCATTACCGACTTCCTCAATATAGCGCAGCTGGACGCAGACACCTGGTTCCAGGGTCAGACGGCAGAGGGCGATATCAGTGCCGAGCAAGTTGAAGCGCTGATTGCGGCCCGCCAGACCGCCAAAAAACAACGTGATTTTGCCGGTGCCGACGCCATTCGCGCGCAACTGGCCGACCGCGGCGTGCTGATTAACGATACCCGCGAAGGCACACTTTGGTCGCGCGAGTCTTAACGGTGAAATGGCTGCTGATCGGCGTGGTGCAGTTTTATCGATGGGTGATCAGCCCATTGCTTGGACCACGCTGTCGTTATTACCCGAGTTGTTCAGAGTACGCATTGATTGCCCTCCACCATCACGGCGCTTGGCGTGGTGCTTGGTTGAGTGCCAAACGAATAGCCCGCTGCCATCCCGGCAGCGCAGGCGGTCTAGACCCGGTTCCCGGGGTACCGCTTAAAACCTATGATGAACCGAAGGATCGCCCTGATGTTGATTGATAAACAGTTATTAAACCTTTTAGTCTGCCCGGTGACCAAAACCCCCTTACAGCTCGACCGGGACAAGCAAGAACTGGTGTCTACGGCGGCAAAGCTGGCCTACCCAGTACGCGAAGGCATACCGGTCATGCTTGAAGATGAGGCGCGGGCGATCAGTCAAGATGAGTTTGAATATTGGCATGCGAAAAAGTAAGCGACCCGACGGGCCCGGATCGGGCCCTCGGTAGAGCGTTACCAGGCTAAGTTTAGCCCGCTCGGTCTGGCGCCTGAACTTCCGGTTCGTGCTTAATATGCAGAGTCTGGGTGGGAAAGGCGAATTCGGCCTGGTTGCGTGCGACGATCTCGATCACCTTAAACATCACGTCCTGCTTAATGGCGTGAAACTCGATCCAGTCGGTGGTCTTGGTAAAGGTATAGATAAAGAAGTTAATCGATGAGGCCGCAAAGGCGTCGACGTTCACGATCATAGTCTGGTCGTTATCGATATCCTTATGTTCGATCAGCATCTGCTTCACATCACTCACCACTTGCGCCACTTTCGAGGCATCGTCATAGCGCAGGCCAACGGTTTCCTTAATGCGCCGACACAGCATGCGGGAGGGGTTTTCTACAGAAATATTGGCAAAGGTGGCATTGGGTACATAGAGCGGGCGCTTGTCGAAGGTGCGGATGCGCGTCAGGCGCCAGCCAATATTCTCCACCGTACCCTCTATTTCTTTGTCGGGAGAGCGCACCCAATCGCCGACTTTAAAGGGTTGATCCAGATATATCATCAGACCGCCAAAAAAATTCGCCAGCAGATCTTTGGCCGCGAAGCCGACGGCGATACCACCGATGCCGCCAAACGCCAACACCCCCGAAACGCTGAAGCCAAGGGTCTGCAAGACAACCAACGCGGTAGTGATGATGATCGACAACCGCATCAGCTTGCCCAGCGCCGAAGCGGTAGTGGCATCCATGGGATTCACCAGTACGCCGGGCATCTGCACCGTTAGCTCACCCTGGTGGATAAAGCGCACGGCAAACCAGGCCAACAAGACAATAAAAGACACTTCGCGGATCGGTTCGATAATGTCAAAAATGGCCTCGTTGGAGACGTCTTTGACAACATCGGCGGCCAGCAACATGCCGAATATCCAGATAAAGAAGCGTACCGGCTTGCGCGCCGTCTCAACAACCATATCGTCGAAATGGACTGACGTCTGCACGCTTGCCGATGACAACCGGTCAAATAACTTTCGCACAAAATAATTTGCAAACAGCGTTAACAACACGATCACAAAAACCTGTACTATCCAGCTAAATTCAGCGCTTACGGCGAGCCAACGTTCCAGTTCGGCCATAGCACTGGTAAAAAAATCCATTATTCCCACTCCCAACTAGGTGATTTTATGTATCTAATGATCAAAAACCTGCATATGACATTGGCGATGTTATCCATTCTGGGCTTTATCATCCGGGGCCCGCTGGCCATTCGACAACATGCCATTATGCAACAGAAATTGCTGCGCATCTTACCACATATAGTCGACACTTTTTTACTGCTAGCAGCCATCTACCTGGCGTGGACATTGAGCCTGCATCCGTTCAATAGCGGCTGGATATTGGCCAAGGTCATCGGCTTGGTGGTTTATATTGGTCTATGCACCCTGGTGATCAAGCGTCGGGGCTCCATCATGCAGCAATGGCTTACCTATGGCGCGGCAATCGCAGTGTTTGGCTATATTATTGCCGTTGCCATCAGCAAAAACCCATGGTTAGTCGGCTAGGGTTCGAGTTAGGGCTCTGCGGGTTTGACTGGGCTGGGCGTTTTGCGCGCCATGCCCGGAATGTGCAGCAGGGCTGTGGCGATCCAAAAATAGGCGGCGGCGGAGGCGATCAGTATCAATAGGTTGGTCGGTAGACCGACATCGTCGAGCAGAAAAAACAATCCAATTTGCACCGCATAGCCGCTGCATAATGCACACCAACGGCCCAATAGCGAAAGCCCATAGGCAAAATACCAACAGACCAGTGGAATGAAAACAGCCGCTACATAGATCTGCAACGGTTCTAGAATGGCAATGACGACAGCAGGTTCAATCATAGGGCGATATTAACTGCGCCGACACGCCCATCACAAGCAATACTCTTGTCAATTATGTGACCTTATTCCCAAAACACGCAGAACCTGTCCAGCGGGGTGCCTCTATGGCTTGATCTAAGCCACATGCTATTGACTGGTCACTCGACTGTGCCCGCAGCGTTGACAGACAGATCGGGTGACCAGTTTGCCCTGTTGGCTATCAAAGCGGGTGCTGGTATCGGTGGCCCAACGATGGTGGCCATTGAGGCACAGGCTCTTACCGGCCGCGGCCTTTTTCTTGCTGGCTTTGCGAAACGCATCCAGTGAACGTATATCGGCCATCGGTCTGTTCCCTGCTCGGGTTAGGTGATCTACTGCGATTGGCTTATCAGCTTCGCTTAGGTCATCTAGTTTACAAAAAAAAGCGCTCTTGGGTTGGTGGAATTTTTCAGGTGGGTATAATGAGCCGCTTTACGATAATCATTGGTCGTCCCCTATGTTAGATGCAAAATCCCTTGAACTGCTCCAGTCCCTGAAAACCGACATAACAGCCAGTAAGCCGGTCTTGCAAGGCTTGATCAAGGGCACCGGTAAATCCTTTGGCTTTGTAACCTGCCCCAATGGTGACGAATACTTTGTGCCGCCCGATGATATGGCCAAGGTCTTACCCGGGGATGAGGTGACCTTTACCGTGACTGAGCTGGCCGACGGTAAGACCCGCGCGGAGCTGGAAAGCCTGGTGGCCTCATCGATCGACGAATTCTGTGGCATCTATCATGTGCGCGGCAAGGCGCAGGGCGTGGAACCCTTTAATTCAGCCTTCTCCGGTTGGTTATTTGTACCCCCTAAGCAAACCTTAGAAGCCGGTAACAATGAAATGGTCGTTGCCAAACTGCGCCGCCACCCGTGGGAGACCGGTAAGGCGCAAGCCGAGATTATCCGCCTGTTGGGCAGTGCCGATAACAATCGCTCCTGGTACAGCTTGGCGATCCAGGAACATCGTTTAGAAGAGACCTTCTCTGCCCCTGAATTGGCCGAAGCCGAGGCTCTATGTCAGGGCCAGCTAGCGCCGCAGAGCGACTATGTCGATCTCACCGATCGGCCCTTCGTCACCATCGATTCAGCCTCGACCCAAGATATGGACGATGCGCTGCATGCTCAGAGCACTGGTGACGGTTGGCTCTTATCGGTGGCTATCGCCGATGCCTCGCTCTTTGTCACGCCCGGCTCGCTGCTCGATCTGGCCGCCCGGCGGCGTTTGAGCACCACCTATTTGCCCGGCCTGACCCTGCCCATGGTGCCCGAGGTGCTGGCCAACGGTGCCATGTCGTTGCAGCCGGATTGCCAACGTCCGGCCTTGGTGTTTGAACTGAGTATCGCGGCCGATGGTGCCGTTACCGACCTGCGAGTTCAGACGGCGCATGTGCGCAGTCGTGGCAAGCTCAGCTATGCCGATGTCGCGCTCTGGTTGACCGACACNAACCTGTTACCGGCAGACTACCAGCAATTGCTGCCCTTGCAACAGGCTACNTCGGCGATGGCCGGTTGGCGTCGACAGCATGGTAACCCGATGCAAGATCGCCCGGATTACCGTGTGCGGGTCGATAATGACTTCAGAGTAACCGCTGTTGATAAGGAAACACGTGATGTGGCGCGCGAGATTGTGGAAGAGTCCATGATTGCCACCAATGCGTCGGTCGCCAACTGGCTTAAGGCCGACTCGGCGCTGTTTATGACGCACCGCGGCTTCAAACCCGATCGTGAAACCGAGTTGAAGGGCCTATTGCGCGATACCGTCGCGGAAGTGGCCAACCTCAACGGCCACGACCTGACGGACTTCCGCACCATAATGGCGGCGGCGGCTGGCTTGGCCGACTTCCCCCTCTTAACCGTGCTGCAGAAACGCTTCGACCGGGGCGCCTGGTCGAACAGTGCTGCGGCCCACTTTGGCCTGGGATTGGAGCAATACACCACCGTCACCTCGCCGATTCGTAAATACAGCGACCTGACCACCCATCGACTGATTAAAGCTAAGCTGTTAAACCAGCCGCTGCAGATTGCAGAGGATCTGGTCAGCGACCTCAATGAGCGCGGCAATATACCGCGTCAAGTGGGCAATCTAATCGAAAATAAACTGCGTTTGCAGTGGTTAGCGCAACAGCCCGACCAGGTCTGGCATGCCACCGTCGTGCATGTCACCGCCATCGGCCTTATTGCCCAGCTCGATGACAATGGCGCCTCCGGCCTAATCGATATGCGCCGCAAAAAGGATGACTATAGCCATGATGCCTTGCGCATGGTGCTCAAGTTTGCCGATCATACCTATCAGTTAGGCGAGGCGTTGCAGGTTAGGGTCGCCCGGATCGAAGACGATAAGATGATGCTCGCGTTGGTCTAATGCCTGCAAGGCAAGGCCGTCTATCCAAATCCCGAACCCCGTTGGGTAAGGGATTAAATTTAACCAACTGGATCAAACTCCGGGCAGGTCTTCAAAACCCGAACTCGTTAATACGCTTCCCTTTGTTCGATTCATATTGCTCATCCGGTAATCCTTTACGGACCTGTTACGGGCATATACCTAGTCCTACTGCATTACTAGATAGGCGAAATCTCGCTCACTGCCTGAACATAATAAGCATTAATACGCCTATTAGGCTCGGCCCTCAAACCAACATGCGCTAACAGCCCGTTATGGCGGTGCCAAATAAATAAACCGGTTAGGCACGGTATTTGCGTTCCTAGATTGATCCTTTGGTTGGCTGCTTGACAATAAGTTCCAATTCCAAAACGCTCACCAGATCAAAATAATAAAAAATTTGGAGAAACAACAATGAAATTCAATGCAAAAATCGCCGTTGCAGGCGTGGTGTTAGCTTCTTTTACCGCTGTGAACGTTGCAGCGACAGAATGGAATGTGTCAGTTTGGGGCAAAAGAAGAGCCTTTACCGAGCATGTTGAAAAGCTAGCGGAGCTGGTTTCTGCTAAGACCAACGGTGAGTTCACCCTGAACGTCTCTTACGGCACTTTATCCAAAAACACTGAAAACCTCGATGGCATTTCATTTGGTGCGTTTGAAATGGCGCAATTCTGCGCGGGGTACCACCCTGATAAAAACCCAAGCATTACAGTGCTCGAGTTGCCGTTTATGGGTGTTGGTTCTCTTGAAGAAGAAATTGCCGTTTCTCAAGCCATATACAACCATCCTGCCGTTGTGAAGGACTTAGCTCGCTGGAACGCGAAATTGCTGATGCCGTCACCATTACCACAGTACAACATTGTCGGTGTCGGTGAAGCCCCCTCTAAAGTCGCCGACTTCGCAGGTATGCGTGTTCGCGCTACCGGTGGTATTGGTGAAGCTTTGAAAACGGTTGGTGCCGTACCAACGTCGATGTCGGCTACCGAAGTTCGTCAAGCACTTGATTCTGGTGTGATCAATGCAGTGTCCTTTGCTCCCCATGCTCACATGTCTTTCGGTACGGTTGAAGCAGCCAAATGGTGGACCACCAACCTGAACCCCGGCACCGTTAACTGCCCGGTTGTGGTCAATACCGATGCCTTCGCCAGCCTAAGTGCTGAACACAAAGAAGCCTTGTCAAGTTCGGTCGATGAGGCATTGGCCTACTATGTGGACTACTACAACAACCAGACCATGGCAGCATGGGGACCAAAACTTACAGAGCGCGGCATTGAGTCTGTAACCTTTTCAGCTGCTGAACTTGCGTCGTTTAAAGAGCAAGCAGCGGGCCCAGTCCATTCTGCTTGGATCACTAAAATGAATGACCGTGGTCTTCCTGCACAGGAACTCTATGACCTAGTGCTTTCCACTCTCGCAAAGTAATATTCGCTAAGAACTTGGCGAAAAGAACTTGGCGAAAAGAACTTTTCTAACCAGCTACTGCCCTGCAGTAGTTGTTTAGAACTTCAGCTAAACATCAAAATATATTACCCATAAAACGACAGCACTCTGGCAAAATTTTTGTGAGCGCTGCGGTTTTATAGGTTTTTTTGGGAGTTACTATGTCGTCTTCGATCATTCGTGAAGATTCCACTCGTCTGAGTAAATTTGACCAACAGCTTTTTAAACTGGAAAGTTGGTTTTCACTTATTGGTGGGATCACAATTTCAATGTTAGTCGCGTTGGCAATTGCTAATTCGCTCGGTCGATGGTTGTTTAATTTACCGGTAACAGGATACATCGATTGGGTTGAGCAATTCATGGCCGTCTTTGCATTTATCGGCATTGCCTATTGCCAACGCTTAGGTGGCCACATACGCATGGATATTCTATTGAGTTTAATGAAAGGGCGCGCCCTGTGGGTGGCTGAGTGGGCCTCAACCTTGTTTATGTTACTCATTACCGCAGTTCTGGTGTATGGCAGTTACTTCCATTTCTACCGGGCATTTACCAATGGCGACAGCTCTATGGATATTGGCATACCGATATGGCCGGCAAAATTATTGGTGCCAGTCGCCTTGTCCTTTTTGATGCTGCGCCTTTTGCTTCAGTTGTGGGCCTACTCGCGGGCTATCCTGTTAGGGTCGGAACAACCAGTGGGCGTGCCCTTTATTGAAGATGCTGCGACGCAAGCAAATAGAGAGGCAGAAAGTTTAGGCGCTGCTTCGGAATACGACAAAGAATCGCAGGAGCAATCATGATTGAATTTATGAGTACGGCGGAGCCGCTCCAAATTGGTGTAATTGTATCGTTTGTAATGTTGATTTTTGTTTTAATTGGTGTGCGTGTAGCCTTTGCAACCGCCGGTGCCGGATTTTTAGGCTTGGTGTGGATTTTTTCGGCTAAGATGGGTTTTGAGAAAGGCTTTATTGTTGCTGTAAAGATGGCCGGTACCATACCCCATTCAAAGGCCACCACCTTGTCCCTTTCGCTTATCCCGACCTTTATCCTCATTGGCTATCTGGCCTATCATGCGGGCTTAACCAAAGCCTTATTCGAAGCGGCGAAACGTTGGGTTGGCTGGCTGCCGGGTGGCCTCGGCGTGGCGACGGTGTTTTCTACTGCCGGTTTCGCCGCTGTATCCGGGGCCTCGGTCGCGACCTCCGCCGTGTTTGCCCGCGTCGCCATTCCTGAAATGCTCAAGATGGGCTATGACAAGCGCTTTGCGGCTGGCGTTGTTGCCGCCGGCGGTACATTAGCCTCCTTGATTCCACCGTCAGCCATTTTAGTGATATATGCAATTATCGTTGAGCAGGATGTCGGCACCTTGCTAATGGCGGGTTTCATTCCCGGAATCGTTTCGGCATTTATTTACGGTGGCCTGGTGGTTTTCCTCGCACTGATGAATAAGGATTTGGGACCACCGGTGCGCGGCTTCACTTGGAAGCAACGCTTTGAGTCGATACCCGGAACTCTACCCATTTTCTTTGTGATTTTTATCATCATGGTTTGTATTTACGGGGGTGTTGGCACGCCTACCGAGGCGGGTGCCTTGGGTGCCGGCGTGATTATGGCCATGGCATTTTATAAGGGTATGCGTTGGAGCACCTTAAAAGACGCGCTTATGGAATCGTCTAAGTTAACGGTGATGATCTTCACCATGATTTGGGGCGTTCTACTTTATGTACGGTTTTTAGGCTTTGCTGACTTACCCAATGCCTTCTCGGCCTGGATTGCGGGTATCGACCAAAGCCCCTACATAACATTACTGTTTATTCTATTGGCCTATGCCGTACTCGGCATGTTTATGGATGCCATCGGTATGCTACTGCTCACGTTGCCAGTCGTGTACCCAGCTATCATCGCCTTAAATGGTGGACCGCTAGTGACCGCAGCGGATTCAGCCTTTGGCGTCTCCTCTACCGGCTGCGCTATATGGTTCGGGATTATTGTCGTAAAGATGGCCGAGTTGTGTTTGATAACACCGCCCATTGGTTTGAACTGCTTTGTCGTGGCTGGGGTCCGAAAAGACATTTCGGTTCAGGATGTATTTCGCGGTGTCACCCCCTTTTTCGCCGCAGACGTGCTCACCATTGCAGTTTTGATAGCCGTGCCGAGCATTGTGCTTTGGTTGCCGTCGATGATGTAGTCGCAAACTAAGCGCCTCGGGATGGGGCGTTTAGGTGGTTCCCACGGCTGCGTAGTGACCATTCGATAAGCTTAAAGTCGTCTTTTAATCGCACTAATTTGGCAAATATTCTTCACGCCTGAGCCCATACTTTTGCATCTTTTGGTTCAACGTCCTTCTCGGCAAATCGAGGACATCCATTACCGTCTTTATATTACCCTCATGAAGCTTGAGCTCAGCGTCGATAAGCATCTTTTCGACATGCTCTAATCGGGCACTCAGCGAAGCCTCAGACATTAACGTATTCGACCCCGACAGCTCGGGTTGGCTAACCTGCAACAGTTCTTGCACCGATACGTCATCAATGTGGTGAATTAGCATATAGCGCTCGGCCGTGTTTTTGAGTTCTCTAATATTACCCGGCCAGCTATAGGTTTCCAAAACCAGTCCCTCTTCAACAGATATTTCCGGGCATACCAAACCATTGAAATTGGCCGCCTTGGTTAGGAAGTGTTTAAACAACATTACAATATCTTCCTTACGGTCGCGCAGCGGCGGGATCTTAATTTCGGACACCAACAGACGATAATAGAGGTCTTCCCTAAAGTCGCCTTCTTGCACGGCCAGCTTCAAGTCTTTTTTGGTGGCTGCCACGATGCGCACATCGATCCTTTTCGGAGTATGTGACCCTATGCGCACAACCTCTCGCTCTTGCAACACCCGCAATATCTTTACTTGGAAGTACATAGGCATGCTTTCAATCTCATCGAGCAACAGGGTGCCGCCATGAGCGTATTCAAACTTGCCCGAGTGGCTCTTAGTGGCCCCCGTAAAGGCACCCACCTCGTAACCAAACAACTCGGATTCAATTAGGTTTTCAGGGATCGCCGACACATTGATGGGCACGAAAGCATGTTCGCGTCGAACGCTGTATTCATGCAAGCACTGCGCGACTAACTCTTTACCGGAGCCGGTCTCGCCGCTAATAACGACATCTGAATTTACCTTTGCGAGCGCTAGTATGCGTTTTCGTAATCTTATCACCGCGGCAGACTGACCAATTATTTTTGATTCAATGCCATTCAAATCATAAGCACTAACTTCGGTTTTCTTGTTCGCCAAATAGTGCTGCCGCTGCTTGCAAGCCGTTTTTATCATATCGACCAGACGCTCGGGATTATAAGGTTTTTCGACGAAATCGTAGGCGCCCGCCTTCATGGCTTCTACGGCGAGGGTAATACCGCCATGGCCCGTTATTAGGATAAACGGTATGTTCTTAGATGCCCGTTTCAAAAACTCCATGCCATCCATAGCCGGCATACGCACATCGCTAACAATAACACCCGGATAATCCTTTGGAATATCTATCAACGCAGCGTGTGCGCTGGCATAGGTTTTAACCTCTATATCGGCCAGACTTAGCCACTGCTCCAATGATTCACGAATGGCTGGATCGTCATCGACAACCATTACATGGTACATGTTTGGATTATTTTTCAACTCTATTCCCCAGCAATTTACTTGCGACTTCGGTGGTATCGGTGGTATCGGTGGTATCGAATACGAAACTTTCAGTCGTGTTATTTTTCACGTTTATAGATGAAGATAAGAGGTCAATATTAAATAATGAGCCATTTCCAACCTGGCTTGATACGGTAAGCTTGCCACCCATATCGGTCACAAGACTGTAGCTAATAGCAAGACCCAGGCCCAGCCCTTCACCCATGTCCTTCGTTGAATAAAAGGGCTCAAATATGTGCGGCAGGTCGTCTGGATTCAATCCTTGACCGGTATCTTCGATACTTAAGCGAAGNCCAGATCCATGCCTAGAACGTATATATATTTCTCGAACCGTCTTACTTATCACCGCGTCGAGAGCATTGCTAACCAGGTTGACAACTACCTGTTCGAGCATCATCGAATTACCTTGAGCCTCGTCAAACTCACCGATGTCTATTTCGACCTTTACCTTCAGTTGCTCCGTTTTTGTTTTCAAAACGTCTAGTGCGTATTGAACAACCGGTAGTATCCGTATTGTCGATAGGCCGGTATTACGTTTACCAGAGACCATTCGCAGCTGTCGACTGATATAGGAGAGGCGCTCGATCAGACCCTTTATTTTGGTCAAATTTATCGCTACTTTCTCATGATCGTTACGATGCAACAACAATTCACTACTTGCGGCATAACTGGATAAGGCGGTAATGGGTTGGTTTATTTCGTGCGCAATGGCAGAAGACATACGGCCCAGAGACGCCAGCCTCTGTGACTGGTTGAGTTCATTTTCCGCTTGGCGAAGCTCTTCAGTTCGAGAAATAACCCGCTGTTCCAGTGCATCATTGCTCTTTAATAAATTTAACTGTGCAGATTTCAGCTCGCTCACGTCGTGAATAGTGACGAGGTATTCGTGCTCACCGGTGGTTCCGATTGCGCTGGTTGAGACGAGAATGGGTACCTTGGTGCCGTCTGTACGCAAACCAGTGGCATCGGTTGGCCTGACTGTGGCGTGTATCCCACGCCAGGGCGAAATCAACAATTGAATATCGGGCAATGAATCATCTTCTAGTCGAAAAAGCAACTTCGCCTGAGGATTGATGAAGGTTGTAATGCCGTCGTTGCGCAATACAATAAGGCCCGCATCGGTATTTTCGATGATCGCGCGCTGATGTTCCTCGCTTTGCTGAATCAGCTGGCTAATGTGTTTCTGGGTTTGAGCGCTTTTAATACGTTCACGAACCCAAAGTCCCGAAATTATCATGAACACATAAAGCGAAAATAGGTATATTTTTTTCAAGTTTATGGCTTTTGTGAACTCTGCCTTTGAATAGAGCCAGCTAATCTTCCAACCCAAACCCTGAATATCCTGTTGAAACAAAATGTGCTCGGACTCACCTTTCAATTCAACCGAGGAATATTTGGAATTATCGTCTTTTATTGCAAACAGCTCGATTTCCTCGGTACCGTATTGTTTGGTTTCCGCTACCAATTTTTGGTCTTTCAGGCTTAACGGCCGCAGACCCAGGTATTGCCATCGAGCATCATAGGATAAAAATACAATGCCAAGTTCGTCGGAAAGCCAAACCTTTTCTCCCGACTGCACCCAACTATTTTCCAGCGCTGCCAAGGATATTTTCACAACAATAACACCGGTAACGACGCCATCAACATACACGGCTTCAGCAAGAAAAAGCCCCGCTTTCCCGCTCGTCGCCCCTACTGCAAAATAGACCCCAAGGCCGCCTTCGATTGCAATTTTAAAGTAGGGTCTGAAGGCGTAGTTTTGATTAACAAAGCTGGTATTCGAAAGATAATTAGACGACCCAATGGTCAGGCCATCCTTATTCATCAAGAATATCTCGTCAGATCCTGCTCTATCATTTGTTTGGCTTAACAGTGGAGAGCTTTCACTTACAGCGGACCCCTCTGTTAATGCATGCAAAATTCTTGGATCCGTTGACAGCACTGCGGGTAAAAATTCGTATTGTTCAATACTGGTTAACAACGAGTTTTGATAAACAGATAATCGTTGACTTGCTTGTTCTTGCAGCTTGTCGGTTTCACTTGCGCGGAATTTTTTATCGAACATTGCCAATAGAAATAGAAAAACGGCTAAACTTAACAGCAAAGTGACCAGTAGTCTTGAGTTGTAGCCACCATTCAGATTTCGATTCGCCACGGTACCCTCGATTTGCGGTGGGTGATTCATTCGTTTTGAATGCTTTAAAACAGACATTTTTGTTATTATTTCGGCCTTTCCCTGACTATAACAAACCCTCTTAAGACCTGGCAGTCCTCTTTTAGTTTTATCCCCTCATATTAGGTACTATCTGATCAACGGGTGTGCTGAAACCTGGATAANAAAGCTTTTTGTACACCCATTGACGAACATAAATGCGACTGCACTGCTATTCGCAGTGCGGATAGTGCCGCATGGAGGGCCTAACGCAAATCACCAACCATATGATAAACACCGGTCAAAAAGTCGCGTCCCAGCAGGCTGCTGCGTCCATCGGACCACCCAACGCTGTCATCAGGGAGCAAGTCATTGTCCTTAAATGGCATTTCAATGGTATAGGCTAAACATCTAAAGTGGTTGCCAACCCAATGGGTTGCGACGGTTGGGTTCGCCTTACCCGGCGCGCCTCTGCCGTATCCGCGTTCATCTTGGAACTCAGGGGTAATGGCGATCATGATGGCTTTGAATTTGTCCTCTAGTGCTTTATGGCGGGCGTCGTAAGCCACGACACCTTCACAACCGGCGACAAAGTTAACCGGTAATGCCTCATCTCCATGCACGTCCAGGAACATGTCGACCCCGGTCTGGAGCATTTTCTCACGCACCAAGAAGACTTCCGGGCTCCGCTCCATGCTCGGCTCTAACCATTCTCGGTTCAAGTTCGCGCCAACGGCATTGGTCCGCAGATGACCCCGGACGCTGCCGTCTGGATTCATATTGGGCACAATATAGAACACCGCCTGGTCTATTAGAGCCCGGGCGACTCCATCATTCTCATTTAACAAGCGGTCTACCAAACCTTCCACAAACCATTCGGCCATGGTTTCGCCCGGGTGTTGCCGTGCCGTAATCCAAACGACGCGTTTACCTTCACCGTCTGTGCCTACTTTTAATAGGCTCATGTCACGGCCATCGAGCGTTTGGCCGAGTACATGCAATTGGCAATCGGGGTGCATTTGGGCGCTGTGAATCAGATCTTGATGGCGCTCATAGCTGTAGGGTGCAAAGTAGGCAAAATAGACCGAGTCGTATTCTGGTGTTAAACGCATGGTGAGTTTTTCACCATCAAACTGGGTCGGCACCCGAAACCAATGATCACGGTCGTAAGAGGCGACGGCTTGATAATCGACCCAACCCTGAACATAGGCCGATTTACCGGCATTTATTAAATGAATAACATGCTCTTGCGCGTCATCCGGCCGGACCGGATCGGTTTGTAATTTAAAATGAAACCATTGGAAAAATTCTGATTGATGATCGTGCTTTATTTCCAGCTGGATATTGCCGGCATCGGATGCATCAATAACACGGATGTTGCCGCTGTCGAAGTTATCAGTAATATGCATAATTAAGTGTCTTCGCTTGATTGGCAGTAGGCCAATGGAGAATGTATAGGGTGGTTAGGCCACTCGGACATCGGAGTACTTCGCGGACGGAAATAGTGCTGTACGACGATCGTCAGTGGGCCCCTTGCTGAACAAGATTGCATAGATTAACCCCTGGTGGCAAGCACAGCGATCGCCGAACCTCTTAACGCTGCCCGCCGAGTTCCCCGTGGGCCTCTAAGCAACCCAAAGAGGCTATCACCACCCCTTGCCTTGCCTGCCTTGACAGACGCAGCTTGCTGCCTCGGGTGATTAGAACGCCGCCAACAACAGCGTGACATTGTGGCGCATCATGGCCAAGTAGGTTGAGGCCGGCTCATTGGCTGCGGACAGGGCACCAGAGTAGAGCTTGCCGCCCAGCCTAACGTCGGTTTCACTGGCGATCTGTTGCATTAAGCGATCGTCACTGATGTTTTCGATAAAGAGTGCACCAATGCCCTGCTCGCGAATCTGGCGAATTAATTGGGCAATATCTCGCGCAGAGGGCTGGGCTTCGGTACTAATGCGTTGCGGCGAGAAAAATTCAAAGCCATAGGCCTGGGCCAGATAGGCGAAGGCATCGTGAGAGGTAATGACCCGCCTTTGACCCTCGGGAATGGCTGCGACCCGGCCCGACAGTTCAAGGTCTAGAGCATCGATCTCTGCCAGGTAGCGCACCAGATTACGCTGATAGTGGTCTGCATGCGCTGGATCGACGTCGATCAAGGCTTGGGCTATGTTGCTGACGTATTGGCGACCATTGCTCAGACTGTGCCAGGCATGGGGATCGAGATCGCCGTCGCCATGATCGGCGTGATCGGCGTGCCCTTCATGGTGAATGGCCTCGATCCCGTCCGATGCCACCAACTTGCGCCCCTTGAAGCCGGAAGACTGTTCCAGCCGACCGAGCCAACCCTCAAAACCCAGGCCATTGGTGACCAGTAGATCCGCTTCGCTGACGTGCTTAGCGTCTATCGGTCGAATCTGGTATACGTGGGCATCGCTGTTCAACCCGACCAACGTGGTCAGCTCAATGGCGTCGCCGGCAATCTGTTCGACCATATCGGCCAGCACACTAAAGGTGGCAACGACCTTGATTTTATCGGCTGCGACGGAGAAGAGCGGTAATGTCAGGCCCATTAGCAGTAAGATAAACGACTTTCGGCGAGATGATGCGGAAATAGAAGAATGCATGGGCTAAGATAGGCCTTCTAAGTAGTATGGTTAGTGTGCAATGATATATCATATCATTTAATTAACCAACTCTTCTGCCATGAACCATCCGCCCTAACGCGACTGAAGTGAGAGCTATCATGACCACCCTAAAAGCCGCGACGATACGAGCCGACGATGCGTCCGACAAGGCCGGTGTTAAGCTGACCCCCAAGCGCCGTAACGTCTTCACCCTGTTGCTGGCCTCCGATACCCCGCTCTCAGCCTATGAGCTGGCCGAGCAGTGCAAGGAACAGTTTGGTCAGTCGATACCGCCTATGTCGATCTATCGGATGCTCGATTTCTTGACCGAAAATAATCTGGCTCACAAGCTGGCCTCGGCCAATAAGTTTGTCTCCTGCGCGCACAGCACCTGCAATCATACACACCAGGTGCCACAGTTTTTGCTTTGTGAGCAGTGTCATCAGGTCAAGGAGATTGGCATACAGAAGGAAATCTTTGCCGCGCTAAAGATCAGTGTTGAGCAGGCCGGCTTTGTTTTGACGCAATCGCAGTTGGAATTGAAATGCCTGTGCACCGACTGTGCCCAGGCCATTGCCCAATAGCGCCTACTAGAACGCTACTTGCCGTATCCGTTCGGGTTTTGACTCTGCCAACGCCAGGAGTCGGCCATCATCTCATCGAGTCCCTTGGTCGTGCGCCAGCCCAATTCCTGTGCCGCGAAGGATGGATCGGCATAACAGCAGGCAATATCCCCCGGACGCCGCGGCGCCACCTGATAGGGAATTTTTTGCCCGGACGCCTTTTCAAAGGCGGTGATCATATCCAGCACTGAATAACCCTGACCGGTGCCTAGGCTATAGGCCACACAACCCGGTTGAGTTTGGATTTTCGATAAGGCTTTGAGGTGGCCTTGGGCCAGGTCGACGACATGCAGGTAGTCGCGCACGCCGGTGCCATCGGCCGTATCGTAGTCGTCGCCAAAGACCGACAGGAAGGCGCGTTGACCGATCGCCACCTGGGTAATGTAGGGCACTAGGTTNTTGGGAATACCATTGGGCTGTTCGCCGATGGTACCGCTGGGATGGGCGCCGACCGGATTAAAGTAGCGCAACAGCGCAATTTGCCAGCGCGCATCGGATGCTGCCAAATCGCGGCACATATCTTCCACCATCAGTTTGGTGCGACCATAGGGATTGGTGACGCTTAACGGGAAGGATTCTAAAATGGGTACGGTTGCCGGGTCGCCGTAAACGGTGGCCGAGGAGCTAAACACAAAGCGAAACACCTTAGCCTCTTGCATGGCCTGCAACAGCGTCAGGCTGCCAGCAACATTGTTGTCAAAATACGCCAGTGGTTGCTCGGTACTTTCACCGACAGCCTTTAGACCGGCAAAGTGCACCACCGAGTCAATGCGGTACTGTTGAAATAGGGTATCGAGTAAGGCGCGATCGCGGATATCACCGCGCACAAAGGTGAGCGATTTACCGCTTAGGGCTTTCACTCGTGTCAGCGACTCGGCCGAGCTGTTCGAGTAGTTGTCCAAGACCAAGACATCCTGTCCGTCATTGAGCAATTCCAGGCAAGTATGGCTGCCGATATAACCGGCACCACCGGTGACTAAAACCGTCATATGCATCTCCTTTAATAAAAGTAGCGACCATAATACCCACTCTGGCGCTGCGCGACCAAGGCTATTTTCACTCGCCCGGCCGCTGGCGGACTCCAGTCACTGCAGCGCAGCCTGTCTTTCCAGCTCAATTGTTCAGCACCCTTGGGGCACAAACGCAGGCCAAAAAAAACCCGCCGAAGCGGGTTTCTCAATCAATTCTAATCAGCCTTTAAGCAATGCAGCTTTGGCCTGTTCTGCGATGGCTGCAAAAACAACCTTGTCGTAAACAGCCAGATCGGCAAGTACTTTACGGTCAATTTCAATCATGGCTGTTTTCAAGCCGTTGATGAATTTGCTATAAGACAGACCATTGACGCGTGATTCAGCATTGATACGGGCAATCCACAGAGCGCGGAATTGGCGTTTACGCTGACGACGGTCACGATATGCATACTGACCTGCTTTGATAACCGCTTGCTTGGCAACACGGAAGACTCGTGAACGAGCTCCATAATAACCTTTGGCTAGCTTTAGAATTTTCTTGTGGCGCTTACGAGCGACAACACCGCGTTTTACACGTGCCATATTAAATCTCCTGTATTAGATGTAAGGCAGCATGCGCTTAACAAGCGCCTTGTCTGCGGCAGAAACTTGCAACATACCGCGTAACTGACGGATCCGTTTGCTGCTTTTCTTAGTCAGGATATGGCTACGGAAAGACTGTCTGTGTTTAAAGCCGTTCGCCGTGCGCTTAAAGCGTTTTTTAGCGCCAGAATTGCTTTTCATCTTTGGCATTTTCAATCTCCTGATTTACTTCAATTACCGTTTCACATACGTAGTGCAGGGTCAGTCGTTTAGGACCTTGGAACCCCTCGAAGCTAGCGGTTGCCTTTTAATAAAAAACGACCTCAAAAGCGGGTCGTCTTCGTTAACCGGAGACTAACGAGCTGCCTCCGGGTTCGCTCGGGAAATGAATTTCCCGGGCAAATTACCTTTTCTTGGCCGGTGATATCACCATGGTCAGTTGACGACCTTCCATCTTCGGATGCTGCTCAACGGCACCATACTCAGACAAATCGCCTTCAACCCGCTTCAACAGCTCCATGCCGAGCTCTTGATGGGCCATTTCGCGACCACGGTAGCGCAAGGTGATTTTGGCCTTGTTACCTTCTTCCAGAAAACGAATAAGGTTACGCAACTTAACGTTATAGTCACCAATATCAGTATTAGGTCGGAATTTGATTTCCTTAACCTGCACCTGAGATTGCTTTTTCTTGGCAACGGCTTTCGCCTTCTTCTCTTCGTAGAGTTTCTTGCCAAGATCCATGATTTTTGCAACGACAGGGTCCGAATTGGAGATCTGAACCAATTCATGGCCAGCCTCACGCGCTTTTTTAATCGCTTCTTCTAACGATACTACGCCCAATTGTTCGCCATCTTCCGCAATTAAGCGTACTTCGACTGCGTCTATCTGCTCATTAATGACATGTCGGCTATCATTTTTAGCCGCTCTCGCGTTACGTTTTATAACTTATTCCTCATCTTTGCTGATTCGGCTCTTGCGCGCTATCGCGCCGCGCAACAGTTGACTAAATTCGGCTAATGGCATTACGCCTAAATCCTCACCTTCACGAGTTCGAACCGCAACGGTGCCGTTTTCTACTTCTTTGTCGCCCACAACCAGCAAATAGGGAACGCGCTGAATTGTGTGCTCGCGGATTTTAAAGCCGATCTTCTCATTTCTCAAGTCAGATCGTACTCTAAATCCTTCATTTTCAAGGTTTTTGGCAATTAATTGCACAGTTTCGGCCTGAGCGTCGGTAATATTACAAATCATTACCTGAGTTGGGGCCAACCAAGCTGGCATCGCGCCCGCATGCTGTTCGATTAAAATACCAATAAAGCGTTCAAAACTGCCGACAATGGCCCGGTGTAACATCACCGGCGTCTGGCGTTCGCCATGCTCATCGACATATTGGGCGTCGAGACGACCCGGCATTGAAAAATCGACCTGGATGGTACCACATTGCCAGAGCCGACCCAGACTGTCTTTCAGGGTAAATTCAATCTTTGGACCATAAAAGGCCCCTTCGCCGGGTAAATAGGCCCATTCTTTGCCCGTTGCGTTCAATGCTTCGGCGAGTGCGGCTTCAGATTTATCCCAAACCTCGTCGGAACCGACCCGTTGTTCCGGGCGAGTCGACAGTTTGAGGATAAACTCATCATAGCCAAAGTCGTGATAAACCTCTTCCAGCATGTCGATGAACTTGGCCACCTCCGCCTGCACCTGATTTTCGGCGCAGAAGATGTGGGCATCGTCCTGCACAAAGCCCTTCACGCGCATAATGCCGTGCAGTGAGCCAGAAGACTCATCGCGGTGACAAGAACCAAATTCAGCCAAGCGCAACGGCAGATCGCGATAACTCTTCAGACCCTGATTAAAGACCTGGATATGGCAGGGGCAGTTCATCGGCTTCACCGCGTTGTCACGCGATTCGCTGTGAGTGGTAAACATACTGTCTTTAAACTTATCCCAATGGCCGGAGCGTTCCCATAGGGAGCGATCGACGATCATCGGTGTCTTGATCTCTTGGTAACCATAGGCGTGCTGCTTCTGGCGCATATACTGCTCGATCACCTGATAGATGGTCCAACCATTGGCATGCCAAAACACCATACCCGGGGCATCTTCCTGGAGATGGAACAGGTCNAGTTTTTTACCAATTTTACGATGATCGCGCTTCTCGGCTTCTTCGAGAAAGAACATATATTCTTTGAGCTGCTTTTTATCCGCCCAGGCGGTGCCATAAATACGCTGGAGCTGCTGATTTTTGCTGTCGCCACGCCAGTAAGCACCAGAGATGCGCATCAGCTTAAAGTGTTGACAGAATTTCATGTTCGGCACGTGCGGGCCGCGACACATATCCACATATTCTTCGTGATGGTAGAGACCCGGACGATCATCGCGCGCGATGTTCTGTTCCAGTATCTCTTTCTTATAGGGTTCGTTGCGCGCATCGAAGGCGTCGAAGGCTTGCTGCCAACTGACGGTCTCTTTAACCACGGCATAATCGGTTTTAGCCAACTGCAGCATACGCTTCTGGATGCTGTCCAGGTCGTCTTCGGTTAGGCGTTGCCAACTCGATATCGTAATAAAAGCCGTTCTCGATCGTCGGCCCAATGGCCATCTTAACGTCGGGGTAAAGCTGCTTCAGGGCATGGCCCAACAGATGTGCACAGGAATGACGAATGATCTCCAGACCGTCGTCATCCTTGGGGGTGATAATTTCTATCTTGGCATCCTGAGTCACCAGGTCACAGGCGTCGACACGGACACCGTCAATGCGGCCAGCTAGGGTGTTGCGGGCTAGACCGGGGCCAATCGCCTCGGCGATTTGCATAATGGAGACGGGTTGATCGAATTCGCGGGTGGAACCATCGGGCAAGGTAATAATAGGCATGCTGTTCTCCTTCAGTGGTGACCTCTACCAAAGGCCACGTGTTGGACTGTAACTAGTCAGGTGTTAATTGCGTTGGATGCCTACCCTTACCAAAGGACCGTACACCCGACACAATGCATCATGGGATGCGTCGAGCGGCGGATAATAGCACAGCAGGCGAGTAGAACAATGGCCGTCGGCCGTTTAGCAGGGCGATTCGGCGAGGCAGAGCGCCCCGCTGATGGGCTTAGAGCTTGGGTTGCTTGTTGTGCTCCACCGGCACATCTTCCCAGCCGGTGATCATGGCCTTGGTAAACTGCAAGACGGTTGCGCCGGTGGTAATCAGATACAGGTGGGCGATTAAAAATAGCAGCAGCAAAAAGGCCGCTAGGACATGAACCACAGCAACTTGCTCCAAGGTTAAGCCCAGCTCGACTAGACCCCAGGCAGCCCAGTCATTGTAAAACAGATAGAGCAGGCCACTGGCCCAGATCAGCGGGATCATCATCACCTTGAGCAGCAGATAGGCAATGCGTTGCAGCGGATTGTGCTTGGCCTTGGCACTGGCATGGAACGGATGCGGCGCACCGGTAAAGATACCCTGCATATAATAAAGAATTTGCTGGGTGAGTCCCTTCCAGGTGGGAATATAGTGTTTGTATTCACCGGTGGTTAGATGCCAAAAGATGGTAAAGACCCAAAGCACAATCAGGATCCAGGCGGAATATACATGGATGTCGATCGCGGTGTGGAAACCAAACAGGTTGTAACTGCCATGGATTTCAAAACCGGTAATGGCCATGAGGATAATTAACACCGCCTGCGACCAATGCCAAAAGCGTTCAAACCATTTAAACAGATAGATGCGTTCGGTTATCTCAGTCATAGCTGTTTCCTCCGCCAGCCGAAATAGGCTCTCAGGGTGCCGTGACCGGCCACACCCAGAAAGGTCACGAGCAGCGCCAACACGCCGTAACGATCGAGCCAAGCATGTTGCCGCCGACCCGGAATGTAGAGCCCCTCGACCTCATCCAATAGACCGTCAGATGTTGCGCCATGGCAGGCGTTACAGCTTAAGGCCTGTTCTTTGGGTGCCACCGTGTGATTGAGCGGCCAGGACATTTGGCTTTCGGTGAAATCGAAATTGCCAGAGAATTCAATACCCGCCGCCTTGGCACCGGCCTTGAGCGACTTTGGCCAGTTGTAGCCATTCCAGTAGGCATCTCTACTGCGGCCCGCCAAGTTCATCGGCATCAGCTGCTGGCTCTGGGTATCGTAGGGCAGGATTGAGGTGATTTGATGGAATGGAAAGATCTTCGAGATGCCATCCTGCGACGACCCCTGGATCTCATTAATCAGCGTCACCCCGTCGCTATTCACCTCGGCGCCGGGCGCTTTAAAGACCATCGCTCCATTAAACCAGCGATAGACCGGCTTCAGCTTCTCGCCGTACTCCATATGCCCCTTTTGGCTGGCATAGCTCACCCGACCGGCGCTATTGAGCTCAACCTTGGGCCGCTTACTGCGGCTCAGTTCGCCGGCCGTGGACCAATCCCATTTGGTTTTGGTGGCAATGCCACCGCGGGCATAGGTGGGAATATGGCAGGTCTGACAGGCGATAACATCGGTGTGATCGTTGAGCTTATCGTCCTGCATCGGCCGGTCGCCATGGCACGACACGCAGGTAGCACGTGCACCGGTGAGCGCACTGACGCCCTGGTCATCGCCGACACTGTGCGCCTGATAACGACTGCCAAACAACTGATGATCAATGCTCTGATGACAGGAACTGCAGGTGAAGTCTGCGCCGTCGGCACTCATATGGACATCAACGGCAAAATCCGCGTCGAACAACGAGCTATCCAGATCGCCATGTTTGGCACCATCGGCGCCGCCATCGTAGAAGTGACAACTGCCGCAGGTGGCCGTCGAGGTGGCGCCAGTCGACTGAGCCATGGCGCTAAGCGACAGGGTGTATTTTTCGCCCTGCGTCTTGACCCGTTGCTTCATCGCATCGGCGCCGTCGTCATGGCACATGGCGCATTCGGCCCCGTCTTGATGAAAGCGGAAATAAAAGTATTCGCCGCTGGTGTCGTGGCAGGCCAAACAATCGACCGCCGCCGGCGCAATGCCATCGGTGATTTTTTTGGCCAAGCCAAAGCCAATATGGCAACTGCCACAGGCCTGGCTATTGGACGCGATATTGGGGTGGTAGGCGTTAATGACATTCAGCTTGCCATATTGTTCACCATTTTCCAGAGCGATGTCCCACTGCCAATGAAGAGTCTTATGCAGCTGATCTTCGGCCATATTATGACAGCCAACACAGGCGGCATTGATCTGTTCGATGTCGCTAAAGGGGACTTGAAGGGCGTCGAATTGGGTATGATCTGCCGTCGGTGCTGCCACAACAGGGACAGCCGAAAACAAGCCAATTAACAACAGACCGACAAAACAGAACCGCCGGCCCTTTCGCGCCGGCAGTTCAGAATAGTGTAACGTCATACAGACCTATGCCTTTTAGTCGAGGCGCGCGGTTTAATCGGGGCGCACAGTAGCCGGGACCGGCACCTTTTCACCCAGGTTCTGCACGCTGTCATTCAATAGCTGCAGCATATACTGGGGATTGTGGGTATAGCCGCCCGGATCCTTAGCAGCAAACTGATAGTTATAGGCCGCTCGCGCTAAACGCGGTGTCCATTGTTGGTAGCCATTGGCTCGGACCGCCTCATCTTCATCGACCTGGCCATTGCCGTTGGTATCAGCAAAAAAGTATGGGTAGGCATGGCCATCGTATGCCAGCGGGGCGTTCACTATTTTCTCACTGTAGGTTTGCATGGCCGCATAGAGAATGGCATGCAGTCCTTCGATTTCCTGCTTGATGCCCTCGTTGCTATCGCCGTCGGCATCGAAGTCGCCTGTGCTGCTGCGGATAAAGGCAAAATCATCTATCGACGTTACCTCTTCATGACATTCAGCACAGAACAGCGGCTCAACCTTGGTGGTGTGGGGATTGTGGCAATCATTGCATTGGGTCGCGTAGTCATCATGAAAATAAAACCCGAGATAATCCTCACCGGCGTATTCGTAACCGCCCCCGGCCTCGGATCCAAAGCGGCTTGCCGCCGCGGCGGCATAATGCACATTCAGGAACTTCAAAGCCGCATCGACCGTATCATCGCCGACACCGGCCTTAGCGATCATGGCATTAATGGATGCACCCGACTCTCTACCCTGATGACAATCCATACAGCGGGCATCGGCCTCCTCACGCGCAACGACCATACCGGACGGAAAGGTCACCGCGGTCATCTGGCCGGTGACCTTATTGTGGCAAGCAACGCAGGCAACGCCCTCTTCAATGGGTGCCGTCTTTTCGACCGAGCCCACAGCTGAGCCGTCGGCACCGATAAAGTCTAGGTGACCTGTGGTGGAGTGGCATGCCGCACAGCGTTGATCAACTGCCCCGTCGTCGTTCCAATGGGCAAAGGGCTCTGAAGTAAAATCGGCATGGGGAGAACTTAACCAGGCGTCGTAGAAGGGAATTTCAATCTTACGCTCTTCGGCGGTGGCTAAACCACTGGCGAGTAATGCAGCGAAACTAAGGGCTAGTAAAGCAACGAGATAGGTCGATCGACAAGGCGTCATAAGACTGGCTCCAGTATTTTCATTATTTGCAAAGTCTCGGTAAATTCACTACCTAATTATTTTAGTGCATTACGAGATAAGGCCTAATTAAATACCTGATTGAGATCAATACTTCTTACGATTAAGGTCCTTGTGTGTTGGCTTGATGTAAATTCACTTTAACCCGGACTGAATATCTATCAAGACGATGGAGCGCCAGCCTAAAAGCTGCCATTTATACCTGCTAACAACTTTCCATCTTGACCGGATAAATAGACCGCCCTAGTCTTATTCTTCATATTTTGAACCGCTACAACTTGATTAGGTAGCGGGTTAAAGCAGCAACGGTGCTAGGAAGCACTCACAGTTAATAGAAGGAAAGCCAATGCATTATTCAATCAAAATTAGGCGCTTATTAGCAGGCCTTGTTGTCCTGCTAACGCTTGTTTTCTCCTCCTGTTCTTTTTTACCTACCCAGGGCGATTACTCAGCAGAAAGCACTTCCGGCGTGCCGAAGCTATACCTCTGGCAAAACAAAAATTCTGATTCTAATAATGAAGTCACCCTAAAACTGGTGGTCAGGATTGGTAGCCTGCAAGAAACCGATAGCCAATTGGGCTATGCACACTTTGTCGAGCACATGGCCTTCAATGGCAGTGCCAAGTTTCCAGACGGAGCCCTCCAGACACGACTCAAAGAGCTCGGTCTGAGCATTGGTGCCCATTCGAATGCCGTCACCACATTTGACCGAACGGTCTATACGCTAAATCTGAAATCCGCCAATACAGACAAGCTTGCCGGTGCCGTCGACATTTTAAGCGAGTGGGTCAGTGCGATCGAATTCAGCGAGATCGGGGTTAAGCAGGAAAAGGACGTTTTGCTTCAAGAGTTGGGTCGCGCAGCCGACGCGGAAACTGTCACGGCGCAGGCATTTCAAGGTCGTTACGCCGGCACGCAGCAGCTTAATCGGAAACCTATAGGGACAGCAGAGAGCATACAAAGCGCGACGCCTGCCTTGCTGACAGCGTTCTACAAAAAATGGTACGTCGCCGAAAATATGGCCATTATTATCGCAGGCGATATCAACACTGACTTTACGCAAGGGATTTTTGATCAATACTTTCAGCCTAACAGCACCAGCACCTATATTGAGCCAACAGCCTACCCTATCAACTTCAGTAACTCTGCCAATTATTTGCTATTTTCAGACAAGTTCACCCAGACCAATAGTGTCGGGCTAAACTTTATCACCGCAATCGAACCCATTAGCCAAACAGACGACTACCTTCCGATGCTGGCATGGCAAGCAGGCTTGGATATCTGGTTAGATAGAGTCGATGAATCGGCCCATAGACAAAATTTGGAATTGTCCGCCGGCTATGATTGGGAACACCCCGATACCACACAACGCATTGTCACGTTAAGGGCCGACGTACCAGACGGTAAATTCCAACAGGTTATTAGCCTACTTGAGACTGAACGACTCTCACTGATCCGCAACGGCATCAGCCAATTCGAATTAGATCAGTTGCGCACTGCCTGGCTGGAACATGAGCAGGCTCAACAGGATTCTGCCGACCACCTTGCCAATCAACTGGAGCTGTTGTTTCTCGATGGTTGGCCAGTCAGAGGTCAGAAAAAATGGCTCAAGGCACTCAAAAGAGAGTTGCCAAACTTGACCACCGATGATGTGCAAAACGCCTTCAAGCAGGTGACCGATACACAGCACCGTATTCGCATACTAACTAAACCCGCAGCGGCGGCGCCGAGCGAAGAGCAGGTGAGAGAATGGCTCACGAGCGTGAGTTTAGCGACGGCTGTAGTACCAAACCAAGGCGATGAATTACCCCAGTTGGACTTAGAGATCGCACCCAAACCATCTTATGGCGTGAGCTCCAAAAAAGAATATGATAATGAGGTTACCGAATGGTCACTCGGCAACGGCATGACGATCCGGCATCGGTACGATAATAATTATGAGGGCGTTGAATTTAATTTGGCCGGCCTGGGTGGACTCGCGGCCGTCAGCCCGGCTGAAACTCCCAGTGCTCGCCATGCCACGACCGTCCTGAACCGGGCGGGCTTACGCAACCTAGACGCATTCGAGCTTGAACAATGGCTTAACGAAAACGATATGTCGATATTTCCAAGCTACACCTTGTCCAGCCGAGGCTTGTACGGTTACTCGCCCTCGGAGCGTGCCATGGATTGGTTGAGGTTATTGCATATCGCTTTAACAGAGGGGAGATTCCCGGCGGCGACCGTTCAAGCGGTGCAGGAGGAGAGTCAAATCTATCTAACGGATTTAGCACAACACCCGCATTATGCTTGGATCCAAACGCTGGATTCGACTCTTTACCGGAATGATACCGCGCTCAGGACGCTGACGCTGGATGAGGTCCAGGCTATGTCAGCAGAGAGCCTAGCAGGTGTTTATAAAAAGCATCTCGCCGGGGCGCAAAACTATACACTGGCGATCGTGGGCGATATATCTGCCAAAGAAGTTGAGCGAGGAATTTTTGCGGCGCTCGACACCCTGCCTCGCACTCAGCCAGCGCAGTCACAAGAGTCACAAGAGTCACAAGAGTCACAAGAGTCACAAGAGTCACAAGAGTTACCCATGGCCCGGATATTGGCAGAACAAAGTCAATCCATGGTGCACAGGGGCGACAATAAAGGCGGCCAGCAGGCACAGGTTACGCTTCGTTTTCAACTGCCCAGAGGCGCCATCCAAGTTGCTCAGAATGAATGGCATCCGCTGTTAAATAACTGGCTCAGCGAGGCCCTATTTCAAAATCTGCGCGAGGAACTGGGCTTAGTCTACGCCATCAATAACTGGTTAAAGGCTGACTCTCTGGATTGGCCAGTTTACAGCTTGGTTATCGCCTCCGATGTCGCACCGGAACAGGTTGAAGACTATGTTGCTGCAGTGCAGTCGCTACTCGACGCTCTGATCCAACAGCCCCCA
>JGI20154J14316_10000564_pt1 | contig 33619 bp, 36 predicted proteins | sample COG_04_FD_14316 | JGI IMG/M metagenome (IMG submission 14316)
CTATTAAAAAGAAACATAAAAAAGAAATACCTGATAAAATTATTAAGAGATATCTATCTGTTTATGTAAATTCTGTTATTGAGAATCCATCATTTTCTTCACAAACAAAAGAAAAACTAATTACAACTCCTAGTAAATTTGGATCCAAACCTGAATTTTGTAAGAAATTTCTTAAAGAATTAGCAAATTATGATGAATTGATTGAAAAGATTTTAGATGCAAATTCTAAAAAGGAATCAAAAGATTCTAAACAAACAGATGGTAAAAAGAAAAATAAACTTATTATTCCTAAATTAGATGATGCTAATTGGGCAGGAACAAAGAAATCCGACCAATGTACTCTTATTCTGACAGAAGGGGATTCAGCAAAGTCTATGGCGATTGCTGGATTATCCGAAATTGGTAGAGATAAATATGGTGTATTTCCTTTGAGAGGTAAACTTCTTAATGTTCGTGAAGCAAATTTAAAACAAATTAATGATAACAAAGAAATTGTAAATATTAAAAAGATTATTGGATTGGAAGCAAATAAAACTTATAAAGATCTTAAATCTCTTAGATATGGTAAAATTATGATTATGACTGATCAGGATTATGATGGGTTTCATATTAAGGGATTACTATTGAATATGTTTCATAGTATGTGGCCTAGTTTATTGGACAAAGATTTTATTTCATATATGAATACTCCTATTGTTAAAGTATCATTGAAAAAAGATATTAAATCATTTTATACTCTTACTGATTATAATCATTGGAAAGAATCTACTGAAAATTATAAAAAATATAATATTAAATATTATAAGGGATTAGGAACTAGTACTGCGAGTGAATCAAAAGAATATTTTAGAGCACTAAAACTTAATACGTATGTATCACCAGAAAAAGAATTAACAGATAAATCAATTAATCTAGCATTTAATAAGAAACTTTCAGATGATCGTAAAGAATGGTTAAAACAATATGATGAAAATAATATTCTTGATTATAAGATTCCAGAAACTAAAATAGAAGATTTTGTAAACAAAGAACTAATTCATTTCTCAAACGCGGATACGTGTAGATCAATTGGTTCTTGTATGGACGGATTGAAAACAAGTCAAAGAAAGATTTTGTATTCTTGTTTTAAGAGAAAACTTTATTCAGAAATTAGAGTCGCACAACTTGCTGGGTATGTTTCAGAACATGCAGCATATCATCATGGCGAAGCATCGCTTCAAGGAGCAATTATTAATATGGCACAAGATTTTGTAGGATCAAATAATATTAATGTCCTAATGCCTAATGGACAATTTGGGACAAGAATTATGGGTGGTTCAGATTCAGCATCACCCAGATATATTCATACAGAACTAAATCCTATTGTTGATATTATTTATCCAAAAGATGATATTCCTCTACTTAAATATACCGATGATGATGGTTTACTGGTTGAACCTGAATATTATGTTCCAATTATTCCTATGGTTTTGGTAAACGGTATGGTTGGAATTGGGACTGGATTTAGTACAAATATTCCATTGTTTAATCCTTATTTAATAATTAATAATATTAAGAGAAAACTTAATGGAGAAAAATATTATGTAATGCGTCCATATTATAATAATTTTAAGGGTCAAATAGTTGAAAAAGATTCAAAAAATTATATCACAAAAGGTATTTATAAAGTTTATACAAATACAAATAAAGTTGAAATTACAGAACTTCCTATTGGTAAATGGACCGATGATTATATTAAATTTGTTCAAGATAATATTATAGGATTTAAGGAAGATAAGAAAAATTGTTTCATTACAGATTATGAAAATCATTCTACTGATTCAGAAGTTAAAATTATCTTAAAAGTAACAGATGAATTTATCTTTGATTATGAACATACTCAACCAGATTCAGACGGAATAACATATGTAGAGAAAATGTTGAAACTAACAACAAATAAGACTTTAACAAATATTCATTTATATAATTCTAATAATCAGATTCAGAAGTATGATTCTGTTTATAAAATTTTAGATGAACATTATTCTAAAAGATATTATCTTTATAATACAAGAAAAGAATATATGTTGAATATTCTTAAAAATAAGATTATTATTCTTGAATCAAAAATACGATTTATTCATGAAATTATTGATGAATCTATCAAAATTTATAAGAAGACAAGAAAAGAAATTATAGGACAACTTTATTCAAAAGAATTTATTCTATTAGTAGACAATGTTATTATTGAAACAAAAGAAAAATCAATTGATACTATTGGAGCAGATTATGATTATCTAATTAAAATGCCTATTTATTCTTTATCACAAGATAAGATAGATGAACTTCAGAAGGAATTAGAAAAACATACAAATGAGTATAATATTTTGGAAAATAAATCAGTCAAAGAAATATGGTTGAGTGAATTAGAAGAACTCAAGGTAGGTTTGGATAGATTTTATAGTAATAAATTGCTCTAGATAATAATTAGTAATATATATTTTTTATAAGTTAATAATAAATGTCTGAACAACTTGAACTTGAAGCAGAATCAACTCGAACAAAAAAAAAATCTAAAAAGAAAATTAATTTAGCACATTTAAGTAAAGTTTATAAATATAATGATAAATGTAATATTAGTTGTTATTTAACTAGTGTCAGAGAAGAATATGGATTATCATTATTAAATAATAAAAAAAATATTGAAAGAGGTTTACAACATTTAAATGAACAAACAAATTATAATCCAAGAGGTATTAGTTTTACTATTGTTAATATGTCGAATGATTTAATATCTGTAGAATATTTAAATTCTTATAATGAATGGATAAATCCTAAAACAAATGATAAAGGTAAAGATAAATTTCCTTGGTATGATATAAATTATACTAATAAATTTCCTAAAACACCTTTATCATGTATTAGACAAATAACTTCTTACATAGGGAATAAATGGAGAGTTATTTATAAAGATAATATATATGAATTTACTTTAGTTACAGATAATAGAAAGAATTTTTTAAATAAATATATACTTTTTTTCTCTAATAAAAGATTTAAAAAAATTACTTTATATCAATTAGAAGAATTTATAAAAAATCATATTAAACAAACAAGTAAAGTAAATATTGTTGATGGTTTAAAACCTAAATGGGATTAGAATATCTACAATCTCTATAATATCTTTTTTAAATTTTTTTTTATATATTTTTTTTGATTTTAATTGTTTATTTTTCTGCTTGATTTGAATGAGTGCTAAATGCATAGCAAGCATTTTATATTTAAACCTTTGAACATTTAAAACGCCGAATATTTAAGTAATTTCATATTTTAACTATTTAGTTAATTACTTAAAAATAAAATGTATACTTAATGTATACAAAACAAAATGGTTAAGTATACTTGTGAAAAGTGTGGAAAAGAATTTTCTCAAAAAGGACATTTTATCAATCATCAAAAAAGAAAAAGACCTTGTAATCCCATTGAAAATAAAGTAATAGAAGAAAAGGTTCAAAAAAAAATACAAGAATTATCAGAAAATGGAGAAATAGAAATTAAAAATAAAAATTTGATTTCAAATAATCAAAAAAGTAATAGTAATAAAATTAATATGGATAAAGAATATATTCATTCAAAGGGACAATATTTTACAAAGCATGAAACACTGCAAAAATGTGTTATAGAATTCATATTAAATAAACCAAAAATTATTTTAGAACCAAGTATAGGGAGGGGGGATCTAGTTAATTGTGTATTAGATAACTTAAATGTTGATTTCTATATGTGTGAAATAGATGAGAACATTAAATTATTAGATGGTATAGATAGAAATAAGATTGTATATGGTGATTTTATCGAACTAAAAATTGAAAATAAGTTTGATACAATTATAGGTAATCCCCCGTATGTTAAAACAAAGAAGGGGAATTTATATATTGATTTTATTAAGAAATGTTTTAACTTATTAAATAATAATGGTGAATTAATATTCATAGTCCCTACGGATTTCTTCAAATTAACATCCGCAAATAAATTATTATCTGAAATGATAAGTATTGGTAATTTTACACATATATATCATCCAAATAATGAAAGCCTATTCGAGAATGCTTCTATTGATGTAATGGTATTTAGATATTGTAAAGATTTTAGTTCCGAAAAAGTAACTAAATACAATGATGAAACTAAATATTTAATTGAATCTTCTGGATTAATTACATTTAGCGATGTTAAAATTAATATGGATGAAAAATTGTCAGATTATTTTGATATAAGTGTAGGGATGGTTTGTGGTCGTGAAAGTGTTTATAGAAATGAAGAAATTGGTAATTTGAAATTATTGTCAAATAAAGATAGTTATACAACCTATATTTATATAGAAAAGTTCCCATGCGACGATGAAAAAATAAATAAGCATTTGTTAGATCATAAAGAAGATTTAATTAATCGTCGTATAAAAAAATATGATGAAAATAATTGGTTTGAGTGGGGGGCTCCGAGAAATGTTAAAAAGATGAAAAAATATAAAGGAGAAGAATGTATATATATATTGCCATTAACAAGAGAAAAAAATATAGCTTTCATTGGTAAAGTTGATTATTTCAGTGGATTAATAATGATGAGACCCACTAAGAAATGTAATTTAGAAAAAATTGTTGATTATTTGAATAGCGATACATTTAAAAGTAATTATATGTATTCTGGTAGATTTAAAATTGGTCACAGACAATTATCAAATAGTTATATTTCGAATATCTTGTAAAAATATTTCACTCCAACTAGGAGAAGGTTTTTGAAGACATGTTATCAACTTTTTTATAGATTCTTGTATATTTATAAAATTATATTCTTTATTCTTACTCCAATTCACTTGAAAAGGTAAATTGTTACTATTAGGGGTTAATTGGGATAAACCTTTACAACTATTTATTATAACTTCATTAGTGTTATTTTTATTTACAACCAAGAAATAATAATCTTTTTTAGATTTGTAATTTATTTTGTTTTCACTCAGTTTTTTTATTAATATTTTAGACATTGAGCCATTCTGATATTTTTTCTCAAGATCTAAAACTTCATCTGTATATGCATATACACACATCGCCAAATTCCCTGTATTATCTGATGTTTGAGTTGTTGTAGTTTTAATATTTATAGGTAACCAACCATATTTATAATCTTTTACTAAAATATCATACCACATCCTTATTTCTGGTTTCTTTATTCTATCTGGAAATTTTTTATTAAGAATATCTATAATATTATCTTCATCGAAACAACTATTAGTTCTTCCATCGTCTGATAATGTACACGACTTAATATCAATACTAGATAAATATGATTGTATTATACATAATATATACGGCAATCTTTTTCTACGAATTAAATGTCCTCTATAATTTTTTTGTATAGTTTCACAATTTTCTTCTTTTATTTCAAGTTGAGGAATACTATCAGTAATTTCTTCAACAGACATACTTATTCGTTGTTATAATTTATTTACAGGTTTCTTTAAGTATTAAAATCAATAATAATATTCAAATTTATATATATATGACTAAACACAAATCACAGGACTATAAGCTATCTGCTGTGAAATATTATCTTAAATCCAAAAATGCGAGTGAAACTTGTCGGATCTTTGAGTGTAGTTCGCGAAGCCTTATGAGGTGGGTTAAGAAGTTTCAAACCTCTCAATCAATAGAAAGAAAGGATAGAGTTAATGTTGCTTACAAAGTTCAACAAAAACATATCAAATTTATAAAATCTATAATCAATGAAGATAAAACGATTACTATGGAAGATTTATTAAAAAAGATTCAAATTAAATATCCCCATTTCAATATATCACGAGTCCATTTAGGAAGGGTAGTCAAAGACTTAAATATTACTCTGAAACAAACACGATTAAGACATGAACCTAAAACTCGTCATAAAAAACCTATCTCAATTAAAAATGAATTAAAAAGTTTTACGATATTGTAAAACAATATGATATCAAGGATATAATCTGTATTGATGAAACTTCATTAAACTCTTTTATGAAAAGAAATCATTGTTATGAAACAATCGGAAAAAGATGTGTTGTAAAAACACATGATAATAAAGTTTTCAGGAAATATACAGGTATATTCGCAATCAATAGTAAAGGTGTCGTGCATCACGAAATTTATGAAAAAGGAGGAAGTACGGGTGAAAGATTATATGATTTTCTAAAACATTTTATCAATCATAATAAGGATAAATTAATTATAATGGATAATGCCCCCGTTCATAAAAATAAAGGTGAGGGATTTAATAAATGAAAATAACAACTTATTATTTTCAGTCCCTTATCAACATTATACAAATGCGATAGAAGGTTATTTTAATGTCCTGAAAAGTAGATTAAATAAAAAGGATGGAATAACTTATGATGATTTAGTGAAAAATGTAAAAAATATCATAAAAGAAATACCCTCCCAAACATATCATAAATTATTCATAGGAAGCTATCAGAGAAGCGAAACATATAAACCCAAAAAATCCCGTAAAAAGACATTAAAGAAATATAAAGAGTAGGCGTTTTAAATGTTCAAAGGTGTAAAAAATAGTTAATTAATCAATAGTTAATTTAATCAAATTTATTAGTAAAATTTTTCAAGAATAGATTCATTCTCTTGAAAGAATTTCCAACACACTTGAAGCTCTTCTGGTATAGTTTCTTCTGTAAAATCACCTCTAAAATATATTGTTCCTTCACAGATTTCGCCATAATATGAAATTATGACCATCGGATGCGATGTATCTGGTTGGCGTCTTGTGCTACGTGTATTAGGATTGTATTCAAGAACACGATACCAAAGAGTTTTATCCCATTTATATTCAGCAATATCGTCTCTATAAACAAGGACCTCATCATTTTCAGAGCAAAACATATGTGCCCATCTATCAATCATTTGAATAAAGTAAAGCGTTAGACAAAAGTATTCACCAGTGGCAGCATGCGTGTTCCAAAATTCTTCTTCTACTTCTTTTTTTGAATTATCAAAATGTTGCTCAAATGAATAATCAGTATTAAAAACCTTATTACACCATCTAACATAACTGTAATCACTAATACTTGGTGAATAATCATCAAAACTATGTGATAGAAGATTTTTTTCAGGTTTATATACACAAATATTTTCTTTAACTGGGTTACCATCATACTGTTGGAATAGGTGATTATAATCTTTAATATCTCTTAGAATTGCTCCTGGGTTTCTATTAAACCTTTTACCTTCATCAGAAACACTCCATTTAGGTTTTATTGATTGATCTGCCCAAATATCTATCCCTTTTGATTTTGCGATTTCAAGCATAACCTCTACAACAAGATGAAAATCTTTGCCCTCAAGTTGAGGATTCATTTCTTTTTCCTCTGATGTCCTTGTAAAAATGTTCTCAAAGAGGTTGAATAGTGTCATTGCGATAACAATTTGTTTTATTATTCTTAAAAACAACTTTCAAATTTGAAATGTTTTGGAAGAGTTTACAAATCCAAATATTGTTCTTTGTGATGGCTGAATTCCTTTCTGAAGAGCAAAAACAAATCCTGATGAAATATCTTCCTAAGGAAGAGTATGACGCATTTTCAACTAAGTTTAAAGGTGAAGCACTACTCCCTACAAATCCTAAACTACTAGGACAAAGACTTCTTGAACTTGTTAAAGAACATCCGTTTTGGGGCATGACACATATGTATAATGATAAAGAAGTTTATGTTTACATTGAGAAGAAGAAAAAGCAGAAAGTTAGATTGTGGTCAACAAATTATGAGTCATATAGAATTGGTGGTTATTTTCTTGATGAGGCATATTTTGTAATCGTAGATGACAAGAAATATAAAGGTACAACGAATGTAGCAACTTTCCTATCATGTGAGGGTAGATATTCCGGAGTTAAAGAGAAAGTGTTCATTAACAGACTTAACAAGTTTCAACATAAATACGAAATGCATTATGGTAGAGAAAACTCATTCAATGTAAGTGAAGATGACTGGAAAGACTCAGATATGGACGATCTACTTGAAGTTTAATTGCTCTTCTTAATTATGATATTGCTCTTACTATTTAAGAAGTTTATTAAGTTGTCTTTGTAAATTTGAATTTTTTTCTAAAACATTCTAAAACTCGATTGCGATGAACTCTACGAACATGATCTCCAATGCTCCTGCTCCATCTTCTGCGAAACCAGTGATTCTCGAAGCAAAACTCGCAGAACCTATGTGTTGCTTTGTCCATAATCCTAACCCATGTGCTGCTATCCAAGAGTTGTTTAAGACTGCTGTTCATGGACATGGTGATAACAGAAAGTTGTGTGCGGTCCTACATGCAGGTGAAGATCTCAAAAAAGAACTTACTGATTTTGCCTTTGCTAAATTAATTGAAGAGGTTCCAAGACCAAAGAAAAGAGTCAGATTCTCAGAAACGCCTCCAAGGATACAGCATCTACACTACGAAACCAAAGAAAACTTGAATCCTAAAGAAGTTCAACCTAACCACAAAGACGATGTCTGTCTAAATGATGCCAAGTTCAATCGATGGTCAGATGATCCTAGAGAAAGTCGTTTGTATTCTCTTAATTGCCGGTTGAATCAGATTGATCCCAAAGTTGTAGATAGTGAAGAACTTAGGAAAAATATGCCAGCAATATCTGTTGCTGTTGTAGAAGAAGCAAGGATCAGGAATTGGCATGCCAAAGGTCCTAAACCATTACGATTTCTAGTTGCAGTCATTCTGACAACAGAAGATATTCCAGGTAATCTGAGGAAACTTTCCAAACAAGTCGTTATCAAGTTGAAGAAAATGATTGATGATTTAGCAGCAGAATTGGAATCAGGAAAAAAAGATTTTTGTCACATGTATGAATATGGTGTCACAGTTACAAAAGTTCATATGGGACGACTGAAGGCACGCTCTAAGGTGATTGAAAAATATCTTCTAACTCTAGAATAATTGGACAATGATCACTTCCCATTATATTATTATCAATAGTACTATCAATAATAAGATCTATAAATTTTTTTTGTATGAGAAAATAATCTATTCTCCAACCTTGATTTTTAATCCTAGATTTAGTAATAGTATTCCACCATGTAAATTGTTGTCTATCGGGATATTTATTTCTAAAAGTATCAACATAATTTTCAAGAAATTTACTAAACATATATCTTTCATGTAGGAGAAGTCCTGGCATTTTTCCTTGTCTAAGAGTTAGATGGTTCCAAATATCAATTTTATCATGAACAACATTAAAGTCACCAGTAAGAATAAATGGTTTATCTAGTTTTGAATCCATTAAATTTTTAAGGGATTTATCCCATTCTTTTCTGTAATCAAGATTACCTCCTGAGTTAGGACAATACATATTAATAAGATAAAATGATTTAAATTCTAAGAATATAAATCTACCAGATTTGTCATTAAAATCTTCAAATTCATATTTAACACTAATAGGTTGTTGATTACACCAGATAGAAGTACCCGAGTAACCTGAACCTCTTCTACCTTCACCTTTACTTTCATTCCAAAATTTATAGGGATATAGATTATCATTAGGGAGAATTCTTTGTCCAATTTCTTCAGAGCATTTAGTTTCTTGGAAACAGATGATATCAGGATTATGTTTATTAATTAATTCTTTAAGGTTAGATTCAATAAGTTCATCATAAACAAAATTTTTTTTTATAGTCCCTTCACAGATAATATTAGAGCGGATACCATTAATGTTCCAGGAAATAATTTTCATTTTATCTTTATAAGATTTTAAAATTCTTTAAAATAAAATCAAATTTTTTTAAATGATATAATAAATGTCTAACAGAGTGAGAACAAGAAAAAGATTAAATAAACAATCTAAAATAAGAACAATAATACGAACAAAACTAAGGGGAAAAAAACGTTCTAATAAATCAAAAGAATATAAAATGAATATGAGTGAGAAAAATTATAAGAAATTATTAAGTAAGAAACGTTTAACTAAATCTCAGAAGAAAAATTTAGATAAGGCATTACATGTAAAGTATTGTAATTGTGTAAAATCTTTAAAATATAAACAAAATAATCCTGCTGCTTATGGAATTTGTGCAAATTCTGTTTATAAAAATCGTGGGATAAAAATGCCATCGAATGCGGCAAATAAATGTAAAAAGAATCGTAAATAAATTATTTTATATAATATATATGAAGGCATTACTATGTTTAGGAGTAATAGGTTTTTTTTATTATTTTATATATGATAGATTTCCATATATATTTTCATTATCGATTCATTTATATATGTTAGGATTTATAGTAATATATTTAATAATGTATTATGTTTTAACATATCAAAGAGGATTTGCTTATGAAGTAATGAGTAATATGAATACAGCAAGTAATAAACCATTATATGATATTAATTCTTTAACTAATAAAGAAAATCAAATGGATTTATTAAAAAATAATTTAGCAATGAGACAAGGATTTAGGTGTATAAATTGTCAAAATCCAATTTTACAAAAAGATTTTAATACATATAAAATAAATTATATTAAACCTTTACAATTTGGGGGAGAAAATAATATAAATAATTTAGGTGTATCATGTTCAACATGTAATGCGTTTCGTCCATATTAATGAAGAAATTAATGAAGGTATTATTGACAATTACATTCTTTTTCTCTATTATTTTGATTATTCATAAATAAAAAGAATAAAAATATAATTAATGCGATGATCATTAAATAATTATTACACATTTTAATATAACAAATAAAAAAATGTAATATATATTATATAAATGTCGGGAATTAATGGAAGATTAGATTTACAAGTAGTTGCACTTACAGGTGAATTACAAAGATCAAAAGATAAAGTAACTGAATTAACTAACATGATTAATTCTAAAAATTCAGAAATAGAAAGAATTCGAAGAGAAATAACTAAAATTGAAACTTCTAAAAATTCAGAAATAGAAAGAACTAACCAAGAATTAAGAAGTTTAAAACATAAGTGTGATGATATCATTAAAGATAATCAAAAATATGAATTAAAATTAAATTATAATTTAGATGATAAGAAAGAAAACTCAAAAAAAGTTGAAGAATTAAAGGCAAATAATAATAAATTAGATGAAGAAAATAATAAGTATAAAAAAGAAATTAATGAATATGAAAAAGCAATTAATCAATACGAAAATGAAATTGAAAAATTAAAAAGTTCTAGATCAAGTGATTCTAAAGAAGAAATGAAAAAATTAGAGATGAAAATAGAAAGTTTAACAAAGGAAAATAATGAATTAAAAGATAATAAAGGAAATACAGGTAATGATAAAGAATTAAGAATAAAATATGAAAAATTAAAATCAGAAGTTGTAAATTTAAGAGATAAAACACCTCAACAGAATCAAGAAGAATTAAATAAATTAAAGCAAGAAAATTTAAAACTTAATGAATTAGTTAATTCTCCAAATGAAAATCAAGGGATTAATATAAATCTTCAACAAGAATTTAATAATCTTAAATCATTATATGAAACAGCAAATAAAGAATTAGAATTAGAAAAAGATAAATCATCTAATAATTCTAGATTAATTACAGAATGTAATTTAAAATTTAAAAATCTAGAGTTAGCAATTAGTAATTCAGAAAAAAATAATAAATTATTATTAGATAATAATCGTTTGAATAGAGAAAGTATAAAAAAATTAGAAAAGGATAGAAAACAATTAATAGATAAATATAATTTTGTTCAAATAGAAAAATCTATGAAAAATAAATTATCAAAAAAATTAAGAAAAAAATTAAAAACTAAAAAACATAAGAAAAAGAAAAAACAAAGTGGAGGATCTATTTCAAACTCAATTAAAAAAGAAGAATTTTCAAATATATTTAATATAATATAGATAATTTGTTTTAAATTTTATCTTTTTTTATACTATTGTTATTATGAAACAATACACAAATAATGATAGAATTAATAATGATTTAACAAGATTAGCATATAATAATAATGATAATTTTAATAATCCAGGTGGTTATAGAGATTTAAATAATACCTTAGATTCTAGACATTTATTACCTCAAGTAAATTCAGAACCATTTAATAATACAAGTAAACCTATTAATCCTTTTAAAGATATTTTTCCGAATCAAAAGCAATTTAAAAGGAGTATAGAAAAAATAGATAATGATGTAAATATTGCTCAAAATAATTTATTCAATGAAAAAGATAAAACAATTGATTCTATGAATACAGAAATTAATCAATTAAAAAATAATCTTCAAGAAGTTATTAAAAAAGATAAAGAAATTCAAGAATTAAAAAATAAATTAACTTTATTGAATAAAGATTTACAAGAAAAATCAGGTGAATCTCAAAAAATTAAAGAATTAGAAATGGAATTAAAATTCGTTAAAAAAAAATTAGATGATGAATATCTTATTTCTTCAGAAGTTAAGACTATGAAAAAAGAAGTAGATAATATAAAAAAAGAAAATGAATTAATAAGAAAAAAATTATTAGAAATGAATCAAAAAACTAATTTATTTAAATTAAAAAAGATTATTCATAAACATACAAAATGTGATTTAGAAGAATTAAATAAATTATTAGAAGGAAATGATATTACTGAAGATTCATTTATTTTAAATGGTATAAATGAGGAATTAATAAAAAGAGTTTTAGAATTACTAAAAAATAATTAATGATTGTATTAATGATCCATTTTTATATAAATTATTATCTTTAATTTCATATATATTATTTCTTTTATTAAGTGATAATTGTATTTCTGATATTTTATTATCATTATACCCTTCAATAAAAAAACTTTTATTTTTCTTAGGATCATGTATTATATTTTTTGATTTATTATTTTTATCATTATCTTTTTTTATTAAATTAGATACTATACAATATGCAAATATAAAGATTAATAAAAATAGAACTATTTTTTTTATCATATATTAAACATATATTAAAAATATAGAATTTTTATCTAAATCATTTACCATAAATATTTTTTTATCAGTAGAATTTTTTAGATTTTCCCAAGATTCTTTTTGTAAATTAACAAGTATTTGTTCTTCATTCATGAAATAAACATCCATTTTATTTTCTGATTCACTACATTTAAATGATAAAACACCACAACCATTTTCTGAAATACCTTGATCATATATTTCTATTAGTTTTGTAAAATTATGATTAATAAATTTTGAAATATATTCTGGTGAAGAACTTATATGTTGAACATTCATTTATTATAAAAAATATTTATCTTTCTGTAATTGAACGCTGTATTGCTTGTTGTAGTTGATAATCTTCATTCATTTCTTGTTGGACATTATTAAGAATTTGTATTAAAGGATTACTAGGAATAATACGTATATCTTGTTGATTTTCTGTAGATCCCATTAATTGATTTATAAAATTTTCAATCATTGTTTCAGGATTTTCTACATCTTCTTCTTCTCCACCTTCATCAATATTGGTAATACCTGAAAGAAATTCACTTATTAAATTATTTTCTTCTTCTTCATTTAAATCATTATCATTATTTTCTGTATCAAAATTTCCATTAGGTACAGGTATATCTTCTGAATAATCTTCTTCAACTGAAATATCTTCATTTACTTTTTCTTCAGGAAAATTTTCTCTACAAACAGGACATGTATTATTTTCTTCTAACCAAGGTAAAATACCACCACAAGATTCTTTATTTTCTCCAATATGAAAATAATGTTTTTGATCTTTACAAGGTAAAATATATGCTTTATCACCATTTTTAAAGTTATCTAAACAAATCCCGCAATAAATTTCTTTTTGATCTTCATTAAATTCTATTGTTTCGAGTGAATTTATAAAGTTTTTTTCGGTTGGATGTTTTTGAAATTCTTGTTCTTGAAAACTTCTATTTAAAATATTATTAGGATTAGAAATAATAATAGGCGAATTAATAATATTTAAGATATTCATAAGAGGTGTTAATGATTCATTTGGTTGTATTAATCTATTGATATCCATATTATTTAGAATATATAAAAAAAACTTTAATATTTAATATTATTTTTTAATAAATCCAAAATAAATAAATATGTATGATATTAATCCTAAACCTATTGATTTTACCCAATTTGTTTTCATATGAACATATATATCGGTCCAGGCATCAACTTGTTCAGAATTAGTTAAATGATAAAGCATGTAAGTTGATTTCGGATAAATATGATATACAAATAATTTTGTGAAAAAAACTAATGATAAAAATATACAAATATTATCACCATAAAATTGTAAATATACTAAACCTAATACTAATCCAATAAAAACACCAATCATATAAATTCTTAAACGTTCATGAATAATTAAATTATATTTCTCAAGTTGTTCAGAATTTAAGAGATTTGCAAATTTAGTGAAATTATTATCATCTTTTAAGAAATGCATATAAATACTCGCTAAAAATAAAGTAACCCCAACAATACATAATGAATAATTCATTTTATAATAAAATATATTTTTTTTATATATATAATATTATAAATGTCATATACTAGATTAATTCAGGAAGATTGTAATGATTATTTAGATGCTCAGACTCAGAATGCTGAACGTATGTTATTTCAGGAAGTTAATTCAAAACAATGTTCCGTCAATGAAGATAAATTTAACTTAAAGAGATCAACTATGAATCCTAATGGATTACAAAATGCATTTAATAATAATTGTTCAAATAATCTTGTCGAAGGATTTACAAATGGTGGATATTCTGGAAATATATCAGGAGAATTCAAGTTAAATAAAAATGAATGTCCTGTTGGACATTCGTTTGATGGAAAAGGATGTAGACAAATATGTACTCATTGTACATACAGAGATAATGAACCTAGTTCAAGATCTATAAATGAAGCAGATATTTGCGAACCATACGGGATGTTTAATGGTTTTGATAGTAATGGATATGTAAAATGTTTATCTAAAAAAAATAAAGATACTGATTTTTATCCATTAGATTTTTATTCTGCGGATTCAATATTAGTAACAAATAATCCTTTACATTTATTAAATTCTAAAAGATTATATTAAAAAAATATATTAATAATATATAATGCCTAGAAAATATTCATTAAAATTTGGAGGGACAACTGATCCTGATGCTCCTATACCACCAGTAGTATTAATTGGGATACTTTTATGTTGCGTAGTATTCTGCGGAATAGCATCTGGATTAATTGGTTATTTTGGATTTGTTAGAGAAACTTGTAAAGATAAAGATGATGATGATAATTTTATACATGAAGATTTATGTCCTTCTGGAAAGGAATTAAAAGAAGGCACTTGTGAAGGAGAATGTGATGAATCAACATGTTGTAAAGAATATAATTGTAATCCACCAACTAGTTTACCTAGAGGTTATAAAAGAAAATCAGGTCAAAGTTTATCTACAACCATATTTAAATCTGTTAGTGATTTTGAATCTAATCCAAGTCTAAGTTCAAAAGTAGAATGTGATACAAATTACACTGGTGCTCCAGTTGCTACATCGTGTGCTGGAAATAGTAATAAAAAATGGTCTTTAAGTGGTTGTTCAACTGATTTACCAGATTGTGTTAGTGGAAGTTCTGGAAGTCCATATCAAGATGAAACACGTCCAAGAAGTCAACGAGAATGTGGTAATATTCTATCAACTGGTTTATTTTCTGGTATAGATGATGCTGTAAGTCTTGATTCAACAAAAAGTAAAGAATGTGATAAACATTTTTCATCAAGTGGTAGATTTTGTATTTTAAATAGAACTGGATTAGATAGTTGTATGGAAGGTCCCGTAAATACTCATAAATGCGCATTACCTTAAACTTTTTTACATTCTTCATTAATTTTCTGATAAATTAAACTCACTTGATTACATGCTTCAACCATTTGATCAATGATTGCATTAACTTTTTGAACATTATCTAATTTTACTATTTTATTATTTGTATTTAGTGCTAATGTAAAAGTAATTACTTCTTCCAAAGGATGTAATTTCTTATAACCGCATAGTGATAGAATTGATTCAGAATTAATTAATTTATTGGATATATGTGCTTGTAAAATAGATCCAATTGTATCATCGCCACCAGTAACAATAATTTTATAAACTAAATCATTACCTTCATCTAATTTTTTAATAATCATAATTGAATCAGAATCAGGATCAAGTAGTTTTCTAAATTCGCTTTTAAGTCCTTCAAAAATCTTAACAAGTAAATCAGTTGATTGGACTAGTAATCCATCACCTTTATCACTCATATTAGGAGGAAAATATCCTTGTGAATCAATTCTAAATTCATACCAAAATGGTTGAAGATTTACATCTCTATGATAATATCTTTCACCTTCTTCAATATTAAGTTCTCTTACAAATTCACCTTCTCTTGAAGGATCAATATTATTAACTATCATTTTTTCTTTTGCTGCTTTAACAAAGAGTTTTTCATCTTGTTTAAAGGCATATGTTGAACATGAAACATTTTGCCAACGAACATCTTCATTCGCGGTTGAGATACTTGGGGAACCATATAATTCAAGTTCAGAAATATTATCTTCAGATTGATTAGATGCTAATTCTGTGATCAAACAATATTCGGTGATATCAGCAATTTCAAAGGGTCTAAATATTTTTTTCTTATCTTTTTCTGCTAAAGGTTTAGTAAGATCATAATTTTCAATATTAATAGTATCGAGAATACTATAATCATCTTCTTTTCTACATTTAGAAATTATAGATTTTTTTACAGGATAAATTTCAATATCTTTTGCCGAAACTTGTTGTAATACATTACTGGTGTTTTTAACACTAAGTTTAAATAAAAGATCTTTATGCCATTCTAGAGGATTAATATAAAGTGGAATTAAAGCAACTCTATGGAGTAGATATTCATTATGAAGTGAAGTATTATTAGTTACAATTTTAAGATCAGGATTATCACCAGTGAGTCTAAAAGCAACAGAAGGCATAGAAGATAGTAAAATTCTACGAATACCATTTACAATAGTTTTATCTAATCCATATTTAGGATCACCTTTAAAATCGAAAGTCAAGGAATTTTCATTAATTTCGATACTATCTTTAGGGATTGTAATTTTTAGTTCACTCATTTATATTATTATTTATATTATAAATTCTTAAATAATATTCAAATTTATAAAAAAAAATTTTTTAGTGATAAATTATTATATTAACGACCTGTAGGTTCCACCCAATCCATTCCCAAATAATCAAAGATATCTTTTTCTACATTAAACTTATGATCTATTACTTTTTTTGTATTACTATCTTTCAATGAATATTCATTCATAGATAATCCTTTTCCTAATACCAAACCTCTCATCTTTGCGTTAAATTCCATTGATCCAGTGAAATACAAGATTGCAAATGGATATTCTTCTTCTCTAGTATACATAATATCAATTCTTCTATAAATAATACAAGTTGGAATTATTGCCAAACCATTATATTTCTTTGGACCAAGTGCCAAGTGTTCAGGATACAGATATTTAATTTTAACTAGTTCATCAATAAATTTATTATATGTTTTCTTATCTTTTGATTTTAGAAGAACATCAATATCACCTGATTCTAATTTACCTCTTCTGTAAGAACCTGCAATAGTTAGTTCAGCGCGAGGATCAACTTTTTTCAAGATTTTCTTAAGAATTTTTTCATGTTCTATAATTTCTCCTCGAGGAATTCTTGCTAGAATATCATCATAAAATTTCAATCCAAGAAGTTGTTTATCATTAAGAATTTCTTGAATATTTTTACATTTTCTGAGATCATTAACAGTTTTAAATCCTAGATCAACAAGTTCTTTTGCTTTCTTAGGACCAACAGCATGAATATCTTCAAAAACTTTTTTAGGATCTTTAAAATCTTTAACATTTTCATACATTTTACATGTTCCTGTACTAATAATTTCATTAATCTTTTCAATAAGACTTTTACCAATACCATTCATAGATTTTAGATTTTCTTCTGTTAGTTCACTATCGTCATTAATAGATTTAAGTGAATTAATTGCTTTACCATATGCTGTTGCTTTAAATGTTCCTCCTATACTCTTTTCATATTCATAAAGTTTTCCAAAGATCTTTATGATTAGATTACGTTTATCAACAGAATTAGTAGTTTGAATAGGTTCATCTTTAACTGTTACATCTTCTCTTATTCTAACGTATCTTGCAAAACGAGGTTTTCCAGAGTTAGTTAGACCAGAATGTTCATATGAAATAATTGTTCCAACTGGATGGGTGAGTTTAAAATTACTTCTAACTTCATCATCCATACCAGAGATAGTAAATTCGTGATTTTCATCATTATCAATGGAATGGAATGAATCATGATTAATAAGAGGTTTACAGACAAATCCACCGAGCATACCTTCATATTTTTTCTTACCAGGACTATAATCAAAGATAATTGCTTCAGCATCAAAGTTAGGTTTGTACTTAAGGAGAAAATTAGATCTTTTATCTTCATATGCTGATTTAGGATCTTTAATCATAACACCTTCACCGCCTTCAGCAATAACTTTATCATAAATTTCATTAAATTGTTTCATAGTTTTAATTTTAATCTGATCTGCCATAACAAGAGGACAATCAAGAGATCTAATAGGTTCATCAAAATTAAGACGATTTAAATTCCATCTATAATTATTAAGTTTAACTATTTCTCTCAGAGCATTAATTCTCGTTTCAAAATCACCTTCATGATTAGGAAGATCATATACTACAAATTTAATGTTCTTCCATTCTAAGGGATCAGGATTTTTCTTCCTTACAACACCCATGTCTTGAAAGTTCTCTCTTCCTGCCCACAACTCTCCATCAAGATGATGGGCAGGAATCATTGCTTGTTTAAACCATTCAGGAGCATTAAAACCTTTTTGTGCTCTTGAGACAAAACATTTTTTATCAGAATCAAACCTGGCACGATACCCATCATACTTTTCAGACAATAACCAACCGATAGGGACCTTAGATTGACCAAGTTCTTTGGGGAGTTTCATTCCAACATTGTATTCTTTTGCGAGCATAAACGAGTAAGTCATCTTTATATTTTGTTTTTAAACAATCTTTAAATACATATCAAATTTTTTGAGAGTATTCTTAATTCATCTTAACAAATTTGAAACCATTATTTAAGAATAATAAAACAACAATCTATCATTATGAGTCAATCAGATCAAAATCGCGTACCTGGTATTTCTGAAAGTGTGCGTGGACCCTGGTTAGATGAGGCGCGCTTGATCGCTGAGAACAACGATAACTATAGTCTGTATCGACTCAAAAAAAATGATCAAAAGAAAATTTGTGCCCATTATGGGATATCACAGTTGGGCACAAAAGTAGTTTTGGAGAAACGTATTGTGGAGCATAGAGATTCAATTTATGTTTATCGCGAACCTACACCATTTCAACTTCAACAAATTTTGAGAAAATTTAACTTTAGTGGAGTATTCCTTTCTTATAGACGTTGTCCTGATGCTAATAGGATTTCACTTGATTTTAACTTTCGTTCATATCTTCATTCTAAAATTGCCTTAGCAGTATTTTGTAGCAGGTTGGAAACGGTTGTAAAATATTCTGAAATAAACGGTCAGGTTACATCGTGGCCTGATAATCCGCTTACTCCAATTTCTACGCTTCATCAGGAAGATAAAAATGTGTTGATAAATAAAATTAATGAGTATATTAATACACTAGGGAATCAGCAAAGACCTCAAGATACTCGTGATAATATTCAAATGAAAAATGAAACAGAACAAATAGTTTACATATATTTTGGAAAGAAGAGATCTGATGGTCTTGATAACTATATTGAATGTAAGTATCTTCTTAATATAGATCCAGGTAAAACAAAAGGTATTTTGTATTCTGATACTGAAACTGTATTTTACGCAACTAAAACACTATTGAATGATAGATGTTACTATATTGATATTAAAGATTATATTGTTTCAGAAAATAAAGTTACCGATAAAGAACCAGAGACAAATATTTCTAGAATCAAAATGAATCGGCAACTTTTGGATCAATGGAGAGAAACAGCGCTAAAATGTGATTTTCTATTAAGGGAACTTAAACGCCTTGGAGTGGAGAAAGATGAAAACTTTGCTGCTATCATTGATATGCATCAAGATATTATTATTCCACGACATTCTGAAAGAGATAAAGAAGTTTCCGGTATTCCGTCAAGGTTGACAAATATCACATAAATCTAACTTATCATAATACAATATATAATTTTTTATTAACGTTAAGGATATTAATAAATCTAAACTTTAATTATATATAAAATAAATGTCTATAATATTATATGAAAAAGATAGGAATAACTGTTGGTACTGAAGAATATTCCGGAAATATTCAATATTTTAAGAAAAATAAGAATAAATTTTCTGTATTAGAAGGATTAATTGATACTTCAAATGGATTTCCATATGATTATGCAATTTATGCTGAATGTAAAGCATTAGAAAAAAAATATAAAATAGAAGTTATTCCGTTAGATGGGAAGAATTTAGATTTAAAAATATGTAATAGTTGTGACTATATTTTTTGTATTTATGAAGGAACATTTAATTTTATGTATTATGGTTTAGATAATTTTAATCATTATATTAAAACTCTCAAAAAAACAAAAGCAAAAGTTTATCCTTCTATAAAAATACAAGAATTTATATTATATAAAAATCGTTATATGAAATATTTAGATAAAAAAGGTTATCCTATAATAGATACTAAATATATTCCAGTGAAAAGATATATTTCAGATAAATCAAAAATGTTAGATAGTATTGAGAAATTTATTGATGAAAATGATTATAAAAGGATTATTATAAAACCTGAATTAGCAGGTTTCAAGCATGGTGTTAAGATTTATAAAAATATTAGTATGAAAAATATAAAAAAACATCTTGATTTTATTTCTAAATCAACGGAATATAAACATTTATTATTACAACCTTTTTTAGAAAATTTCAACAAAACTTGGGAAATTAAGACATATTGGATATTAGGAAAACATATATTTTCGTATGGACAGAAAGTAAAAGGTGATGATTTTGAATTTACAAAACCAAAATCAAAAGGAGGAAAATTAGATGATACTATCGTTAATAAAGTTTTAAAAATGGGTAAAGAAATAATAAAAGATTTATTTAAAGATCATGAATCACTCATTCAATGTAGATTAGATTTTGCTCTAAATGATAATAATGAATATGTTATAAATGAAATTGAAATTTGTCCAACATTATCATTGGAAGATTCAAATAAACCTTACTTTCACTTAATTGCTGAAGGATTAGTTAATAAATGTCTCCAATAAATTTGATTTATTTACAAATATTTTAAAACAAAATAAAGATGAAGCATTACAACAAAAAATATAATAATATCTTCAAAATTCTTGAAAAAGATGGATTTATCTGTGAACCACTTGGGAAAAACAGAAACAAATTCTGGATTTATAAGGAAGATGGTGAGAAACTACTTGTCCATTCAGGAGAAAAATCATATCATCCTCTGCGACGGTTTCTAAAGAAAACATATGACTATAATTTTATCATTTAATCAGTATTTATCTTATTTATTGTTTTTTTTCTTTCTTTTACTTTGTTTTCTTTTTATCTTTTTATTTTTTTTAGTTTTATTTCTCTTAGATCCATTGTAAACAGGAATTAATTTTTCTCTTAATGTATTGAGTGATTTTATATTATTCAATAAAGTTTGAAGTGCTCTTGTCATAATAGGGTTGCTAATTTTCATTCTTTTAGAGATATCCGCATCTTCATTAGTTAAAGAGTCTATTTCATTTTCAATAGATACTATTAATATTCTGACCATTTGTTTTTTAGTTAAATTAATTGTATCACAAAATGGTTCATGATCATCATCTTGATCATCTTCAATATTACAAAAATTTTCAGAATATAATCTAGATAATATAGAAAGTTCATTAATATTATGATCAATCGATTCAACAATACTATCAAAAATATAATCAGTAGTATCTAGGGTATAATCAATAATATCATTACCATTTCCACCTTTTAATCCCAAATGATTTATTAATATTTGTTGTAAATCTGCTTTTGCTTTTTTACCATTTTTAGACAACCCTCTATTTTTTATTTCTGATTCTAATTCTTTTACTTTCATACCATTAATTAGAGATTTTGTAAGTGTTTTAGGTGATTCTGATAGTGGTTCTGCCGCGGGAGATTGTCTAGTAATTTTGGTCTTTTTTTGTTTTGTAGGAGAAATATCTATTTTAATTCCTGAAGGAGGTACTGATTCAAGTTTAACTCTAATTAAAAATGAAGGTTTATCATTCATAATTAATACAAAACTGACGGCACCTGCTTTTTGTAGTTTTAATTGATTAGGTCCTTTATCTACATAATGTGTTAGTAATGGGGCATTTACTTTTGTAAGACAATTACTAGGTCCAGTTGATACACTTAATTTACTAGATAAAAATGAAGTAGATTTTAAATATGGAACATCACAACCACCTGAAATAATTGCCGCATGAGTAAATTGATAAATACCACCAATAATTTTATTTGCATTACCTTCACTAATTGTTCCATTACATACATTAGGATCAGATTTATCTAATGTTAAACTATTTTTTGTCATAAAAAAATTAAATAAATTATCTCTCATAGCAGATAATGCTAATAATTTACTTTTTTCTAATGATTTTTTTAGTAATATATCATTTTTAATAGCAGATTTCCATGCTAATTTTTTATTAGCAATATTACCACTCCATCTCAAAATAGTATCACATTTATTAAGAAATAAATCATATGGTATTTTTATTGTATTTTCATCAGATTCAGTTTTATCACATAATGTTTTTTTATCAGCAAGGTCTTTTTTTTCACAAATAATTCTCATAAAAGCACACATACCACCATTATAAATACCTATATCTGCTTTTCCGAATGTTGCTTTTAATGATATACCCATAACAGTTTGATTACCTTTATTATCATCTAATAATAATACAACATCAGAAGGATTATTATCATGAGAACCGCCTGCAGCAGGACATTTTGTTAAATGAGGTTCAACAAAACTATTAAATCTACCGGGTGTGTTAGTCCAACCACAATCTTTAATAGTTAATTTATTAGTCCAATCAAAAGCATCTTTTTTCCAAATTATTGGAATTTCAGGATTTTTTTTAGTATTTCCTAAATATTTCTTAATATCAGAAACACTTTTACGACTCTGAATAAATTTAACTTTTGCTTCTTGATGTTCATTAGGTTTTAATTTTAAACATTCTTTGTGTAATTCTTTTATTAGTAAATTAACCCTTGGATCTTTTGCGAGACCTTTAAATATACCTTTATTTATATTAGTATATGTTATATTTGAGTCAGGTATATCTTCTAAACAAAAAATAGCAAATGTAATCTCATGAATATTTGCTAATGTAGTATTTGGCATTTAATATACTATATATTTTAATTATCCCATAATTTAGAAGGTTCTATTACAAAATCTACTTTTGGAGGTTCTTGATCTTCATAAAATCCGAAATAAACTTTACGAAATGGTTTAATATATTCTTCTACAGGTTTTACATATTCAACAATTTTTGATTGGTATTTCTTTTTCTTATTAGAATTATTAGGTTTTAGTTTGAATGCTTTTCCCATTTTATTTTAATAATGTAAAATAAAAATTTCAAATTTAATGCATTTAAAATTTGAAATTGGATTTAAAGGTATTTTAATCAAAAAAAATATATCATGTCTGCTATCAATCCTCCGCAAGATTTCTATTGTCCGATCACTGGATGTCTTCTTGTTGATCCTGTAGTGGATCCAGAAGGTCATTCATATGAACGCGAATCTATTATTCAGTGGCTTAACACTAAAAATGTTTCTCCTATGACTCGTAAACCTCTTCTTATTAGTGATCTTAAACCTAATCTAAATCTTAAAAATGGTATCGAAGCAATCCGAGATCAACTTAATGAAGATCAACTCAAGATTCAGTCTCGAATTTTTGAAGTTGAAAATAAAGAATTTTCTGAAAAACTAAAAGATATTACAACACATACTATTATTAAGGATAACAAACTTCTTGTAAAAGTTAATATGCCTGATAATGAAACTAGACCTCCTGTTGATGTTTGTCTTACAATAGATATTTCAGGATCTATGTCAAGTATTGCTACTCTTAAGGGTGATAAAGGTGAAACTCTTAATTATGGTCATTCAGTACTCTCTATTACAGTTTGTGCTGCAAAGACAATTATTAATTCGCTAAATGAAAATGATAATATTTCAATTGTCACATATACAGATAAGGCATCAATTCTTGTGGATTATTGGTCGGTAACCAAAGGAAATAAAGATTTGATTGAAAAAATGCTTGATGAACTAAAACCTCTAAATACTACTAATATTTGGGATGGTATTAAAACTTCACTAGATATTCTTAAAAATAAGTCACCAGAAAATAGAATGAAAGGAATCTTTCTACTAACAGATGGAGTTCCTAATATTGAACCTCCTCAAGGTCATGAATATGTCCTAGAACAATATTATAAGAAAAATCCACAATTTAATTGTATGATAAACTCTTATGGGTTTGGTTATCAACTTCTTTCTGATCTACTTCAGAATATTTCAGAAATATCTGGTGGTGATGGATTTGCGTTTATTCCTGATTCTTCTTTACTTGGAAATATCTTTATTCATGGAATTGGAAATTTCTTATCAACCTGTTGTATGAATACTTCTGTTAAGATCATTCTTAGTGGTAATACAAAATTTAAAGATAATACTAATGTAAAAGAGGTTAAAATTAATTCATTGAAATATGGTCAAGACAAACATTTTATCTTTGATCTTAAAGATGTAGATGATAAAACAACAGATGTTACACTTATACTTAATGATATGTTTGTTAATAAGAATGAATGTATTGTAAATGATACATTGTTTGAAGAACAAAATGCTAGAGTAAAAGCATGTAAAACTCTTAATGGTTGTCAAAAAGCAATGAAATTTAATGAAAAAGATATTAATAAAGGAATTATTATGGGTTTTCTAAATCATCTCAATAAATTGGTACAAACTCCATATATCAAGAACATGATCTTTGATTTCGAAGGTCAAGTAAGAGAAGCACTTAACATGACTAACGTTGGTGAAAGAGAAGATTGGTTTAATAAATGGGGGAAACATTATCTGATGTCGCTTCATGATGCTTATAAGAATGAAATTTGTAATAATTTTAAAGATAAAGGAGTAACTAATTTCGGTGGAGAATTGTTTAGAACACTTAAACAAGAAATTTCAGATATATTTGATCAAATGCCTCCTCCTAAATCAGTAAAGGATAATCATGTCACATATGGATCAAGTGGAATGAGAGGTGGAAGTGGTAGTCGCATTATGGGAGCAACTCCACTTGCTCCACTACCAACAATGGCATCTTATAATGTTCAATCAGGAGGATGTTGTGCCCGCGGATCTAAGATTCAAATGGCAAATAATACTATTAAAAATGTAGAAGATATTAAATTAGGTGATAAGATTGTTACAGTTGATATTCAAAATGGTAAGATATTCAAAAGTATTTCTGAAATTGAGTGTGTTGTAAATACTAAGTGTGAGAAGAACAAAGAATTTATGGTAAAACTTGAATCAGGGTCAGGAAATACCCTTCAAATTACACCATATCATCCTGTTTATACAAGAACTATGTTTACAAATAAGTGGTTGTTTCCTCTTAATATTAGCGTTTCTAAACCCGAACTAATGGATTGTACCGATATGTTTACATTTGTGGTTAAGAATAGACAACATGTAATTGTAGAAGATTTTATCTTTGCTACATATGGTCATGAATATAAAGGGGATGTAATAGAACATGATTATTTCGGAACTGAAAAAGTAATTAATGATCTTAAGAATTTTGACTCATATAAATATGGATACGTTCATCTTACAAAAGATATGATCCGTAGAAAAGCAGGTAAAGTTTGTAAGATTGAATATACTATCCCAGACTATTCTACCAATGTAATCGAACTAATGATGTATGCTAATTTGTAATTATAATTCCTTTAATAATTTATCATACTTATCTTTTAAAAAATTTTTTTTGTTTGTATCATTTGTTTTATTATAGCATTGATTATAAAGTGCTTCAACACCATTTTTTATTTGTTGAGGTAATTGATGACCATTCCAAGTATTCCATTTATTTATATATTTTTTATTTAATGCCATTTCTGGTATAGATTCACAGACAAGTTCATTATTTGTAGATTCTATTTCACCTTTATCTTGTCTTGCTTTGTATAGTGCCCATGCACCTAAACACATACAGTGATTTTTATCTAATCTTTCTTTACTCCATTCACTTTGTTTGGTATGTTTTGAAAAATCTTTTGTTAGATGATTAATATCAAAACAGATTTGATGGACACCACCACCTACTTCGCTACAATAACCTTCATTATCCCATGATCCTCTTTTATCATTCGTATTATCTTGACAAGGTTGTAATGGTTCACCGTAAATATTTAATAATGTTTTATGAATATTTTTATCTTCTAAAGACTTTATTTTACTATAATCTTCAACCCATAAATTTTCTAATACCGGATAAAAAAAGTAAAAAAGAATTATGAATAGTATAAATAAATATTTCATATATATTTAAAAATATAATATTTAGTAATTATAAATGTTTCAAAAGTTATTTTATTTCGGTAGTTTATTTACAATTTATGTAAATAGTCAATTCCTTCCAGGATCGCAAGTAGATATTTCAGGTCATGGTTGTGTTATTGATGGAGGATATCAGTGGTGTGAAGAATTAAATTCTTGTGTTAGAAGTTGGGAAACTGCTTGTCCTTCATTAATGTTGCCTTCGATTCCACCTATATCAATAGATCCTTTAATTGAACCTGTTAATGAATGTTTTGAACCCTGTCCACCACCTGCACCCTGTCCAATGCCAGAATTATTTGGAATTGATATGTCACAATGTAAACTAAATAACGTTTTTGATGATTGTGGTTGTCAAGTTTCATGTCCTTTATATGATTGTTCTAATATAAATTGTAATAGCGATTCAGATTGTCATGTTGAACAATTTTGTAGACCAATGCAAACTAGATTACCTATGGTAAATGGTAGAAGACTTCAAAGAACTTTATCAGAATGTGTTGATAAAGTAGGTATTAATGAAACATGTGGAGGATATACTCTACCTGAATTTCAAACAAGGTGCTTAGATCATTTAGAATGTGTGAATACTATGGGACCTATGATTGCTGATGCTCCAGGTCAATGTAAAGAACCTTGTTTAAGTGATGAAAATAGAAATCAATATGGTGAATGCGTATCTTTAACACCAATTAGAATCCCTGATAACTGTGCTACTTGGTATGATGGTTGTAATACTTGTCAGGTAAGAGATGGAAGAGCAGAAATCTGTACAATGATGTATTGTTTTAGACAAGATACACCTTATTGTATGTCATATCATATTAATACAAATAGTTTAGAAGTAGACGATGTTTGTTATCGTTTTTGTGAAGATGGAACGCAAGAAACTATTAATAGAAGAAGTGATTGTCCACAAGGAACTGTATGTAAATCAGTATTTAATGAAAATTCTGTATCAATGATTTCATATGATTCTTGTAATGATAGAGCATTAACATGTCTTCCTACAGGTCATTAATATTTAAATAATTAAATATATTATATTACATGGAGTATCCTTATATTACAATGATTAAAAAATATAATTCACAAATAATAATGGAAATATGTAATGAATTTTTTAATTATAGAATTATTATAAAAAAAAATAGTTTATTTAATGATTATGAAATTAATTCTCAAAAATATCAAAAAACAGAAGGAAATAAAGTTATATCTATTTTTGAATTACATAAATATAATTATATAGATTTTAATACTAATATGAAATTAATAACAGTTGTTAATACTTAACTAATGTTAGATTTGTAGGATATTCAACAATGTAATTATGTAAAATCTCATTAAACTTATTAATTTGAAGATGTTTTCTCAATTCAATTTTTTCTTCTTCTAAATCACCTGTCGAAAAAGTTTTAACACAAAATTTAACTCCCGCTTTATGAGATTCCTTTTTAATATATTCTATTTCATTATCGGTAAATCCATTAGAATGAAGGAAATAGTAAGTAATTTTTTCTTCTGTAATTTTCATAGATATTGATGATAGTAATGGTTCTAATGTTAACTTCATATTACTTTCAAATTTATTTTTTAAGAGGCATACTTTAAGGTATATTCTCTTGCATTTGAATTATGTTTTTCTTTATCTTTTTTATAAAGTTTAGCAATTTCAGGAACAAGAGGATCATCAGGATTAGGTTCTGCCAATAATGAAGATATTGATAATAATATTTTTGCTACAGTTAATGCTGGTGACCATTCTGATTTTAATACATCTAAACAAATTCCACCATTACTATTAATATTACAATGATATATTCGTGTTGTAAATGATACTTTAGGTGCTTTAAATGGATAATCTGAAGGAAAATTTATTTTCAAAAAAAATACCCCTCCATGATATGGTGTATCTTCAGGACCCATTATAGTTGCTATCCATTCAAACATGTCTGTTCCATTAGGACCAGCACTACAATTAGTTGGTGGATCTCTTTGAATATCTTTTAATTCTTTTTGTATACGGTTTAATGCCATATATAATAAATATATTATATTATATTTTTAAATAATGGGAATTTTTAGTTCATGTTGTAAAATAAATGATAATGAAATTGATATTGATGATACAAAATTACATATTGATGATAGTAAATCAAATAATAAATTAGATAATTCAAAAAAAAATAAAATAAAAAAAGATTTTAGAACATCAGTAGGACCACCGGTTATTGTTGGGCGCACTGTTGTTGATGAACCTCATGATCAGGATAATCATCTTGATCTTGTTCCATACTTAAATTAGATTTATATTCTTCATATGAATTTAATGGATTTTTATTCATAATATCAAATTCTTCATTTTCTTCATTTAATTTTTCAGAATTATTTTTAAAATTATTTTTTATTAATATTTCTTTTAATTCATTATTAATAATTTTATCAGGAAAATCTATTATAAAATCTATATATAAATCTCCTTTAAGAAAATTATTATCTTCTAATGGTAATCCTTCACCTTCAATACAATACATATTATTTTCTGAAAATTGTTTAATATAAATAGTCGTATTATCTTTTGATACTAAATTATTTTTAATATCATTAATGGATTGTTTATAAAAATAGGTAGAATTATCTTTTATTGAAAAAGCATTAATATTTTGATCTTTTAATTGACCATTAGTGATAATATCTTTAATTTTTTCTACATCATTTATTTCAGCATTTGCATAGGGTTCTAATTTACAATCATTATTTAAAGTTTCCCATTTAGAATTTGTTTGTAAAAATGGATCAAACAAAGTAGGTTTAATTACATCATTACATTTAACATTTAAAGTTCTTCCATCAATATGTTTAATTGTAAAATTTAATCCAGAAATAGAATCTAATAAAGATATATATTTATCAATAAATAAATCATTTCCTTGTATTTTAAATATATGATGCTCAACAATGTTAATTTTAACAATTAAATCACCAGATTCACCATTAATGATATCTTCTCCTTTTCCGTCAACAACTATTTTTTTATTATTACAAACACCTTTAGGCACATAAATTTTAATATTTTCTTTTATTTTATTTGATTTATATTTACTCCCTAATCCATTACATTCATTACATTGCGTTTGGATTTGTTGAGTCATAGGACCCATTTGTATTTTTCTAATAGTCATACCTTGTCCATTACATTTTAAGCAAGCAAAAATACTTGATTTATCAATAACTGTTCTAGTTAAAGATAAACTTTTATTTCTACCATTATAAACATCTTCTAGTGTAATATTCATAGTATATTCAGTATTTTTCCCTTTTCTTTTTGTACTTCTGTTACCTGAGAACATTTGTGAAAACATATCCATAGGGTTAGACATTCCTTGACCATTAATTGCTTCTTTTCCTCCCGAATCATAGAGTTTTTTTTTCTCAGGATCAGATAAAACTTCAAATGCTTCAGCAATGAGTTTAAATTTATCAGGATCGCCTCCTTTATCAGGATGATGTTTTACAGCAAGTTTATGATATGCTTTTTTAATTGAACTTTTATCAGCATTTTTATCAACACCTAAAAGATTATAATATTCATCATTATCTATATTTTGTTGACCGATATTATTAAAAAACATTTTTATTTAATTATTAATTAATATTTAAATATTTATCTTGCTTTTGTTTTATTTCTTTTATTTCTTTTATTTTTTAATATTTTTTTTGTTTTATTTCTTTTTTTAGAACCTATTTCATTTCTTAATTGTTCTAATCTTTTAGGAATTCTTCTATTGAATGCTGCTTGCATATTTGTAGGCCATTTTTCAAAAGGCATATCTACAAAATTCATATCTTTTGGACGATTTGATTTTAATGAAGTAATTTTTTGACTTCTTTGACTTCTTTGACTTCTTTGACTTCTTTGATTTTTTCTACCTGTATAATTAATTTGAGGAGTATAATTTTTAGATTTTTTTACTTTATAAGCACCATATCCAGAAACTGAAATTAATCCAATTAAAAAAGTAATTATTAATGATGTAGTAAATCCACTCATTTTAATATATAAAATATTTTTTTTTTTTATTCTTTCATCCAAAATACCTGAACATGATAAATATCAGAAATTGTCATTTTAGGATTTTCATAATAAACAAATTTAAAGTTATCAGATTTTATGATATTATAAATTTCAGATTTAATATCATTTGTAATTTTTTGGATAGTTAAAGTTTCTTTTGGACAAGTATACCACATAATGTAATGAAATGCTGAAGAATCTATTTGATATCTAAAACGACACACATCAAACTTATGAAAAGATTCAAGGGATTCAATTGCCACTAATTTTTCATTTTCTCTTTTAATTTTATAATTAAATAAATTTATTAGAATATAATCCCTTGAAGATTTATATTCATTAAAGATTTTATCAAATAATATTTTTTTAAATTTAATAATTAGTTCAGTTGGTCTGATTTGATGTTCATTTGGGATCCAGGGATAAATTTTATTATATTCATTCAATGAATCTAGTGAAGAATTTATTTCAGTATTAATTTCCATAATTATATTTTTAATAAATAATTTAAATTAGAATCAAATTTTTTTCTAATATATAATAAATGGCCAAAAGAAGATCAAGAACTGGACGAGTTACGAGAAAATCTACTCGTGTTTCGCGTAGAGCAAATAATTCAAGAAGATTAAGAAACCCTTCAAGAAAATCAAAATCAAAATCTAAATCTAAATTAACAACAACTTTAACTTTACCTAGAAAATCTAAATCTGAACCTAGACCAGAAACAAATAAAAGCAAATCGAAGAAAAAGAAATCAAAAAAGGGACCATCCCCTTACAATAAATTTGTTAAAGAAATGTCTCCTATTTTGAGGAAAGCAAACCCGGGATTAAAACAACCGCAAATAATGAAACTTATCGCTAAAGAATGGAAAAAAATGCCTATTCCAGAATCTAATTAAATAGTTTATTTTTATTTTTATTTTTATTTTTATTTTTATTTTTATTTTTATTTAAAATATATATAAATATATATAGTATGTCTATTTTAGAAAAAGATAAATATCTACATAATTTATTTCTTACAATAAGCAATCCTGATGTATATCAAGTAGGGGTTACAGAAGATATTTTAGAAGATACTCGCAGAAATACTCCCAGTCCGGATGCGGCCGGTCATGGTGTCGGAAACAGATATTTAACCTGGAGAAGCGAATGGGGATTTGAGGTATTTGAATATTATGAAAAACAACCAGGATCCACACTACCAAAGGTATATAGAGATGGATTAAATAATCCGCTAATAAATATAGAAGATGATTTTATATCCGCCATGACCGATCTAAATTTTTGGTCTGAGTATGGTGAACTAAAACAAGAATTAATGAATAGTTTTTTTTATTGGGTACCTGAATTTAATCGTGTCGGTACATTACCTACATTTAAAAATATTATTCAACCCCTTAGGAAACAGGGAAATGGGAAACCTGATATACCCTCCGACGATAAAGAAGGTTCTATAGTAACAATATGGACATTGGCAAATGAACCAACTAATCCGGGCTGGGAATGGCTACAAGAAGTACCAAATGTCTTTCCTGGTGATTTAACTATAGATAGAATTAAAGAGCATGTGGATACATTGCCAAAAAACTATTTTGGGTGGCAGGGATATTTCTTTCCGTATGATGAAGAAATCCGCACATTCAACTCAGAAAAGTTCAAAAACATAAGAGAATGGAAAGAAGACCTTGATACAAGATATCCATTAATAAATAAGGGTATTAGAGAACCAAAAGAATGGAACACAGTTTTTAATGGTAAATTTGTTAGAGGAATTCAAAAATTTTATTCATTTTATAATACTTCATTAAGTTATCTCAACGTTTCTGATGCTGATAATGCTACTGCTACTGCTTTATCTAATTTAAGAAATTTATTATTAAAAGATATATATATTGAAGATATAGGTGATGAAACATTTGCTTTAGAACTAGAATATATGAAAGGACATAGAAATCTTTTAACATACAATTATTTAATTGAAAAAGGCAAAGATCATGAGTATGCTAAAAATAATGTAAAACTTAGAAGAGATGATATATTAAGTAAAATATCTGTCGCATCATCAATATATAAAAAACTTTTACATATAAGTGTTAGATATTGGGGATTTATAGAAGCAGCAGCTCGTGCAAAAGTTCAAATATGGTGGAACAATATTCCCGCGCCCGCCGACCAGCCGGATTTGGAACCACACTCTACTTTAAAAGACGCCATAACAATAATAAAAAAACCAGACAGTCCCGAGGCAGCGGCAATTAAACAATGTATAGGTGAACAAGATGTATTAGATTTTACTTATTTTTTAAAAGATGAAATAGTTATTAATACTGAAAATATAGATAACGAGGGTAAAACGAAATTTAATTGTAAAGAGTTATTAGCAGAGCTAAAAAGAGGAATTGAAAAAAAACTTAAAGAAGTATACAAACAAACTTTAGAAAATGAAAANAATGATTTTATTTTAATGAAACAAGTAATTGATTACTGTGATGGAAGTGATATAAAAAGTTTAGTTGAAGATAATAATTTTTTTAGATTAACTCCAGAAAAACAAGATGAACATTTAAGCGAATTTAGAAAAAATGCTGGAATTAATCCTCCGGAGTCCGCTGACTCGAACTCTACAGCAGCAACGGCAGCAGCAGCAGCGGCGGCCGAGAAAAAGCGGCAGAAGCGGGAGCGGCAGAAGCAGAGGAAGCTGGAGGAGCAGGCAGCAGCAGCGGCGGCGGCGCCAGCAGCAACAGCAGCAACAGCAGCAGCAGCAACAGCAGCAGCAGCAGCAGAAGCAGA
>JGI20154J14316_10000565_pt1 | contig 33585 bp, 33 predicted proteins | sample COG_04_FD_14316 | JGI IMG/M metagenome (IMG submission 14316)
TAACGGTCACATGGTACATCCATTTAGTGATTTTCTTGGTTATCGAAACTTTAAGTATGGATGTTTCATGTGTTTATAGTTATTGATTTTTAACGGTCACAAGGTACATACATTTAGTGATTTCCATTGTAATCAAGATTTAGGTATGGGTGCTTTATAATTTAAAAATAGTATTTTATTTCCACTTAATACTGCAGCCGATACTCGGTTTTTGTTGACGATTATTTTCTTTGCTTTCAATCAAACATTCTGCAGCATACATCAAGTCTGCTCCATCTACAACGCGTCCATTTCCCGGTCTGGATTCGTCTAGTTGCCCTCGGTAAACGAGTTTTAAGTTAGAGTCAAAAAGAAAAAAGTCAGGAGTACATGTAGCATCGTATGCTTTTGCTACAGATTGAGTTTCATCATACAAATAGGCGAAGGGATAGTTTTGGTTTTCTGCATGTATTCGCATTTGTTCGGGACCATCTTGAGGGTAATTCTCTACATCATTACTAGAAATGGCAATCGCATTAATGCCTGCATTTTGAAGGGTTTTAGTTACCGAAACTAAGGCCTCATTGATGTGTATCACAAACGGACAATGATTACAAATAAACATAACTAAAGTACCTTTAGATCCTTTAAGATTGTTTAATGTTTTTATAGAACTTGAAACAGAATCCCATAATTCAAAACGGGGTGCATCAGTTCCTAGAGGAAGCATACTGGAAGGAGTTAGTGCCATTTTTTATGTTATATATCTCAAATATATATAAAGATTTGAATTTATACATCAATGAATTGCTCAAAATTTATATCTTCATACAATTATTTAATACTATTTCATATGAGTAAGACCATAACATTTGAGGATTTTTCTAAAATTGATCTTAGGATCGGTACCATAATCGAAGTAAATGATTTTCTCAAAGCCCATAAACCAGCGTATCAATTGACTATAGATTTTGGAGATTTAGGGATTAAAAAAACATCTGCTCAGATTACAGCTTTATATTCAAAAGATGAATTATTAGACAAACAAATTGTAGCCAACATTAATTTTCCCGACAAACAAATTGCTAATTTTATGAGTCAATGTTTAGTTCTTGGGGCAGTTGATGATCTCAATGTTATTTTATTATCGCCAGAACAACAGCTTCCCAACGGGACCCCTGTTCGTTAGTATTTATAGTTAAAAAAAACCGATACAATGTAACGGTTTATGTAGTGGAAATAAGTACTAACTAAATATCTTCAAAACTTACATCTGTAAAGCTGTCTGTTGAAGTCTCACTTTTAGAATCGTCAGAAGGAAATTCTTCTTTAACGAAATCTTTTTGGTGACGTTCGCTAATGACTTCTTGGCCTTTTTCATTGATGATATAGTCAGTCATTTCACTCAAAATAGCATTGAACTCCGTAAAATCTTCTTTGTATAAGTAAATTTTATGTTTTTTGTAGTGAAACGATCCATCGTCGTTTGTAAACTTTTTACTCTCTGTTACAGTTAAATAATAGTCACCAGCTTTAGTGGCTCTGACATCAAAAAAATAGGTACGTCTACCTGCTCTTAAAACTTTTGAATAAATTTCTTCTTGTTCCATAACTGTATAGTGTCAATACTAACAAACCATTAGTAGTTGTTTACACTATCAAAAGTCCAAAAAATAATTTAAGACACCAACTATTTTTCGGTTTTCTTTTCGAGAAATATAGAATTCTATATTATAAGAAATTAATTAGAAGATTCTCTCAATTGTTTTTGATAAAGCTCTTTGTAATATCCTTCAACACAAATAAGTTCGTTGTGAGTGCCTTTTTGAGCGATCATTCCATCATTTAGAACAATAATTGTATCTGCATTTTTTGCAGATGATATTCGGTGGCTTACAATAATTGTTGTTTTGTTTTTAGTAACAAGCTCAATGTTATTTAAAATTTGTTCTTCAGTCTCTGTATCTACTGCTGAAAGACAATCATCTAAAAGAAGAATTTGTGGTCTTTTGATAAAAGCTCTGGCGATTGAAACACGTTGTTTTTGACCTCCAGAAAGCGTAATGCCGCGTTCGCCTAAAATAGTGTCATATCCTTTTTTGAAATTGATTATATTTTCGTGGACAACTGCTTTTTTGGCAGCCTCTATGACTTCAGTGGCCGTTGCGTTGTTTTTACCAAATTTGATGTTATTTTTTAAACTATCAGAAAACAAAAACGGGTCCTGCGGTACAAATCCAATACTCGTTCGTAATGTATTTAGATTTAAAGTTTTTATAGCAACACCATCAATTTCAATACTCCCACTGTCAACATCATACAAACGTCCAATTAATTCAAGAATTGTAGATTTCCCAGAACCTGTATTTCCTATAATAGCAAGTGTTGTTCCTTTTTCAACTTCAAAACTAACGCCTTTTAAAGCTTCAATTTTAGTGTCTTCGTAAGTAAAATAAACATCCTTAAAAACGATATTACCCTTTATAGGAGTAGGTGTTTCATTTGTATTGAGAATCGACGGAGTTTCCTTTAAAAATTCATTAATTCGTTTTTGAGATGCTTCAGCTTCTTGTACTAGGGAAGTGACCCATCCGATGGACGCCACTGGCCATGTGAGCATGTTCACATAAATAATAAATTCTGCAATGGTCCCTAGATCTTGTATTTGACCACTCATATATTGCTTACCGCCAATATAAATGACAAGTAGGTTACTTGCTCCAATTAGTAGTAACATTAAGGGAAAGAATACAGCTTGTATTTTTGATAAACCCAAACGTTTTTCACGTTGTGAGTTAGCCAAATCAGAAAATGTTTCTTCGGTTTGTGTTTCCAAGGCATAAGCTTTGGTGATCCAAATACCGCTAAAAAATTCTTGAGTAGACGATGATAGTGTAGAAAGATGGGCTTGCACAATCGTACTTTGTTTGTGAATAAGTTTACTTAGGAAGTATATAGAAATTGATAAAACAGGAAGTGGTAAAATGGTATAAAGTGTAAGTGAAGGTGCTTTATTATACATGTAAAACAAAGCCACGATAAAAAGTGTTAGTGTATTTATGGTATACATGACTGCGGGCCCTATATACATTCGAACTTTACTAACGTCTTCACTAATTCTACTCATTAAATCGCCAGTACGATTTCGTTTATAAAAAGCAATTGAAAGTTGTTGGTAATGATTATAAATTTCATTTTTCAAATCAAATTCAACGTAACGCGATACATTTATAATGGTTTGGCGCATTAAAAATGTAAATAACCCAGCGGCGATGGCAGCTCCAAAAATGTATAAAATATTTAAACTCATTTCATGCCTAAATGTTTCCGCACTTTGAGGGCTTGTCATCTGGTTAGAAATTAAGGTTATAGATTTTCCAATAAGTTGTGGAGTAAACAGTGCAAAAATCTTAGATGCTATGGTAATAAGAATCCCTAAAATGATTCGAAATCGATATTTTATAAAATACTTATTTAAATATTGAAGTTCTTTCATTGGATTAGTTAGGGTCTAAATGGACGGCTTTATCTTAGGGTGTAAAGATACTTTTTTTAAGTAAAAAAGGCAGTGCGTAAAAAAACATTTTTTTGGATTTTTAGAAGCAAAATAATACTATTTTTGTCCAGCAATTATTTTGTAGTACTAATTTTAACCAACGAATATCGATCCATTCGATTTTAATTAAATAAGTTCTTTATACCATGCTGAATAGAAGACACATCCGAACCAAAGTAATGCAAGTCATCTACGCCCTAAAAAGATCAGAGGATCTTAACGTGACAACTGAAGAAAAATTTCTCAGTTCTAGTATGGAAAGTATGTATGCACTCTATTTGCTAATGCTTTCACTTCTAGTAAAAGTACATGATAAAGCAAAAGATCAGCAGGAGAAATCACAGCAAAAACACCTATTAACTACTGAGGATTTAAATCCTAATATGAAGTTTATTAAAAACGCACTATTGATTCAATTATCCGAAAATCAATGTCTGAAAAANGCGTTTGAAAAACATAAAATTACAAATTGGGAATTAGACAATGAATATGTAGAAGTTATTTTTAGGTCAATTCTTGAAAGCGATCTTTTTGAGTCTTATATGCTTTTGGAGACTTCTTCATACAAAAAAGACCGTCAATTTATTGTGGAGTTATTTAAAGAAGTTATTGCACCAAACGAGAAATTATATAATTATTTAGAAGATAGAAATCTAACTTGGATCGATGATTTGCCAGTGGTCAATACGGCTTTGGTAAAACTTCTAAATAAATCAAAAGAAGAAAATCCTGAAACCTATTTCACTCCACAATTATTTAAGGATGAGGAGGATAAAGAATTTGGGTTGAGCCTTCTGAAACATACCATTACTAACTTAGAATTATATACCGAAGAAATTAGTTTAAAAACTAAAAATTGGGATAAAGATCGTATTGCGGATATTGATTTTGTATTGCTTCAAATGGCTATTTGTGAGTTTAACAACTTTCCATCTATCCCAACTAAAGTTTCCATAAATGAATATATTGAAATAGCTAAAGAATATTCAACACCAAAAAGCAATGTTTTTATAAATGGAGTACTAGACAAAATTGTTAAAGAGTATGATGAAAATAAAACCTTAAACAAGATAGGTCGTGGATTAATGTAATTTTTTAATTATATTTAACCCCTCATTTATTTGAGAATAAAACAAAATTATAAACTATAAAATATCAATCATGAAAAATTTAATTTTAACTCTAACTGTAGCAAGTCTTGTAGTTTTCTCTTCTTGTAAAGAAAATGTAGAAGGAAAAATAAACCAAGAAAACGTTACTAAAGCGGCCGCTAGAGATGCACAGTCTATTGTATTTCCAACACTCTCATTTGATAAAACGGAACATGATTTCGGACAAATCATGAACGGGACAGCTGTTGAAACGGTGTTTGCTTATACAAACACTGGAAATTCGCCTTTAGTTGTCACAAACATCAAAAGTACTTGTGGGTGTACAGTGCCTCAAAATTGGAGTAAAGAGCCTTTGATGCCTGGAGCATCTTCTCAATTCACAGTTAAGTTTAATGGTAAGGGCGCTAATAAAGTTTCTAAGACAATTACGTTAACTACCAATACCGAAAAAGGAAATGAGCAAGTTAGAATCTCTGCATTTATAACACCAGATCCAAATGCACCGGTTAAAACTCCAGCATCAGCACCTATTCAAGTACAATAATAATAATAATAATATAATTTCACAATATGGAAGGTCTTAGTCAGTATACTCCCTTTATTTTAATGGCAGTCGTTGTTTATTTTTTTATGATCGCGCCTCAAATGAAGCGTGCTAAAAAAGAAAAAGCATTTGCAGCGGAGTTAAAAAAAGGTAATAAAGTAATTACTAAAAGTGGAATGCATGGAAAGATCGCCGAATTGAACGACAAAGACAACTCCTGTGTCATCGAAACTTTGGCTGGTAAAATTAAATTTGACCGTTCTGCCATCTCGATGGAAATGAGTCAAAAACTTAATTCGCCGCCTCCAGTAAAAAAATAATACCCATTAAAAAGCCGCTAATTTAGCGGCTTTTTTTATAAATAACGTTTCTGAGTTAAATCGACAATTTTACATATAACTTCGGTTGCTTTCATGATGCTTTCTAAAGGCACATATTCATAGCGGCCGTGAAAGTTATGACCTCCCGCAAAAATATTTGGACACGGAAGTCCCATAAAACTTAATTGTGAACCATCTGTTCCTCCTCTAATAGGCTTGATTAAGGGTTTAATGTTTAATGCTTTCATTGCATCTTCGGCAATGTCAACAATGTGCATTACAGGAACCACCATTTCCTTCATATTGTAATATTGATCGTTGATTTCAATTTCAAAAACAAGACTTCCAAGCTCACTATTGAGTGTTTTCACTAAATTGACCAAGTGCTGTTTTCTAGCTTCAAATTTAGTGCGATCGTGATCTCTAACAATGTATTGTAGTAGGGTATCTTCTACCTTACCTTCCATGCTGTGGAGATGATAAAACCCTTCATAGCCCTCGGTTTTTTCTGGGGTTTCAGTTTTGGGGAGTGCTTCAATAAATTTTGAAGCATAATACATCGAATTGATCATTTTGCCTTTAGCATACCCTGGATGCACGATTTTACCTTTCACTTTAACGATAGCCGCTGCAGCATTAAAATTTTCGTACTCTAATTCTCCAATCTGGCTGCCATCCATTGTGTAAGCCCAGTCGGCTCCAAATTTTTTGACATCAAATTTATGCGCACCACGACCAATTTCTTCATCGGGAGTGAAGCCAACTTTAATAGTTCCATGTTTTATCTCGGGATGCTGAATAAGATATTCCATTGCACTCACAATTTCACAAATCCCAGCTTTGTCATCAGCACCTAAAAGGGTAGTGCCATCGGTAGTGATTAGAGTTTGGCCTTTATATAATAATAAATCCTCAAAATAATCTGGCGATAAAATGATGTCCTCTTTTTTATTCAAGATAATATCAGATCCATCATAATTTTCAATAATTCGCGGATTCACATTTTTAGCAGTGAAATCTGGAGAGGTGTCAAAATGAGACACAAATCCTATTGTAGGAACGCTGTGATCAACATTGGAAGCTAAGGTCCCCATAATATATGCATTCTCATCAATAGAAACATCTAGCATTCCGATGGTTTTTAGCTCGTCTGCGAGTTTATGCGCCAAGTCCCACTGCTTTTCGGTGCTCGGCGTTTCTGTAGAGTTGGGGTCGCTCTCAGTGTCTATTTTTACGTAGCTTATAAATCGATTTAGTATGAGTTTTTTATCTAACATTTAGTTTAGTCTTTTGTCAAAAATAATTAACCCTTCCCTCAAACACAAGAGTTCGCTTACTTTCTTTTGTATTGTGTCTTTTTAATGTATTTTTGCTTTCAAAATACGCTTCATGTACAAAACGATTATACGTCCAATTCTTTTTAAATTCGACCCTGAAGCTGTTCATTATTTTACCTTTGACGCCATCAAACTGTTGTCAAAAATCCCTGGAATTCCTTTTTTAATTCGACGCCTTTTTCAAGTCAATCACCCTAATTTAGAACGCAAGTTGTTCGGGCTTACGTTTAAAAACCCTGTGGGTCTTGCAGCTGGGTTCGATAAAAATGCAGTGCTTTATAACGAGCTTGCAAACTTTGGATTTGGGTTTATTGAAATAGGAACCGTAACTCCAAAAGCACAAGAGGGCAATCCAAAAAAACGCTTATTTAGACTCCAAGACGATGCTGGTATTATTAATCGAATGGGGTTTAATAATGCCGGATTAGAAGCGGCGATAGTTCAATTAAAGAAAAACAAAAAACAACTCATTATAGGAGGTAATATTGGTAAGAATACTCAAACACCATCGGAAGGTTATACCGCTGATTATTTGGAGTGTTTTGAAGCCTTACATCCCTATGTAGATTATTTTGTTTTAAACGTGAGTTGCCCCAACGTTGGGAGTCATGCCAAGCTTAATGATAAGGATTATTTAGAGGAATTAATAAAAGCAGTACAAGCACTAAATGCTACTTTTGAAGTTTCTAAACCGATCCTTCTAAAAATCGCACCAGATCTGAACAATGCCCAATTAGATGAAATTATAGAATTGGTAGCGGTCACCAAACTTGAAGGCGTTATTGCCTCAAATACGTCTATTTCGAGGGAGCTCCTAAAGGCAGGTAAAGAGACTTTAGAAGCTATTGGAAATGGTGGGGTAAGTGGATTGCCAATTAAAGAAAAAAGCACACAAGTTATAAAATATTTATCNGAGAATAGTCAAAAAGCATTTCCAATTATTGGCGTAGGAGGGATTCATTCTGCCCAAGATGCCATAGAAAAAATCGAAGCTGGTGCCGACTTGGTTCAAATCTATACAGGCTTTATATATGAAGGCCCTTCCCTTATCAAGCGCATAAATAAGGCGCTTTTAAAGTCATCACTAAAGCATTAATTGGTTTGAATACCGAACTACTAATTTCATTTGTATTCGCCACAGCAACTTTGGCCGTTAGTCCGGGACCAGATAATATTTTTGTTTTAACACAAAGTATCACATATGGTAAAAAACAAGGAATGAGTGTAGTATGTGGTCTGATTTCAGGTTGCATAGTACACACGACTTTAGTTGCTTTTGGATTGTCTTCCTTTATAAAATCGAATACCGAATTACTAGTAGTTTTAAAATTATTAGGCGCAGGATATATGCTGTTCTTAGCGTATAACGTTTTTAAATCCGCGAATGCCATAAGCCCAAATCTTATCTCAACAAAAAGTAAATCATTAAGAAGCTTGTTTATGCAGGGATTTGTCATGAACGTGATCAATCCCAAAGTCTCTATTTTTTTTATGGCTTTTTTCCCTGCATTTTTATTTAGTCAAACACAGACATTAGTACTTCAGTTTTACACGCTTGGATTTTTATTTATGATAACGTCCTTTTTTATTTTCTCATTAGTTGTGTTTTTCTCAAATAAGGTGGCCTCCATTTTAAAGTCAAACTCACGTTTTAAAGCTGTACTAAAATGGACTCAGATCGTGGTTTTTTTCGGAATTGCAGTTTTTATATTATTAACACACTAGATTCAACCATAACTCACCACATGAAAAAAATAAAACTTTTATGGGACTTTAGGGGTCCAGCAGCTGCGCACACTGCGGCACACTTTAAGATACATTTATTAGAATTTTTTGCATCCGAAAAACTATTACTGATAGAGTCAGGCGTTGTAGCAGTTAATGAAATGCACCACTATACCTATGCGGTGATTGATAAACAAAATTTAGAAGTCATTAAGTCTGCCCTAAAGCCCACCAGGGGGCAACTCGTAAAAGAAGACTAGAATATTATTATTTATACGTTTCCAACAGCGCGTATTGTGCCTCGATAGCTTCTTTAAATTCAACTTTCATAGTAGCCACTAGAGCGGCAACTGTAGGGGAGTCCTTAATACTAGTGACACCTTGTCCAGCAGACCAAATGGTAGCCCAAGCTTTAGCTTCATTTTCATGAGCAGTGAGCTCTTTTCCAAAATCAATTTTCTTTTCTTGATTTAGCATTTCTTCAGTAATGCCCATCGCTTCCATGCTTGGTCGTAAGAAGTTAGCAGCCACGCCAGAAATTGCAGCTGTATACACCACATCATTGGCACCACTCGAAATAATCATATCTCTGTATTCTTTGGGCGCTTTACTTTCTTTGGTATTTATAAAACGGGTTCCCATGTAGGCAATATCAGCACCCATTTGCATGGCAGAGGCGATGTCACGACCGTTACTAATGCACCCCGACAGAATCACTGTTTTCTTAAAAAAACTTTTAATTTCAGCGACCAAAGGCATTGGGTTTAGCGTACCCGCATGGCCTCCAGCTCCAGCAGCGACGACAATCAACCCATCGACATTGGCTTCTGCTGCTTTTTCCGCATGACGTTTTTTGATCACATCATGAAACACTAAACCGCCATAACTGTGAATTGCATCCACCAATTGAGGGACGGCTCCTAGAGATGTAATAATAATAGGTACTTTATGTTTAACGCATATTGCCAAATCTGCTTGTACACGTGGATTCGATTGGTGTACGATTAAATTAACTCCGTAAGGAGCGGGCTTGGTACCTGTTTCTTTTTCAAAATCAGCAAGCGCTGTTTTAATTTCAATTAACCATTCTTCAAAACCTTCTGTTGTGCGTTGATTTAATGCAGGAAACGTGCCTACAATACCACTCTTACAACATTCAATCACTAGTTTTGGACCCGATATTAAAAACATTGGTGCGGCGATAGCTGGAATTGAAAGTTCTTTTATAAATGCTGGTTGACTCATAACAGTAGTGTTTTAAAAGTGTTGTTAATTTTTCTATTGCAATATACCATTTGTATTGTAATTTAATAATTTTATGGCATCAAGTTGTGATGGATTGTTTCTGATTTATGTTCTTTGATTGTCGCAATCCAAAAAAAAAATACATTAATAGTATGATGAATATAAATATTTTTGTTTAATTAATTATATATTTGATTAAACAGTAATTATGAAAAATCATCAACTAAAATATAAAGCATTAAGTGTTTTTATTCTTGTAATTGTTTTTTTTAGCGCTACAAGTATGCATGAAAATCAAACACTACAAGATTTTCAAGCTAAAGCCTATTATTTTTCTAAATCCAAAATGGATCTTGGAAATTGGGGAGCTCGACTGAGTGAGGCTCAAAAAAAAGATGTAGAAGCGCGCATGAAAAACAGACTTGAAAAGGGCTATGTATTGTCCTTTAATAAAGAAGAGTCTGTATTTACTGAGGAAGATCAATTGGATGCTATTTCTGGAGCGACAGATTCTTGGGGTAAAAATTTTGCTCCTGGAAAACAATATAAAAATGTAAAAACAAACACCCAACTTCAAGAGCAAGAGTTTTATGGAAAAAAGTTTTTGGTGAAGGATGTGTTACAACCTATTGAATGGAATTTAGGGTCCGAAACAAAACAAATTGGAAATTACTCATGTTTTAAAGCGACCGCCTCAGTTCCTACCAATGAATTAACATGGTATTCTTTTTCTTGGGATAAGTTAAGAAATACAACAGCGTCTGATTCTACAGGAACCATTGACGTAAAAATGACACAAGTCGAGGCGTGGTATACACTTCAAATTCCAGTACGTCACGGGCCTTTAGAGTATTGGGGACTTCCAGGTTTAATTTTAGAAGTGAGTGCCGACAATACAACCATGCTTTGTTCAAAACTGGTGCTTAACCCTGACGAAATAATTAAAATTGAAGCTCCTAATAAAGGAAAGGAAGTATCTAAAATCGAGTATCAAGACATCATTACTAAAAAAATGAAAGAGTTTCGAAATAACCGTATGAGACGATAGTTAGTGAAAATCAATCTGCGTTTTTTTCAGTAATCAGATTTTATTTTTAATTATCAATAGCAAAAACAGTCGTTTTTTTAGAATCTCGGAAATCTGCATGTATTTTTGATATCGATTATGCTCCATTTTAATTAATTTTTATATTTACTCCATATTAATGATGCGATATTTTATCGGTACACTAGATATAATGAACCTACATAATTTTAAAACCTTTATTACCTCAACGGTTATTCTTTATAGCCCAGGTTTTACACGTCCTCGTATTACGCGCCGTCGCCCTTAGGGTGTTTCATTAGTTTTTGAACTTAGGTGAGTCCGGTTCGTCTTCAATTTTTTTTCAACTTTTTTTTCAACTTAAATCTTATATAATGGATATCATTATTGCAGATAAATCACACACACTCCATGCCCAAACTATCTGCGACGCTATTGAAGCGGCTGCGCAAGTGAGAGGTACGGGGATTGCAAAACGTACAGTAGAATATATTATTTCTAAAATGGAGTCGAACAATGCAGTTATTGCCTTAGAAGGCGCTGTTTTTGCAGGCTTTTGTTATATCGAAACGTGGAGTCACGATAAATTTGTGGCAAACTCGGGCCTCATAGTACATCCTGACTTTAGAAACCAAGGTCTAGCTAAGAAGATTAAACAAGTGGTTTTTAACCACTCGAGAACAACATATCCGAATGCAAAAATATTTAGTATTACTACCGGGCTCGCTGTAATGAAATTGAATAGCGCTTTAGGGTATAAACCTGTCACTTTTTCCGAGCTTACTGATGAACCTTCATTTTGGAAAGGCTGTCAAACATGTAAAAATTATGACGTTCTGCAGCGCACATCTCAAAGTATGTGTTTGTGTACAGGTATGTTATATGATCCAACGTCTAAACCAGAAATTGCTTCTCTGAAAGTAAAAGAAAAATCATTCTTAAGACTAAAAAGTATCAAGCAAAACTTGTTTCTTAAAAAACATAAAAAATGAAAAACTCAAAAAAATTAGTCATCGCTTATAGTGGAGGTTTAGACACCTCTTATTGTGCCGTATCGTTATCTAAAGCAGGCTATGAAGTCCATGCCGTGAGCGTCAATACTGGCGGATTCACTGAAAACGACCTGAAAACGATCGAACAAAATGCCTACAAAATGGGTGTTACAACCTATAAAAATATTCAAGCAGTTACGACCTTTTATCAAAAAGTAGTCAAATATCTTGTTTTTGGTAATGTATTAAAAAACAACACCTATCCACTATCGGTTAGTGCTGAGCGCATTGTGCAAGCCATCGAAATTATTGAGTATGCAAAATCGATAGATGCGCAATACATTGCCCATGGGAGTACAGGCGCAGGAAATGATCAAGTCCGTTTTGATATGATTTTCCAAACCCTCGCACCAGATATCGAAATCATCACACCGATTAGAGATCAGAAGCTCACACGACAAGAAGAAATTGCGTACCTAAAAATAAATGGTATTGATTTGGACTGGGAAAAAGCTAAATATTCAATTAATAAAGGACTTTGGGGCACCAGTGTTGGTGGCGATGAAACACTGACGTCTCACTTGGCATTACCAGAATCGGCCTATCCGTCTCAATTAGAATCTGAATCGCCAAAAACCGTAAAACTCTCATTTACAAAAGGGGAATTGACGGCACTTAATGGCATCGAAAACCCTCCAGAACTAAACATTCAACACCTCGACCAAATCGCTTCCAAATACGCGATAGGAAGAGATATTCATGTCGGGGATACGATTGTAGGCATCAAAGGACGTGTCGGTTTTGAAGCCGCTGCCGCACTTATTGTCGTAAAAGCGCATCATTTGTTAGAGAAACATACCCTAACAAAATGGCAACTTCAACATAAAGATTATCTGTCTAATTTTTATGGTATGCATTTACATGAAGGTCAGTATTTAGACCCTGTCATGCGTGATATGGAAGCGTTTTTAGCGAGTAGCCAGCACAGTGTGTCTGGAGATGTAGAAATCGTTTTGAAACCGTATCATTTTTTAATCAATGGTATTACATCGCCTCATGATTTGATGAACGCTAAGTTTGGAAGTTATGGCGAAGTTAACAACGGTTGGACCGCGGAAGAAGCGAAGGGTTTTATCAAAATAAATGGCAATCAGAACAAGATTCATCAACAAGTAAACTCAGAAGTATGATACAAGCAGGAATTATAGGAGGTGCAGGTTACACAGCTGGCGAATTGATTCGATTGTTACTCGTGCACTCTAAAGTTGAAATCAATTTTGTATTTAGTACGTCAAGTGCAGGTAAAAAATTAAGTGCGATTCATCAAGATTTGGTAGGGTCTACTGAGCAACTGTTTACAGAGGCTGTCAATACGGAGGTGGATATTTTGTTTCTGTGTTTAGGACATGGAAATTCAAAATCATTTTTAGAAAAAAACACGTTTTCAAATACTACAAAAATTATTGATTTATCAAATGATTTTAGGCTTACACCTGATGCCGTATTTCAGGGTAAACATTTTGTATATGGCTTACCTGAACTAAATAAAACCGCCATTCAATCGGCGCAATACATTGCAAATCCAGGCTGCTTTGCAACAGCCATTCAGTTGGCAATTTTGCCTTTAGCAGCTAGTGGTTTAGTAGAAGATGCCATTCATGTCAACGCTGTAACAGGTGCTACAGGCGCAGGGACTGCCTTGTCGGCAACCACACATTTTACATGGCGTGTTGATAATTTTTCACATTATAAGGCCTTTAACCATCAGCATTTGGGCGAAATTCATCAAACCGTAGATTCGCTTCAAGAAAATTTAGAGAGCGAGATTCATTTTATTCCAAATCGCGGAAATTTTTCGAGGGGTATTTTTGCTACGCTTTACACCAAATACAGCGGCACTTTAGAAGACGCAAAAACACTTTTTAAAACCTATTATAAGGATGCCGAATTCACCATCATTTCAGATGAAAACATTCATTTAAAGCAAGTCGTAAACACCAATAAATGCTTACTTCAATTAGAAGTGCATGATGGAAAACTACTCATTACAAGTGTGATCGACAATTTACTCAAAGGCGCTTCAGGACAAGCGGTGCATAACATGAACTTAATGTATGGTTTTGAAGCACATTTGGGATTACAACTTAAAGCTAATTATTTTTAAATAACAACAGTATGAAAATAGCAATCATCGGCACAGGAAATTTAGGGAGTTCAATTGCCAAGGGACTTATTACAAATAATGCGATTACAACCTTATATCTTACCAAAAGAAATGTAAATGGTTTAGCAGATTTTGAAGGCTATAAAAACGTCTTTCTAACGGCTGATAACACAGAAGCCATTCAAAAATCGGACATCCTTATTTTTGCAGTACAACCTGCACATTTAGAAAAAATTCTAATAGAAGCGCAACCTTTTTTAACCGAAAAACACGTTTTGATTTCTACAATTACAGGCTTTTCAATTTCGAGAATAGAAAATCTAGTAGGAGCAGATCAGTTTATCATCCGAGCTATGCCAAATACAGCCATCGCCGTCGGAAAATCGATGACCTGTGTTTGTAGTAATGAAAAAGGCAAACAACGTCTAGCCGTTGCCGAAGCCATCTTTAACCGACTAGGGACAACCATTTCAATTCCAGAACAACAAATGCAAGCCGCCACCGTGGTGTGTGCGAGCGGGATTGCGTTTTGGATGCGATTGATTAGAGCGACTACACAAGCGGCGATACAACTTGGATTTGATGCAGAAGAGGCTCAAAACCTAGCGATGTTTACTTGTGAGGGCGCTGCCAATTTATTAATTACTTCTGGCAATCACCCAGAACAAGAAATTGACAGAGTGACCACACCAAACGGCTGTACTATTGAAGGGTTGAACGAAATGGAACACAAAGGATTGAGTTCCTCTCTGATTCAAGGAATGGTGGCGTCATTTGACAAAATTAACAGTATTAAAGCCCAGTAATTATGAGTTTATTTGATGTATATCCACTTTTTGATGTGACGCCAGTAAAGGCGAAGGATGTTTTTATATATGACGAGAAAGGCACTGAATATTTAGATCTTTACGGGGGGCATGCTGTAATTTCGATCGGACATTCCCATCCTGAGTATGTCAATGCATTGACCCAACAACTTCAAAACATTGGATTTTATAGCAATGCTGTGCAGAATCCAATTCAAAATAAATTAGCAGATCAATTAGAACAGCAATCTGGATGTAAAGACTATGCGTTGTTTATGTGTAGTTCAGGAGCAGAAGCCAATGAAAACGCCTTAAAACTAGCCTCTTTTCATACCAATAAAGCAACCGTTATTGCGTTTGATAACTCCTTTCATGGTCGAACGTCGGCCTGTGTAGCAGCGACAGATAATCCTAAAATTGTAGCGCCTTTAAACGCCCAACAACAGGTGCGGTTTTTACCACTTGGAAACTTAGAGTTGGTGGAAAATACTTTGAAATCAGAACCTATTTGTGCGATTATCATTGAGTGTATTCAAGGGGTAGGCGGGCTCGATGAAAGTACCACCGAATTTTATAAAGGTCTGGAAGTACTCTGTACCAAATATGATACAGTTTTAATTGCGGATGAGGTACAATCAGGCTTTGGTCGTACGGGTGATTTTTTCGCGTTTCAAAAACACGGACTGACGCCGCATATTATTTCAATGGCTAAGGGGATGGGTAATGGATTTCCTGTTGGAGGCATTTTGATTCACCCAAGTATTAAAGCTTCTTACGGGTTGCTAGGCACAACGTTTGGGGGCAACCACCTAGCAAGCACGGCCACTTTAGCGGTTTTGAACGTTTTAGAATCGGAAGATTTAATGCAAAACACCAAAGCAATGTCGGCGTATTTCAAGGAAAAAGCTAAGGCGATCCCGCAACTCAAACAGCTCAAAGGCCGGGGTTTGATGTTGGGATTAGAATTTGATTTTCCTGTGGCTGCCCTTCGTAAAAAATTACTTTTTGATCATTTTTTATTCACAGGCAGTTCCAAAAACCCTAATCTAATTCGGATTTTACCACCCTTAACAATTCAAGCCTCACATATCGACAGCTTTTTTAATGCCTTAGCACAAGAATTATGAACCAATATATAAAAATAAATGACCTTCCCAATATTACTTCAGCAGTAGAGGAAGCGATTGCTTTAAAATCGGATCCTTATAAGTATAAAAATTTAGGGTCTCAGAAAACTTTAGTAATGTTGTTTTTTAATGCGAGTCTTCGAACGCGGTTAAGCACCGAAAAAGCAGCCAAACACTTAGGGATGGACGTGATTGTTTTGAATGTCACAGATGCTTGGCAATTAGAATTTGATTCTGGGGTTGTTATGAATCTCGATAAATCAGAACATGTCAAAGAAGCGGCTCAAGTGATATCACAATACGCGGATATTTTAGCAGTTCGTGCCTTTCCTTCTTTAACAGACAAGGAAAAGGATTTATCGGAGTGGATTATCAACAGTTTTGTGAATTATGCCACAGTGCCTGTTGTTAATATGGAAAGTGCAACGGGACATCCGCTGCAAGCGTTCGCTGATGCGATTACGATAGAAGAACTAAAAACAAAGAAAAATCCTAAAGTCGTGCTTTCGTGGGCACCACATCCTAAAGCATTGCCGCATGCAGTGGCCAATTCGTTCATTGAAATGATGCAGTTGATTGAGGTCGACTTTAGTATCACTCACCCCAAAGGGTATGAACTAGATGCCGTTATCGTTAAAGACACGCCCGTAACTTTTACGCAAGAAGACGCGCTTAAAGATGCTGATTTTGTGTATGTAAAAAACTGGAGTAATTATAATGATTATGGCAAAATCACCTCTCAAGATTCCGATTGGATGATGACCAAAGACAAACTTGGTACTGCCAAATTCATGCATTGTTTACCTGTCAGGCGAAATGTAGTGGTTGAAGATGCTATATTAGATAGTGACCAGTCTGTGGTAATTGCACAATCCAAAAACCGAACTTATGCAGCACAATTGGTGCTGAAAAAAATCCTTGAAAATGGATAAAAAAATAAGACTTAAAATCATTAAAATCGGCGGAAATGTTATTGATGATGCTAAAGCATTGTCCTCATTTCTAACCCTATTCTCATCAATTGAGGGCCCTAAAATTTTGGTGCATGGCGGTGGAAAATCGGCCACTGCCTTGGCAGAACAAACTGGATTAGAAGTTAAAATGATTGATGGCAGACGTATTACAGATGCTGCAACCTTAGAATTGATTACGATGGTATATGCGGGTAAAATCAACAAAATGATTGTTGCTCAATTACAAGCTTTCGACTGCAACGCGCTTGGCTTCACAGGAGCAGACGGCAATAGCATTAGTTCGGAAAAAAGACCAGTTTCAATCATCGATTATGGTTTTGTGGGCGATGTAAAAAACGTGGAAACATCGACCTTAGAATTACTACTAGAACATGGTGTTTCACCAGTATTTTGTGCCATTACTCATGATAAAAAGGGACAACTCTTAAATACGAATGCAGATACGATCGCCTCTGAATTAGCCATTGCATTTGCGACACACTTTGAAGTGGAGCTGTACTATTGCTTTGAGAAAAAAGGCGTTTTAAAAGATGTTAATGATGACGATTCTGTCATTCAAACCATTACGAAATCATCCTATAAAAAATTACTAGATGCCCAGATAATTTTTTCTGGGATGTTACCAAAACTAAATAACTGTTTTCATGCTTTAGACCATAAGGTTTCTAAAGTGTGTATCGGTACACCAGAAATGTTGCTTGATTCTAAAGCAATTTTCACAACACTTACGATTCAATGACCTTAGAAAATTTAACAGCATCCGCCATTCAATTATTAAAAGATTTAATTGAAATCCCTTCGTTTTCGTCGGAGGAACATTTAACTGCTGCGCGTATTGAAGCTTGGTTTACAACCTATAACATTCCGTTTCAGCGGTCTCAAAATAATATTTGGGCTACCAATGCCGATTTTGATGCGTCCAAACCTACACTACTTTTAAATTCTCATCACGATACTGTGAAACCCAATAACGGTTACACCAAAGAACCGTTTAAGGCGCAAGTCGAAGACGGCAAACTTTTTGGACTGGGTAGTAATGATGCCGGCGGCTGTTTGGTGTCGTTGATGGCAACTTTCACACATTTTTATAACCATAAAAATCTAAATTATAATCTTGTTATTGTGGCTTCTGCAGAAGAAGAGAGTAGTGGGGATGCCGGATTAAATAGTATGTTATCGATCATACCCAAAATTGATGTGGCGATTGTAGGAGAGCCGACTTTAATGCAACTCGCTGTGGCCGAAAAAGGCTTGGTAGTTTTTGATGCACTGGTGAAAGGCACGCCTGGTCATGCAGCACACCCTAATGCAGATAATGCAATTTATAACAGCATAGAGGTCTTGCAATGGTTTAAGGATTTCCGCTTCGAAAAAGATTCTAACTCTTTAGGTCCTGTGAAAATGACCGTCACACAAATCAACGCTGGAAAGCAACACAATGCCATACCTGCTGGGGTCGAGTTAGTGGTGGATGTGCGTGTCAATGATCAATATACCAACAAAGAAATCGTAGACATTCTTCAAATAAGCGCGCCTTGTGAATCGATTATTGCAAGAGGTTTGCGCTTGAATTCTTCCTCCATTCCTATAACACATCCTTTGGTACAAGCTGGCATCGCTTTAGGGCGTAAAACGTATGGCTCACCAACCCTTTCTGACCAATCGGTATTAAGCTGTCCGTCTTTGAAATTAGGCCCCGGCGATAGCACACGTTCACACACTGCTGATGAATTTATCTACGTCAAAGAAATCGAAGAAGGTATCGCCTTATATATTCAATTATTAACTAAACTAATATCAGTATGAAACTTTGGGACAAAGGCATTTCAATAGATAAATTCATTGAAAAATTTACTGTCGGAAACGACCGAGAGATCGATCTTAAAATTGCGACTTACGATATGCAAGCCTCTTTGGCGCATGCACAGATGTTGGTTAAAATTGGGCTTCTTGACGCTGAAGAACTCAAGCAAATCGAAGTGGTATTTGACAGTCTTCAGTCGAAATTAAGTGAAGGCACTTTTGTAATTGATGCACAGTTTGAAGACATCCACTCAAAACTTGAGTATGAACTTACTAAGGCCTTGGGCGATACGGGAAAAAAAATCCATACGGCACGCTCCAGAAATGATCAAGTTTTAGTAGCCCTTCAACTGTACTACAAGACTAATTTAGGGACGATACAACATAAAACTAAAACCTTTTTTGAAACCTTGATAGCCCTAGCGGACACCCATAAGTCAGCCTTGTTACCGGGCTATACACACTTGCAGGTAGCCATGCCTTCGTCTTTTGGACTGTGGTTTTCTGCCTATGCTGAATCACTTATCGATGATGTATATGTGTTACAAGCGGCTCAAAAAGTGGTGGATCAAAACCCTTTGGGATCGGCAGCTGGTTATGGAAGCTCGTTTCCAATTGACAGAGATTTTACAACCAAAGCTCTCGGTTTTAAAACCTTAAAATACAATGTAGTGGCAGCACAAATGAGTCGCGGCAAAAACGAACGCATTATCGCATCGGGTTTAGGGAATTTAGCCAACACGCTCGGAAAAATGGCGATGGACATTTGTTTGTATATGAGTCAAAACTTTGATTTTATTGGATTTCCAGAAGCACTCACCACGGGGAGTAGCATCATGCCTCACAAGAAAAACCCCGATGTTTTTGAATTGATTCGTGGGAAGTGTAACAAGCTTCAAAGTTTGGAAACGGAGATGCTATTGATTACCAATAATTTGCCGAGTGGTTACCATCGAGATTTTCAGTTACTTAAAGAAAATATGATCCATGCGTTTGAAGAACTGGAATCCATTTTGGAGATCTTTAATTATGCTATCCAACAAATCCAGGTGAAAACAATAGATTTGAAAGATCCAAAATATCTCTATCTTTTTACGGTAGACAGTATCAATACTTTGGTAATGCAAGGCGCATCGTTTCGTGAAGCCTATCAGACTATTGGGGCACAAGTGCAGGATGGGACTTATAAATCAGACACAAGCATTCCGCACACCCATTTAGGGAGTATTCATAATTTGGCACTGGAAGCGATTAGCGCTAAATATCCTGTTTAGGCGTGGTATAATTTTTTAGAACTACAACTCCCTTGTCAGCGATTTGACAATCTTATTATCTGCTAAAAACGCTTTTAAAATTACTTTTAGGGCGGTGTAGGTTGGTACGGCCAAAATCATTCCGGTGATGCCAAATAAGATGCCTCCGATGATGATGACTAGAAAAATTTCAAGCGGGTGTGATTTCACACTTTTTGAGAAAATGATGGGTTGACTCACAAAATTATCAATGAGCTGTGCAAAGACATAGCCTATAAATACATAGGAAGTCTTTGGAAGAATTTCACTTTGAAAGTCCAATCCGAGGTTACTGCTCATCGTTAAAAACAACACTAAAAAACAACCGATCATGGGCCCTACATAGGGAATCAAATTCAGCAGGGCGCAGAGAAACGCAATGACAATACTGTTTTCTACTCCAAAAATCATCAAAATAATTGTATAGAGGATAAACAAAATACTAATTTGAAATACCAACCCAATAAAATACCGTGATAACAACTGCTTAATCGTTTCTAAGGCAGTTCTTAATTTGGTTTCATTTTTTTTGTTGGTGAACACATAGATGGCGTTTTCCATGATTTGGGTATCTTTCATCAAGAAAAATGTAATAAATAGCACTGAAAATAATCCAATACTTAAGGTACCAATGGTGCCAACAATTTCGTTCAAAAAGTTTGGAATAACATTGATGTTTTCAAAAAAGTCATAGTGTTTGATTTCATCGAGCACGTTGATGCCATGCCCTAAAAAGAAAGCATTGATTTGATTTATTAAATTTTGAACTGTTTCCTGAAGCGTCTCGATATTTAATAGCGAGAGATTTTCACCTTGCTTCTTAATCAATGGAATAAAAAGACTGATGAGTCCCATAAATATTAATAGAAAAAGGGCCATGGTGGTGACCACCGCTAAGCCATTTGGGAATTTAAATTTACGTTTCAAAAACAAGTTTATAGGGCGTCCAATGAGGGCTATCACAGAAGCGATCGCGATGTAGACGAGTACCGACTGAATTTTGTACAAAAAAAATAGCAACAAAAACCCTCCAATAAGGATGCCGATGGTTTTTAAAATACTTTTGATTAAAGAATTTGAGTTCATCAATTTTTAAATTTGGTATAAATGTAATAAAAATTTAAAAACTAACGACAAATAGATTGTTTGTGTCAGTGAAAATATTAGAATATAAATGACAGTAGTTTAGGGTATTTTATAATTGTTAATTTTTTATTATTTTTACAGTTGTTAATTAACCAACGATCTCTATTATGCGGAATTTTTATATAGTAAGTATCCTTTTACCATTGCTTTCATTTTCTCAAATTGACCATTGGGAAAGCGTTGTGCTGCCTGGAGACAACTGGGATTACCTTGTGCCAACGTCTCAACCTGACACGAATTGGAATCAGTCAGGGTTTGATTCTACAAGTTGGAGTACAGGCCCTTCAGGCTTTGGTTATGGAGATGACGATGATACAACGGCTATATTACCTACTATTTCTGTATATATCCGTAAAACTTTTGAGATTACAGACGTTACGGCGTTGGGATTCTTGGTGTTAGATATCGATTATGATGATGGCTTTGTGGCTTATTTGAATGGAAATGAAATTGCAAGAAATCTGGTTTCAGGGGATGTTCCAGCTTTTAATCAGGCAAGTGAGGGTTTGCACGAGGCATCACTCCCTAATGGCTATGCTCCAGATCGTTTTGAGATTGATCTCACATATTTGACCACAGGCACAAACACCATTGCTGTGCAAGTGCATAACGAATCAATAGAGTCATCCGATATGAGCGCACTTCCAGTACTGTCTTTAGGGATTAATACCACGGATACGTATTACAGATCACCCCCATCTTGGTTTGTAGAACCTGTTGTTCCAATGGATGTGAATTTTGAGTCGTCTAATTTACCAATCGTTGTGATTGTGACCGATCAAGGCCAAACAATCCCAGACGAACCTAAGATTGATGCGACCATGAAAATTATTTATAAAGGGGAAGGGGAGCGAAATTATCTAACCGATGCGAGTGACGCTTCTAATCTTGATTTTGATAATGCTATTAAAATTGAATATCGCGGATCTTCTTCTGCGCTTTTAGATAAAAAACAATATTCTTTAACGACCTATGATGCAGAAGGCGAAAAAGATAATGTTAAGCTTCTTGATATGCCCAAAGAAAACGATTGGATATTGAATGGACTTGCGTATGACCCCTCTTTTATAAGAGATTATATGAGTTATAAATTATCAAATTTTACAGGGAACTATGCGTCCAGAGGTCGCTATTGTGAAGTGGTGTTAAATGGCGAATTTCAAGGTCTTTATGTATTACAAGAAAAACTAAAGGCAGATGATAACCGAATTAATATTAATAAAATCAAAGAATCACATACGACCCTTCCTAAACTCACAGGCGGCTATATCACTAAAACCGACAAAGTAGAAGGGGAAGAAGTAGCCGCTTGGTCCATGGGTAATTATCGTGGGTATCAAAGTAACTTTGTGCATGATGTTCCCAAAATGTCCGAAGTTCAGCCTGAACAACATGCGTATATTAAAGGGGAATTTGAAGCACTTGCAACGCAAGTCTCAGCACCAAGTAACAGCGCAATAACAGATGGCTACCCGTCAATCATTGACATCCCTTCTTTTGTGGATTTTATGCTACTCAACGAATTGGCTTCCAATGTAGATGCGTATGAGTTTAGCACCTTTTTTCATAAAGATCGAAATGATAAATTAAGAGCAGGCCCTATTTGGGATTTTAATTTGACCTTTGGTAATGATTTATTTTTTTGGGAATTTGACAGAAGTAAAACCGATATTTGGCAATTTAATGACGGCGGAAATGACGGGCCTAAGTTCTGGAAAGACCTTTTTGACGATGCAGTCTTTAAGTGCTACTTGACCAAGCGATGGCAAGCGCTAATCGCCACAGGAATGCCTTTGAATGCAACAGAAATTTCTGCATTTATTGATACCACCACCACGCTCATTTCAGAAGCAGCCGTACGTCAAGAAACTGCCTCAGGGACTACTGGTCAATTCGAACAGCAAATAATTGACATAAAAAACTTTATTGATGCGCGCATCACTTGGATTTCAGAGCAGCTCACAGACACAAGTTTGTGTGCGACTGTCACAACACCGCCCTTGATGATTTCTAAAATCAATTATAATCCTTCAGTGGATATAGGTTTGGAGTCCGATGATTTTGAGTTTATTGAACTAACAAATAACAGTACAACGCCGATTGATTTAACAGGTATTTATTTTGGGGGCTTAGGATTTGTATACCAATTTGAGGATGGTGCTACATTATCAGGAGAGACCGCTATCTTTTTGTCAAACGATAACGACTCTTTTAATGCGCGCTATGGTGTTGACTCTTTTGGGGAGTTTTCTAGAAATTTATCCAATAGTAGCCAAACTTTAATGCTAAGAGATGCCTACGGGAATGTTATCGATGAAGTGACTTATAGCGATGATGCCCCATGGCCAGAAACCGCAGACGGAGATGGTTTTTTCCTTAAACTTGTGAGTTTGGATTCAGACAATAGTTTGGCAGCGAGTTGGGTAGCGCAAGAAGATATTGCAGATAATTTAGCAGTAAACTCCATTCAATCTAAAACTTTTGTGAGCCTCTCTCCAAATCCAGTATCGGATATATTAAAATTAAAAATTGCTAAAGGAAACATTTCAAATATCAAAATTTGGAGTGTTAATGGTCAATTATACGACTCTTATACTTTAAATAACCAACAGTTTGAAATTGATTTAAGTAACTATGAAACCGGACTTTATATTTTACAAATTCAAACAAATAACGAATTAGTGTATAAGAAAATAATTAAAAACTAAATAATTATTTAATTTGATATCTAAGTCCTAAAAACCCATTAATGCCTTGGTTGGAGTAATACACATAACTCGGGTCAAATGTTAGTGCTTTCGGATTATTTGGGGTGGCAATTACTTGGCCATTGGCACCAAATTCTACGCCTTTATCAAAGGGATCAAAAGCGCGTGCGATACTATTCGAAGGGGGCTTAAAATTGAATATGTTTTTGATGCCAGCATACAACTCAAATTCCTTGTAACTATAGGTTGACTGTATGTTCATTATATTGATGACCGGACTGTGGGAATCTCTAGTGTCTAGAGCACCAAGCAAGGGAAGTTTCATAGGACCAATAACCGTTCCAGAGAGATCAAATATAATTTTTGGATTATAGATCGTGTAGCTTATTCTGTAATTTCCTGAAAATTTTTCGGTTAAAAAAGGGTATTCTGTTTCGTTATTTTTAATAATTTTTGAATCTATAAATGTAGCACCTAAGTTTACTTTGAGTCCATTTGCTGACAAGCTATTGATGTTTAAGGTGACGCCTTGTGTCACCGATTTGCCGTCCAAGTTGCTATAAATAATCTGGTTTGGATTGGTTTCATAATCGGGAAGAATTCTATTTGAAAATACCGTTTTGAATACACTGAGGTCCAAATCAAAAATAGTTCCATATTTAGAATACAATTTTTGATTCCAGTTTACATTTATATTCCATGATTTTTCAGGGAGAATAGCTTCAGTAAACACAACCTCTCTAGCGCCAGTAAGCGCCGCATGGTCTTCTGTAAATACATTGACGACTCTGTATCCTGTTCCAAACCCAAGTCGCATAATTGCGCTTTCGTCTTTACTAGCCCATTTATAGTTTAGCCGTGGCGTCCAGATATCACCATAAATAGAATTTTTATCATATCGAATTCCAGAGAGTAGAGTTTGGGAATCATTAAGTTTCCATTCGTCTTGTACAAATAGTCCCGGTAAATAGGTTACATCTTTGGTGGCAGTAGCGGGTGTATTGTCGTCATAACTCGTATATCTATACGTAGCACCAAGCAATAGGTTATGGTTTTTTAGTGTTTTAGAATACACACCTTGCAAAAAACCAATGGTTTGTAACGCATTATAAGATGTGGTTCCATACACTGAGTTTTGGTCGTGATTATTTAGACTGTATTGTAAAAATATATTTTCTGAGACGTCATATTTTCCAAATACTTCAATTCTACTGGTATAAATACTTTCACCATAAACTTGATCGCCGCCTCTATAATCTGAATTCCAGTTCATCTCGCCACCCCAGCGATCTTCATAAAAATAGCGAAAAGCCACACTGTTTTTTTTAGCTTTAATTTTATTAAAAATTGAAATCCTGTGTTGTAAGGTCAAATCAGTAAATCCATCACCGTTATTATCGATGGGGTTTGAATAGTTAAAATAATTAACGCCAATCAACCCTTGAATGGTTTTTAAAGTATATTTAGCACCAAGGTCTACGTTTAATTCGCCCCATGAAGTCGTATATGTTTCAATGTTAAATGGCTGTACATTTTCAGGAAGTTTTGTAATTAAATTAATAACACCTCCAATCGCTTCAGAGCCGTATAGGGTAGAGGCAGGGCCTTTTATGACTTCTAGTTGTTGGATGAGTGATTGCGGAATTCCAGACAGTCCATAAACCGTCGATAAACCACTAACCAAGGGCAGTCCGTCAATCAGAACCATGGTGTTGGCGCCTTCTTGTCCGTTGATATGAATATCCCCCGTATTACAAATATTACAATTAAGTTGAGGTCTAACACCATTTATACCTTCAATAGCTTCAAAAAAACTCGCTTTTGGAGTTGCTCTAAAAAAGTCGGCAGTGTAGAGTTCTATTTGTACGGCACTTTTAAGTTTTGAAACTTGGCGAAGTGTGCCAGATATTACAATTTCGTCCAAACTGTTAGTCTCTAACACAATGATTCCGAGATCACTACTGTTGCCTTCTACATATATTATTTTTGGTGTGAAGCCAACATATGATACGATGAGTTTGTTTTCGCCTATTTCAGATTCAATCGAAAACGTTCCATCTTCATTAGAAATCGTACTTTTACTATTTGTGCTGTTGTAGACAGTAGCCCCGAAAAGTGAGTTATTATCTTGGTCTTTAACAACCCCCTTTATGGTTTGTGCCAACGAGATGTTTGAAAAAATAAAAAATAGGACACAAATAGTATTATGTTTTACGCTCAAAGTTGTAAATTTAGTGAGATTAAATAAAAATTGTTCACTACCGCAAAACTAATGAAAAAAACCAAAGAAAAAGAACATTATTTAAAGGAAATTTACAAACTAGAAGTGAGTGGTCAAATGATTTCAGTTTCAGGCCTTTCTTCGTTGTTTGGTATTTCTAAATCATCAGTCTCTAACATGGTTAAAAAACTGGTGGTTATGAAATTGCTAAACTCAGCGCCGTATAAGGCTATTGAGCTTACTTCGGAAGGGCGCGAACTTGCGCGAACTATTGTCGCAAAGCACCGTTTGGTTGAATTGTTTTTAGTAGAGGTTATGGGTTTTGAACCAGAAAACGTTCATGAAATTGCTGAAGAAATTGAGCATATAGAGAGCCCTCCATTTTTCAGAAAAGTAAAACAAATGTTAAGCCAACGAAAAACGGATCCCCACGGTAGCCCTATCCCAGATGTTGAATTTTAACAGTAGCTTAAAAAAGAGTATTATAAAACGTCTTTTTGAATTCACGTTTTACCCCTAAAAAATAACCATTAGCCCTGTTTTTTTTAGTTGATTCTACGTAATTTTAGGCTTTCATATAAGATTGCTTATAACAGTAGCCATAGAATGGGGTTTGAACTTAATTCAAAAATATAACTGTTAAAATCGAATAAATTTTTAAAACATTAAATTTACAAAAACTATACAAATGTATTTATATAAACGAATCCCACTGACCGTATCATTGTTGCTCATTTGTAGCTGTAACAATAATGATGAAGACACAACACCAATTGATACAACTGTATCAGAAAACTGTATAACAGACCAAGCCCTAAATGACACTCGAGGCGACTGTAATGTTAACCTAACATTTACGTCGCAATTTCAGGAGTCAACGTCAGAAACAGCTAGAACAGTGGTGTCAAATAGTATACCCAGCCATAGGGTAGGTCTTTTTGGCGGTGGACTAAATTCATTAAATCCAAATGCAATTTCTGAGCAATCTGAAAATTATACGATTAGCGTAAACCCTACGGTTTCAGGAAATTTTACGCCGTTACTTTCAACAACTGGAGTTGGTAGAAATGCAGGGCCTCAATATTCTTTTGGAGTTTTATTGAACGGCGTGGAGTTAGACCCTGTTGCAGCCGAACCATTTCCTCACGAAGGAATGATGAGTCCAAATGTAAATTGGGAGTGGAATCTTGAAGCCTTGAATGTAAACCTGGGTTTAGATTGTAATAATGCACATGTACAACCTACTGGTAAATATCATTATCATGGCTCACCTGTTCTTTTCTTACAAAATTTAAACATACCAGCCAATCAAATGGTATTAATTGGTTATGCTGCGGACGGCTTTCCTATATACTATAAGTATGCCTATATTTCAGCATCTGATACTACATCTGCTGTGATTGAAATGACACCGAGTTATCAATTAAAATCAGGGAATAGACCTGGAGATGGAACAACGGCTCCTTGTGATGCTTACAATGGAATTTATTCTAACGATTACGAATTTGTAGACGGATTAGGAACACTAGATGAAGCAAATGGCAGAACAGGCATAACACCAGACTATCCAGCCGGAACCTACTATTATGTAATTACAGATGCTTTTCCAAGCATTCCACGTTATTTTAGAGGTACCCCTTCTGATGATTTTAAAATTGGAATGTAAATGAGGGCCGTTTTACTATTTTGTTTTTTTAGTCTGTATAGTAATTTAGGACATGCCCACGAAACAAATGAAGCCTTTTTTACATTTATTCAAAAGGAAACTACCGTTGAAATTGAAGTAGAATTCCCTTGGACACTGCGCAATGCATTGATAGAATTCAATCCATTATTAGAAAATTCAACGACTAAGAAAGAATTTGAAAACACATTTTCTAACTATATCAAAGAAACTATTATTTTAAAGGACAAGAACGGAAAATTACTTCATTATCAAGGATTTATAGAACTAGAGACTAAGGGCCACTCACATCAAAATAGTTATTTATTAATTTTCAAAGGCACTAATTTATTTGAGGTAATAAATACCATTATGTTTAACGTGAATGACAATCAAGTTAACTATAATAGTATAACTATCAACTCAACTGAAATGACTTTTAAAACAAAAAAAGGTTCAAATAAGTTCTATATAAACGATAGTACGACGGCTAATTATAGTTATTTTTTACTTTTGCTTGTGCCTATAATTTTTGGTCTAAATTATTTTAATAAAAATCATTGGCATAAAAACAGTTAGTTTCGACACACTGCATAGTTAGTGCAACAATGAGCAATTAATTAAAGGATACACACACATATATATTTTTATTGATTTGGACTGCGGCACTCTAAGTTACGATCCATTAATCATAACGACTATTTATAGCTCTACTATGATTTCATTTTTGCGATTAAAAACTTCGTAAGGTGCATTGTAACCTAAAAAGAAAAATTGGTTTGTAAAAGGAATGCCTTCTTTATCTAGAGCTGCTTTCAATTTCTGTTTGTACGTTTCAATTTTTTCATCATTTGCCCAACCGTTAAAACGTATAGCAGCAACTGTTTTTGCAGGTTCTTCCCTAAATTTAATTTGAGATTGGTTGGGCTGCGGCAGTGTTTTCATATTAAATTTCTTTGGCACCACAAACGACATTGTCATAGAATCTTCTAAGGACATGGCCACTGGTGAGGTCATCGCTATTTTTTTGTTCTGTTTATTGGCACCAAAAATGTAACCCGCTAAAATAGAAAATCCCTCACTTGAAGCCTCTTTATATGAAGAGCCAGCGAGTTTTACAGAACTAAATAAAGTGGTATCATACCCACGTATTTCAAATAGGTCATAGGTTTTAGTGACAACATAAGGATACGTTTCAATGTTCCGTTGACTCCTTAGAGCAAAAAGTTGAATAATGATAAAAGCGACTGCTAGGACGCCAAGTATAATGGATGCTATTTTCATAATCGTTCTGTTATTTTTTGTTTTTTTTGAAAACAAAAGAAATGAGTCTAGGGATTCCTTTTTTTGGAGTCGTGTCAAACCATTCATTAATTTCCAAGAGTTCAAAGTTATTGTTTTTTGCAGCATTAAGATAGTCTGTAATATGATGGGTATAGACTTCTAGTTCCTCAGTTCCATTTTCAGTTTCATATCGAGCTTTGCTTCCAGAGTACTGTTTAAAGGGATGTAATTCACTGATAAAAAACAATCCATTTTCCTTTAATTTTTGATATGCTTGATTAAAAATGAAATTTAAATTAGCGATGTGTTCAAGGGTTAGACTTGCCGTTACCAAGTCTGCGAATTGATTTTCGATATCCCAATTTTTGTTGAGATCTGCACTTTTAAACTCTACTCGAACATCGTTTATTTTTTCTTGGGCAATACGCAGCATTTCTTCTGAGAAATCAAGCCCAACCACGCATTCGGCTTTGGAGAGCAACCATATCGTATTTTTGGCTGTGCCACAACCGAGTTCTAAAACAGATTTGAACTCGTATTTTTTTAGAGTTTCCACAGTTGCTGTAAGGTCTAAATCACGCGTCTTGTTTTCATTCGTGTCGTACTGTTCAGCCCAAGCATTATATGCGAATTCGATGCTCATAAATTTTTGTATTAAATATGGTCTATTGGTTAATAGTCAAATTTAACAAATAAATTACAAACATAAAATTTGATATTTATATAACATTGTTTAAGCAGTTAATTCAGTCCATACAATCCAAAATAAAAAAAACCTACACAAGCAAGCTTGGTAGGTTTTCGAAATAAAGTGAATTGTGACTAATTCAAATTTATTGAACCGCGACATTAAACGTTGCAATAACATCTGATTCTCCACCTGCATCGTCAATACCTGTATTTGGTTTTGTAGGCTCATGACGCAATGTAAATGTTAATGTTCCAGAACTCACGGCTCCTGCAACCAAGGTAAACTCGGTTCCTAGTTTATTACCATCAGTATCCAGATTTTCATTGGAAGTTGTGATGTCTAAGTCGTCCCCTGATGTATAGAAAAATTGGTGCTCTAAATTTTCTTCTTCAACTTCTTCTGTGATGTCTTCAGCTGGATCTACAGTTTCGTTAAGTAGAACAATGCTACCACTGTACGAGACACCAGCGGCTAAATTACCTGTAGTAATAACGGGTTCATTAGGACCATCACCGTCCAAGTCACGAGTCTGTAAGATAACTGTTGCGCCACCGCCCTCAGGGACAAGAGTAACAGTCAGTGTGGTAATCACTTCTTCTTCGTTTACGGGTTGTGGCTGTTGGTCATCGTCTTTTGAACAGCCGATAAATAATGTACTTATGATTAATGCTAGAGTTAAAAATTTGATCTTTTTCATTGTTTTTGTTTTAATAATTGTTTTAATAATTGATTTTAAGATTTAATAAAATGTTTCTGCCCAAATCATCTGCATAATAGCGCAAACGGTTTAGGTAGTTTCGGTAGGATGTGTTTAGCACGTTTGTAATCCAAAGTCCTACCGTTAATTTTGATTTTTGATTGAGATTAATATCTATACTCGAACTGAAATTAAGCAAATGATACGCGTCTGGTGTAGAACTCACATCAAGCTCTTGCCGTATTTCGGTTTCAGGAATAAATACTTCAAAATTAGTATTAGGATAGTTGTTTTGTTTAAAATGATACGCGCTTTGTAAAGCCAAGCGAATGTTATTGAATTCGGAATTTTGATAGACAATTTCATTGCTTATGTTTACAGGGGGCATACCAATTAATGGCACATTAAGCGTACGATCATAGCCTTTGACCAAAGAGAATTGACTCTTTAAACGATAATTTTCAGCAAAAGCATAGGAGGCATCCACATCTACACCCAACAATTGCGCATTTGTTTGGCGGTATTCCCAGACTTGAAACTCCCCACTTAACGTCCACCGGACATCTGTAGGCTCAATAACTATAAAGTCAGAAATGGTATTAATGTAGGGATTTATATTAATACTAAAAGCCTCGTTTTTCCTTTGAAATGTCAATGCAACTTTATGCGCTATTTCCGACTTGAAGCTTAAATCTCCCAGTTCGATTCGCGAAGCAGAGTGGTGCAAGCCTTCACTAAACAGTTCTGAGGGATTTGGTGCTCGAGATGCAATGGAATAGTTGAAAAATAATTTATAATCCTCTCCAAAGGCGTAGGTTGCTCCCAAGGTTCCTGAACCATTACTAAAGTTTAGTTGTGGATTGGTTAGAATTTGAGTGCTCAATTCCTCAACCACAATTTCGGGAAAGCGCTGATCATAATTACGTGATTCCCAAAAGGAGGTTTTGTAAAATTTAAAAACATCCATATACGAGTAATCATAGCGTCCGCCAGCTTCCAGAAGCAGTTGATCATTCAATTGGTAATCTACTATGAAATACAGTCCCAAGTCATACATGTTATAATCAGGAATCAATCGTCTCACCCCTGTATTTGGGTTTGCAAAGTTGTTTTGATACTTAGTAATGATTCCAGATTTCAATATGATGGCATCTGTCAAATGAGATTCTAAATCCAGTAAAACAGTGTGCGTATCTAATTGTAAATCTGATGAAGCCTTGTTTTTATCATCCCCACGTCTAATATCATATTCTAAGCGATTGTTTCTTTGAAAGTCATATTGAAAATTCAGTTTTCCAAAGGACTCAAATCGTTTAAACCCCTTTATAGTAGCCAAATGATGCGTGACATCTTGCCGTGGTGCTTTAATAGTATATGTGAAATCCTTTATAATTAATGGTATATTACTTTCTAAGGCTCTAACTTGATCCCGTGCCCCCCCTAAATGTGAAGCGGATAAAATACCAAGTTCATTTTTAAAGCGGGAATAATACCCTTCAATTCCATAGTCGAAACGGTTAAAACCGACTTTTACAGATATATTTCTTTCATAAACACCAGTATTACTCAATATATAGTCTGGAGCCTCAAAATCACCAAAACGTTTTACGGTTCCTTGAAGCGTAGCATGCCATCCGTTTTCATAACTTTTGGTCAATTGTGAGCTTAATGATAAACCACGTCCATTAGTTGTCGTGGTCATCAAACTTTTACCATACAAGCTATCTTTTACGGGAACTTTTAAGGTTTCAGCAATAATGACGCCTCCTACAGCATCGCCACTGTATTGGAGCGCACCAGCCCCTTTTATGACGCTAAGGTTACTGACTGAATTTATATCGATATTAGGCGCATGTTCTGCACCCCATTCTTGATCTTCCATCCGTACCCCATTGTTAATGATGACCACACGACTGCTGTGAAGTCCGTTAATCAATGGTTTTACAACCGTATTTCCAGTGTTTAGTGCCGATACGCCGCTCAAACTTTTTAAGGCATCTCCTATAGAGCCACTACTAAACCGCTCCAACTCTTCCTTATTAATAGTGTTTTCGTGAAGTGTTTTGCTGTTGTCGCTATAGGCTTTTCCTTCTATCGTAATTTGATTGAGTTCTTCTATATGATGCTCCAATTTAAAGGACTTATTGGTATCCCCAGAAACTTTAACCGTAAACCCTTTTGTCAAACAATAGGGGTGTGAAACCTGTATGTAATAGGTTGCATTACAAAGGTTTGAAAACGAATATGTGCCATCAAAGTTGGTCTGAACAGCTTGATCAGTTTCTGCAACAATAAGCGTTACCCCAGTGAGCAATTGCCCATCGTGAATATCGGTTACTTTTCCTGAAAGTGAATTGTCACAATTTTGTGACAACGATGTAATACTGCTGAATAGCAGTACCAATAATGCATAGTTGCGCATATAAATTCTTAAGTAATATTAAACGTGTCTGTTTGTATATTAAGAAAATACGGGGGGGCCGCGTAACTGATTGTTGGTTAATGTAGAAAAGTATAATTGTAGTGATGTATAGGTTGTATTAACCTTTACAGAAATTTGTGCTAAAATTAAATCAGGATATTTAGCGATATCATAACTAATCAATGAAATATGAAATACACATATTTCACAAGTTTTTTCAGATTTATGGAAATGTGTACTATGGTCATTACATGCCACATCTTCGTGACCCTCAATCATATGGCTAACCTGAATAGCAGTCGGAAGCATTATTGCTAATAAAAGCAATAGTGCGGCAAAAATTTTCCCAAATTTATTAGTTAGATACATTTTTTTATAAAAAAACTTATGGCTAAATTAATAAATATTTTTTTGTTAAGAACTGTTGAGAATAATATTTAAAATAAAGAGACCTCTAAAGTCGAACTATTTTGGCGAGAATTTAAAAGAATTGAATAGTCTGAGATGAATCTACTTCAAAAATTTGTATAATAATAGTAGCGGATTTTATACACTTCCTTTTCGTTTAAAAATCCCTTTTTATTTGCTTCTACCTTAACTACTAAACCGTTATTTGTTTTATAAATTGTTATATTTAGTTGCTTGAATCATTTAAATAAATCTTAAAGTGATTTTAATATTCTACAATCAATTTTAGTGTAGTTATTCCCAAAAAATCTGATTTCTAAAACA
>JGI20154J14316_10000571_pt1 | contig 33452 bp, 27 predicted proteins | sample COG_04_FD_14316 | JGI IMG/M metagenome (IMG submission 14316)
ACACGTCATCCGAGAATTGCAGCGTCTTAACACCTTGCGATTGTAGGCGGCTCAGCGCAGCACCATTGTTAGAAAGCGTTTCCGACAGCTGGTAATGGGTGGTGGCCATACCGGCGTTGGTCACGATTGCCTGATGTTGTGGCGATAATTCGTTCCACACGTCAAGATTCAAAGATCCGGTCAAAGCCGAACCTGGCTCGTGGAACCCAGCGGTATAGTAGACCTTTGCAACTTCTTGGAAGCCGGCGCGTTCGTCAGCAAACGGACCAACCCACTCGAGACCGTCCAGCGCGCCCGAAGACAGCGCCTGATACAATTCACCGCCCGGAATATTCTGAACAGAGGCGCCCAGTTTGCCAAGCACTTTACCACCCAAACCAGGCATACGGAATTTCAAGCCATTGAAATCATCGGCTGAGTTAATCTCTTTGCGAAACCAGCCACCCGACTGTGACCCGGTATTACCTGCAATGATCCCTTTGAGATTGAAAATCTCGCCCAGTTCGTCATGCAACTCCTGCCCACCACCATGGTGGTACCAATTGGTGAGTTCCTGTGCGGTGCCACCAAAGGGCACGGCAGTAAAATAAGCATAGCCCGGGTGCTGACCGATAAAGTAATAGTCAGCCGAATGGTACATATCCGCTTGGCCTGACGACACCGCATCGAACACTTCCAGCGCGCCCACCAGTTCACCTGGTGCTTTTTTATCGACAGTCAGTGCCCCATCAGACATTTCACCAATCATTTTGGCGTAGTAGCTTGACGCATCATCTAAAGCCGCAAAGCCACGTGGCCACGATTGCACCATAGTCAGAACCCGCTTGCCCGCAGCATAGGCCGGCGCCGCCAACGTGGAGGCAGCAGCCGCACTCCCACCCAGTGCCGATGTTTTTAAAAAAGAACGACGATCCATTATACTTTCTCCCAAAAGTTGATATATGGTTACGATGTAGTCCCAAGTCACCTCAAGGTCAAACCAGATCCTACATAAGGATATGAAAAAATAGCCAACCTGAAGCGTAAACTTAATTTATCTTTTGTATGTCTGACTCCTTTCACAAAAACCGGCGAGTTAACCTCTTGCCCCGATGCAGTCTGCAAAATCTGACGTAAATAATATTTGGGCTAAAAAAGCCCGTCGCGCGCCACCTTGTCGGGTCAATATCACGATGTAAGGATTTTTTTTAATTTCAGCACTCGCCCCGCGCCTGGCCATTTTTAGCCCGCCAACAAACATCTCGGAGCTTTAGACACCCCATGAAACAGCCTATTCGGCCGGCCAAAGTGTTTAACATTATCATTATCGCTCAACGCGGCCGGTTGAGCTTTGAGGCGGCCTTATTCGCGCTTTCGCTACGTCACACCAATCCAGATTTTGCTGGTAGGCTTTTTATAGCAACACCAGCGCACAACACTTTGTGGCCGCAGGATCCATCCTTGGCAGCAGGACCACTGCGCGACTTACTAAGCCAACAAGGCGGTGAGTTTGTTGAATTTGAAAGCCGCGATTTTGGCCAAACTTATCCGTATGGCAACAAGATAGAGGCGTTGGAAGTTTTGCCTGCGGGCGAAGCTTTTGTGTTTTTCGACAGCGACACCCTGATCACTGGCGACCTAAGAGACGTCCCGTTTGACTTTGCGCGTCCCGGTGCCTCTCTGCGCTGTGAGGGTACATGGCCCAAAATCTCCGAGAAAACGCCGGGTCACGCCACCATCTGGCGCGCACTTTACGATCGTTACAGCCTCGACTTTACTGGGTCACTGGACTGCGCCCGTCACGCCACAGATTGGCGCCGTTACCTCTATTTCAATGCGGGTTTCTTTTACTATCGCTGTCCAAAGGTTTTTGGCCAGCTTTATCGCGCGTATGCGGTAGATATCCGCGACGACCCTCCGCCAGAGCTGCTGGGACAAACGCTGGATCCTTGGTTAGATCAAGTGGCATTGCCGTTGGTCATTCACGCCTTGGGCGGTGGGCGTGACAGCCTGCCCCACGGGTTTCTCGATGGACGGCACTCGTGCCACTATCGTTTTATCCCGCTGCTGTATGCCCGCGAGAGTGACGCTGTTGTCACACTGTTGGACGAATTGACCTCGCCCGATCATGTTAAGTCGGTCTTAGATAACCACCCCCCTTACCGGCGCTTGATTTATGAACGACACGGCCTGCGTCTAAGACAAATGTTTGATCAGTCGGCATTGCCACAAACAGAACAAATGATCCGTAAAACAATCAAACAAACCGGGTTATGGCTGCGTTAGCCCGCAGATGATTCGTGCGCAAAATTCGAGATCGCTTCACGATATCTAAGTGCAAAACTGTCTAGATAAATTGGAGAACCTGTACAAAACATACGAGACTGCCTGCGCCTAGCGTTCTGCAAATCGCGCCCTGTAGAGGATATAGTTCCGAAATCCCTCAAGGGACGGAGACAGGCGCCTAAATCGCCTCATACCGCCACGATGTTTGTCCTGCCAGATTGTGATATCGCTTACAAAGCCATCTCAAAATTTATCGTTTGGTTGCTCAACGCAAAATAATCCTGTAGCCAAGGGGCCGATAAAACACAGGAGAAGATCATGTCGGACAGTCCAAGTTATGGCTTTGATACGCTGCAAATCCACGCGGGCGCCCGCCCGGATCCCGCAACTGGTGCGCGGCAAGTGCCGATATATCAGACAACAGCTTATGTCTTTCGCGATGCTGACCACGCGGCCGCTTTGTTTAATCTGCAGGAAGTCGGTTATATCTACTCTCGCCTGACCAATCCAACGGTTGCTGCACTGCAAGAACGGGTTGCCACACTCGAAGGTGGCGTAGGCGCAGTCTGCTGCTCATCGGGGCATGCCGCACAAATCATGGCGTTGTTTCCTTTGATGCAGCCCGGGTGCAACGTTGTTGTCTCAACCCGGCTTTATGGCGGCTCGATCACTCAGTTTAGCCAAACGATCAAACGCTTTGGCTGGTCCGCAACCTTTGTCGATTTTGACGATGTTGCCGCAGTCGAAGCCGCAATTGACGCAGACACCCGCGCCATATTTTGCGAATCCATCGCCAATCCGGGGGGATATATCACCGACCTCGATGCGATTGCTAAAGTCGCCGACGCCACCGGCCTACCACTGATTGTCGACAACACCAGTGCCACGCCGTATTTGTGCAAACCGATTGAGCACGGGGCGACCTTGGTGGTCAATTCGATGACTAAATACCTGACCGGTAACGGCACTGTCACCGGGGGAGTTGTTGTTGATTCAGGGAATTTTGACTGGTCGGCAAGCGACAAGTTCCCGTCATTAAGCCAACCTGAGCCCGCTTATCACGGTTTGAAATTCCATGAGACGTTTGGGGCTTTGGCGTTCACTCTGCACGGGATTGCAATCGGATTGCGCGATCTTGGCATGACCTTGAACCCGCAGGCCGCCCATTACACTTTAATGGGCATTGAGACTTTGTCACTGCGCATGCAACGCCATGTGGAAAACGCCGAAGCCATAGCAAAATGGCTAGAACAGGACCCACGTGTCGAAGCGGTGACTTATGCCGGGCTCTCCTCGTCACCATACTTTCACCGTGTTGCCAAAATTTGCCCGAAAGGTGCTGGCGCTCTGCTGACTGTATCGCTGGAAGCCGGCTATGATGCCTGCATGAAGCTGGTCAGCGAATTGAACTTGTTCAGCCATGTTGCCAATCTGGGTGATACTCGGTCATTGGTAATACACTCCGCCTCGACCACACACCGGCAGCTTAGCCCTGAACAACAAACCGCCGCGCAAGCCGGGCCAAATGTATTGCGGCTGTCCATCGGAACAGAGGATGTAAGCGATCTTATTGACGACCTTGATCAAGCCCTGACCAAAGCCACCAGCCAATCCTAAAACAAAGTCGCGGTCGCAAGGTGCCAAAGCGCCCTGCGATCGCGCATGACAAAAAATCGACACTACATCTCGTGCCCAGCACATTCCGGATCACCCATTGAATTGTCTGATGAACATTTCGGGATTGAGCAAATTTCAAGGGATGCGACACCCGTAAACCAACGCGTGGTCGGGTGCGCAATCATAACTATAAAATTTGTGGTCACAAAATCTGTAAAATATACTGCCAGTTTCTTAAAACCTGTGCTATATTTTATGTATCCTGACAAAGCTTGGCTATTTTCAGATGATTGCCCGTATTGAACGAGTTTCACTTTTACGTGGGCAAAACCTGATGTAGGCAGCTAAGAGGTGGGCGACGCCCTTTTTTTATCGACGGAATGGTAGACCCGAAAAATGAAACCGGATTTTGCTCTTTCATTGTCATTTGAAGGTATCAGCCTGCTGAATAGGCAGATGACTGGCTGGTCGCATGTTGGCTATGTCGATTTGGCCGCTGAAAACCTGTCCGACCATCTGGAAAAACTCAATGCAAAGGCAAAGCGCATTGCCGACGGGACTGTGTATTCCAAAATCGTCATCCCAAATGAGCAAATTCGCTATATCGTCGTGGTCTACACCGAACAACAAGATGCGAGTTACCTGCAAGTTGAAGCCGCCCTGACTGGTGCCACGCCCTATGCCGTAAGTGACTTGGTGTATGATTGGGAGGTCCACGCCGGTCAGCTTTACATTGCGGCAGTGGCACGCGAAACTCTGGAAGAAGCCGAACAATTTGCCTGTCAGCACAAATTCAATCCAGTCCGCTTTGTCGCCACGCCAGCGCAAAACACACTGCAGCGCGAAATCGACTTTGGGCCATGCGAAGGGGCCAATAGCCTGCTGCCTGCCGGGGAAAAGTTTGAACCTGATCAAACCATCATCGAAGTCGCCGGACATGTGATAGACCCCACCCCTCCTCAACCTTCAAGCGCACAGGCGAAAGCCTCTAAACCAGGCCAGACCAAGACCAAGACCACAGATAAACCGAAGCCTCGCGGGCGCACAGCTGCGCGCTCGGGGTTGGGCCCTGCGCCTAGTACCGGTCTTAGCAATGTCACGGCCGCAAATACAGCTGCGAACACCCACACAGATATTAAGATAGACCCTGAGACTAAAAACAACGGTGGCACATCAGGCCCAACAAAGAACAATCTGACAACGGCCCAATTGGCTGCCGCTGCAAGCCCACCGATTTTGCGTGCAACGCCTCTTGCAGATGATCTGGAATTATCACCGGCCTTGCTGGTGACTAATTTTGCAGCAGATGAAACAGCCCCTTCACGTCTTCCCAGCTTGATATTGACCATGGGGGCGATATTGATGCTTTCAGGTATCGCCGCTTGGATGTTTGCGCTTGGCGGCGATGATTTTTTAAACACAGCCAACACGTCAGATCAAGCAGCCTCTGACAGCGTTCCGCTGACAGCCGCAGACGTGCCCGCCCAGAACGACAGTTTGAACGCCGCAGCCCCTCTAGTTGCAACGCAACCAGATGAAACTCAGGCTTTTGCCTCTGAAGACACCGAAGATGATCTGATAGAGCTGGAAGACGACCTGCCTTTTGCTCAGGGTCCAACACCCATTACCGAACAACAGGCCAAAGTGCGCTATGCAGCCACGGGTATCTGGCTGAAGGCGCCGACGCCTCCAGAGCCAGGGTTTGCGCCCAATTCAGATGATCTTTACGCGGCCTCCATCGACCGTGAAATTCTGTCCTACGATGCCATTGCATTGCCCTCGCCTCAAGGCGGTCGCATTGATATCAGCCCCGAACAACAGCCCGACCCACCACGTTTTGGCCAAACATTCCAGCTCAATGCGCAGGGCTTGGTGATCGCCACCGCAAACGGCAGCCTGTCGCAAGAAGGCCATCTCGTGTTTCTTGGCCAACCAATAAAAGTCGCGCCAAAACGCGTGCAATCTGCCCTGGAGATTACAGAGGTTACCTCACCGCTGGCAAAACTGCGGCCACGGCTCCGGCCGGTTGGGATGGGCGAAGCCCGGGAGCGTTTAAAACTTAACGGGCGCACGCGGGCAGAAATGGCCATGTTGCGGCCAAGACTGCGGCCCGCCTCGGTCAAACCGGCAGTAGATAGCCCAGAAGTCAGTTCCGCGATTGCGGCTGTCACCAATTCTCTGGCACCTAAACTGAGACCCAAGGCACTGGAGCAAAGCGGTTCTCAGGTCGCAAACAAACAAAAACCTAAACCCAAACCAGCGAGCTTGGCATCCAATGCGAGCGTAGCCCAAAAAGCCACGCTGGTGAAAGCGCTCAACCTGCGCAAAGTCAATCTGATCGGTGTGTACGGAACATCCTCCAGCCGACGGGCACTGATACGACTGTCCAACGGACGCTACAAAAAGGTAGAAGTGGGGAACCGGATCGATGGTGGCAAAGTAACCGCAATTGGCAAAGAGCAGCTNCGCTATACTAAAAGCGGTCGCAATATCGTCCTAAAAATGCCTAAAAGCTAGACCAGAAGGATTAGATCAACCAAACGGGGCGCTCCACTATGGAGGTCGGTCAGACTGACCCACCTGACCAAAATCGGCGTCAACGACGCTTTTTCTAGGCGATTTCCGCGCGCTCGATAGATTCAAACAACGCCTGAAAATTACCCTCGCCAAAGCCTTCATCACCTTTGCGTTGGATGAATTCAAAAAAGATTGGCCCAACCATGGTGCGGGAAAACACCTGCAACAGTATTTTAGTTGTGCCACCGTTCACCACGCCTTCGCCATCGATCAATATACCATGCGGCTGCATCCGATCTACAGGCTCGGTGTGGCCTGCAACCCGGGCATGACTGAGATCATAATAGGTTTTATTGGGACGCGGCATGAACTGCACCCCATTGGCCGCAATCTGATCGGTCGCCCGGTAAAGATCATGCGTACCTACCGCAATATGCTGAATACCCTCACCGTTATAGCGCTTGAGATAGTCGACAATTTGGCCGGTCTCGCCACGATCCTCGTTGATGGGAATTCGGATACGACCGCAGGGAGAGGTCAGCGCCCGACTGATAAGGCCGGTAAATTTACCCTCAATCTTAAAAAAACCGATTTCACGAAAATTGAAAAGGTCAGTATAAAACTGCGACCAACTGTCCATATTCCCCTTAAACACATTATGCGTAAGATGATCGAGATAATGAAACCCGACCCCCTGCGGCACGTCGGGGCGCAGCCGATCCAACGCGGTCGCAAACGGATCGTTTGCTCCGTCGAACGTGACAAAATATAAAAGCGAGCCGCCTATTCCCTTTATCGCGGGCATATCAAAGCTGCGGTCTGCCGCAAGATAGGGTTCGGCGCCCTGCGCAACAGCATGATCAAAAGCCTGCTGCGCATCAACCACCCGCCATCCCATCGAGGGCGCGCAAGGACCGTGCAAAGCACCAAACCGGGCGGCGAACCCATCCGGCTCGGAATTCAACACATAGGTGATATCGCCTTGCTGCCAAAGTTCAATCGCTTTGGTCTTATGGCATGCTGTTTTCTCATACCCCATGTTGGTAAAAACTGTCCGTAGGCGGTCCGGATTGGGGTCCATAAATTCAACGAAAGCAAAACCATCGGTACCAGCGGGATTGCCTTTGGTGATTTTTGATCGGGGCGCATTATGCGGAAACGGTCCCATGACGGGCCTCCTTTGAGTTTCATAATGCAAGAATACGTCAGATTTAATGCGGTTTTTGCGCATTTTTTACTGTAAAACCCAGAAATAATGCGCGATGATAGGGTATTCATTTCAAAAAAGCTGTTATTTATGTATTCTCTTGACGATATTGACAGGCGCCTGCTGGCCGCGCTTCAAACAGACGCCCAGCTGACATCAGAACAACTGGGCGACCACCTTGGTCTATCGGCCAGTCAAGCCGGTCGGCGGCGACACAAGCTTGACACCACGGGCTATATTACTGGCTATGCCGCCCAGCTCAATCCTGCTCGGCTCGGCCTATCCATTCAAGCCTTTGTGCAGGTTCATCTCAATCGTCACTCAGCCGAGCACAGTAAAGCTCTGGCACAATTGATTGCCCGCCAGCCTGAAATTGTCAGCGCCTGGGCCCTGACCGGAGAAGCCGATTATCTGCTGCGGGTCTATTGCGCTGCGTTGGACGACTTGAACCGGTTGATACAAGAAACGCTTTTGACCCACCCTAACGTTGCGCGGGTCCACAGCCAGATCGTCATGAACCAGACCAAAGCCGATGCTCCGCTTCCAATGGCGCATGACTGATGGCAGACATTTTATTTCAAATACTGATCTATCTTGGTGCAGCGGTGATTGCAGTGCCTCTGGCCGCCCGTTTGGGCCTTGGCTCTGTGCTTGGCTATCTTGTGGCAGGCATCGCCATAGGCCCAATTTTCGGACTAGTGGGCAGCGAAACCAAAGACGTGCAGCACGTGGCTGAATTCGGGATCGTGATGATGTTGTTTCTGATCGGTCTCAGCCTCGACCCCCGGGCGCTTTGGGATATGCGCCACCGGTTACTTGGGCTGGGTGGGCTGCAATTGGTGCTGACCACAGGTGGCATCATGCTGGGCGCCATGGCCTTGGGGTATCCCGCTGCCACCGGATTGGTAATCGGGCTCATCCTTGCACTGTCCTCGACCGCGATAGTACTGCAGACGTTGTCTGAAAGGGGTTTGATCAAAAGCCGGGGTGGGCGCTCTATTTTTGCCGTATTGTTAACCCAAGATATTGCTGTCATCCCGATCCTCGCGCTGCTGCCGCTTTTGACGGTGCAACAGCAGCTTTCCCAAACCGGCGGAACCTCCAACACACTGCAACAGCCGGCGCCGACCACACCGCACGGGCAAAGCGTTGAAAACGGGCTTGGCCTAACGATACTTGAGGGGTTGCCGGGATGGGGCGTGACATTGGTGACACTGAGTATCGTGGCGGCGATTATTCTTGCCGGTGTCTATTTTATCCGACCGATTTTTCGATTCATCCACGCCACGGGATTACGCGAGATGTATACCGCTCTTGCCCTGTTAATTGTGATTGGCATCAGCGTTCTGATGACCATCGTTGGGCTGTCACCGGCGCTTGGCGCGTTTCTGGCCGGTGTCGTGCTCGCCAATAGCGAATTTCGCCATGAGCTCGAAAGTGACATCGAACCCTTCAAGGGCCTTTTGCTGGGGCTGTTTTTCATCACCGTTGGCGCAGATATGAACCTATCTGTATTACAGCATGATCCCATTGGCATTCTAACGCTGGCGATATTGGTGATTATTGCAAAGGGCTTTGTCCTGTACTTGTTGTGTTATCTGTTTGATATTCATGGGCGCGACCGCTGGCTGTTTACGCTTGGGTTAGCTCAGGCCGGCGAGTTTGGTTTTGTGCTGACAGCGTTTGCCGTTCAACAAAATATTCTACCACAGACGCTGTCAGATAGGCTGATTTTGATTATCACGCTGACGATGCTGATGACACCGTTGCTTTTTCTTGCTTTTGGGGCGCTTTCGCGGCGTCTCAAAGATAAAATAGACATTGGCATTGAAGATGAAATCAACGCGCAAGGCCCAGTTATTATTGCAGGAATTGGCCGGTTTGGCCAAATCGTCAACCGCTTGGTGCAATCGTCGGGCTTTGAGACCGTCGTTTTGGATCATGACATTCGCAAAATTGATCTGATGCGCAGTTTTGGCATCAAGAGCTTTCTGGGCGATCCCACCCGACCGGTTACGCTGCGCGCAGCGGGGTTGCTAGAGGCGCAGGTACTGGTGGTTGCTCTGGATGATGCCGCGGCCTGTATCAAACTGGTCAAACTGGCCCATCGGGCACGCCCCGGCCTACATATCATCGCCCGCGCCTATGATCGCGCTCAGGTTTTTGAACTCTATAATGCTGGCGCCGATGATATCGTGCGCGAAACGTTCGATAGCAGCTTGCGCGCCGGACGCTATGTTTTAGAAAACCTTGGCCTGTCAGATTATGAAGCCGACACGGCGGCAAAGACCTTTTATCAACATGACCGCGAGGCGATGAGAGATCTGGCCCAGCTTTGGGACCCCAAGATTCCCGCTCACGCAAACGCGGCTTATATGGCGCGGGCTCAGGCTCTGGAGAAGCATCTTGAGGCCGCGTTAATGAGTAGTTTGGAGAGCTCAAGACCAACGCACCCCCAGTCCATTAAAGCCTCAAACACCGAAGCCGCTCCCTCCAAACCAGACCCCACTATTTTGAAGGACGAATAATGCAGCAAACAGTCAGGGATGGGGTTGCGCGCGGTGGCAAAACTGCGCCCAGCAAGACGCGACACCCAAGGCGCCGCAACTTTATCCGTCAGACACCCCAGCTTCGGCAAATGTCGCCATCCCCGACAGGCAAGCCACCGCGGCTTGCACCACAGCAATCGCCACTGCGCCGCCTGACCCCTCTCCCAGCCGCATTTCCAGCGACAGCAACGGCGCTTTCTCCATCCGCTCAAGCAACTTGCCGTGGCCACCTTCAGCACTCAGATGTCCGGCCACTGTGTGGTCCAACACATCGCCACGAGCCTGCTGCAGGCAAGCCGCCGCCGCGCAACAGATAAAGCCGTCCAACACCACCGGGATACGGGCCTGTCGCGCCCGCGCAATCGCCCCCGCCATCGCCGCCAATTCCCGCCCCCCAAGACAACGCAGCGCCTGCAATCCATTGCCGCGCGCCACAGGGTTCATCGCCAGCCCAGCCTCGACCACCCGGCATTTATTGACCACACCGGCCGCATCAACGCCCGTACCACGCCCGACCCAATCGGCTGCCTCACCGCCCAAAAGTGCCAGCGCCAAGGCCGCGGCACTGGTAGTATTACCGATGCCCATCTCGCCGGTGACCAGCAGATCTGCCTCGGCGTCCACCGCATCCCACCCCAATTGCAACGCGGCAACACAGTCTGTCTCGGTCATTGCAGGGCCTTTGGTGAAATCTGCAGTTGGCCGGTCCAAAGATAGCGGATACACGTCAAGCTGTGCCCCAAACGCTGCAGACAGCTGATTGACCGCCGCACCGCCTGCCTGAAAGTTCAACACCATCTGTTCGGTCACTTCGGCGGGAAACGCCGAGACTGATTGCGCGGTGATCCCGTGGTTACCCGCAAAAATTAATACCTGCGGCCGTGTCAGCCAGGGGCGCGCCATACCGCGCCATCCCGCATACCAGATCGCAAGGGTTTCAAGACGCCCCAACGCACCCGNCGGTTTGGTCAACTGGCTGTTGCGCGCCGACGCGCCCTGTTCGGCAACAGCATCTATCGTGGGCAATCCGTCCAAGACGGTTTGAAACGTGGCAAGCGACGTGAAAGCGGGCATGGCATCTTCCGTTGAAATTCTGCTCTGCCAGTGTTTAAACACCCCTGCCGTCTGGGCAAGCAAGAAAAGGACCCAAGACATGAGGGAAAGCGACATTCGCTGGCTGCAAACGCGCGATCTTGCGGTTGCGCTTTCACTGCTGAGCCGCTGGCCGCTGCGCCTATCCGAGGCCGCCTATGACCGCAGCGCGCAAGCGGTTTGGGCCTATCCTTTGGCAGGTGTGTTTATTGCTCTGCCAGTGGCCATTCTGGCGCAGCTCTGCCTTGGGCTTGGGCTTTCGTCCGGGATTGCGGCACTGTTGGCGCTGGCAGGCCTGACGGTGACCACTGGCGCCATGCATGAAGATGGGTTGGCCGACAGCGCCGATGGTCTCTGGGGAGGGCATGACACGGCGCGGCGTCTTGAGATAATGAAAGACAGCCGGATCGGCGCCTATGGTGTCTTGGCCCTGATTTTTGGGCTTGGATTGCGATGGATGGCTCTTTCATCACTTTTCGAATCAGGCACGGTAATGGCACCAATTCTGGCTGCTGCTGCAGTATCCCGCGCCGCCCCAACAGTGCTGATGCTGGGTTTGCCACAAGCGCGCAAAACAGGGCTGTCACAGAGTGTAGGCACACCACAGGCCGGACATGTCGGGTTGGCCGTAACCCTCGCGGTGTTATTGGCGATCATTACCCTGCAAAGCATACCTATAGTTGTTTTCATCGCTACCGCTCTAGCGACGGCAGCCTGTGGAGGGGTCGCCAAATATAAGATAAAGGGCCAGACCGGAGATATATTGGGCGCAACCCAACAAGTAGCAGAAATCACCATTCTCATCTGTCTCACGTTGTCGGTGTGACGCCAACGCGGTGGTGCCTGTCGTGAATGCGCGCCCTGTCAAAAGAAAAGGCGGCCTGCAACGAGGATGCAGGACGCGCTGAATTATTATTTTGAGAAAAAGTTGGCTCAGGCGGCCCGCGAAATCAACACTTCGTCGACGCGCTTGGTTGCAGCCGCTTCATCTCCATTGTCCACAGCAGCAACCTCACGGGTCAACCGCTCAAGCGCGGCCTCATAGAGCTGACGCTCGGAATAGCTCTGTTCGCGCTGATCGTCGCTGCGATGCAGGTCACGCACGACCTCGGCGATGGCAATCAAATCACCGGAGTTGATTTTTTGCTCATACTCCTGCGCCCGCCGCGACCACATCGCACGCTTGACCTTGGCCTTGCCTTTCAAGGTGGTCATCGCTTTCAAAATCACGTCCGGCGAACTCAGCGACCGCATGCCAATCTGTACGGCTTTATTTGTCGGCACCCGCAAAGTCATCTTGTCTTTTTCGAATGAAATCACAAATAGTTCTAAAGAAATACCCGCAACTTGTTGTTCTTCGATCGATACGATCTGGCCCACACCATGCGCCGGATAAACCACATACTCGTTCGGGCGAAAATCGGGTTTTTTTGACTTACTCATTCGAACCTTCCTCAAAGTGAACCATCGAACAACAACACACTGCCCCCAAATATCGTTAAATATTTAGCTCTGGTGTGACACTGTCAATGACTGCCGTCTGTGCAGCAAATAAGCTTATTACAGACCTAGTTAACGTTTAGGTTGCGAGTGTAACATAAAATTGTCTAAATGCCCAGCGCGGGAAATATTTGTGCTGATTGGCCTTGTAATTAAAGACATGCCAATTGAATACAGGCGTGGTTTGCGTGCAACATGAAGCAAGCCCTCCGAATCACCAAAAAAATTATCCGCCCTCGCCGGGCTTTTCAGAAAAATATTTATTCATCTTATCGGGTTCACCGTCACGTTCATCCGCATTCGGCATCGGCTCTTTCTGGGACACAATCACCGGCCATACCTCAGAGAACTTGCGATTGAACTCAACCCATTGCTCCATGCCCGGCTCTGTATCCGGGCTTATTGCATCAGCCGGGCATTCGGGCTCGCACACCCCACAATCGATACATTCGTCAGGATGAATGACCAACGTATTTTCGCCCTCATAAAAGCAATCGACCGGGCAAACCTCAACACAGTCGGTGAATTTACACTCGATACAATTTTCGGTGACGACATAGGTCATGGACGCTTCCCACTCAGGTTCTCTTCGTAGGTAATGCAACCGTTCAGGTCATTCAAGCGTTCGGCGATTGTAAAGATCAAGATTGCGACGATCTTGTTTGCTGGGTCGGCCTTTTCCCTCAAATCGTGGTGCTTGAGGGTGTTTTTCCCGCTCAGGGGTCAAGTCGTGATACAGTGTTTGGGCCTCGCTTGCCGGGCCACGCCGGCTGCCAATGGCACGCAGTTTTACCACGCGCACGTCGCGGCCCTGCGCGAAGGTTAAAACGTCTCCAAGCTTAACGTTTGTGGCTGGTTTAGAAACTTTTTGACCATTGACCCGCAAGTGGCCAGCCCGCACTGTCCCTGACGCGAGACTGCGGGTCTTGAAAAACCGCGCTTGCCACAACCATTTATCCACGCGCAGCTTATCAACTGGATCGGTCACGTTAGATTTTATCTTTCAGCCCCATCAAAGCAGCGGCAAACGGATTGTCAGGATCGATCTGTTGGCTTTTCTTTGGAGAGGCGGCAAATTGCTTTGGCCCTTCGTTGCGACGGGGTTTACCCTTACCCGGTTTGCGGTCGTTATCTCGATTAAATTTGTCCCGACCTGTTTTTTGTTGACCGGCTGCCGTCTGTCGTGACTGACCGGATTTGGCCGAACCAGCGTTATTTTGAGCTGTCTGCTCTCCATCTGCCTTATGATGACGGGCTTTGCGCTTGTGGTGTGCGCCACGATGATCACCCTGTGCAGGATCTGCAGTACTGGCCGCTCCATCTTTTTGCGATCCACTGAAACTGCGGCCCTGGCCCTTTGGCTTTGATTGGCCGCGATTGCGCGCCCAAGTAAAAGTGAAAAACACCTCTATGTCAGGCGCAGCTTCAGTCGCAATCTCGTCTGCTGCTTCGCTCACTGCGGGCTCAGTATCTGCTGCCTCGCTCACTGCGGGCTCAGTATCTGCGTTCTCGATCGTCTGCTTGTCGGTCGTCCTGCCTGCAGTTTCGGAAGCCGTGCTCGCAATAGCGATTTCAGTCGCAGCCGCAGCTTCAACCGCTGGAGACTTTTCAGGCGCCACTTCAGGTTCATTGCCAGTCTGCGCCACTGTCTCGGCAGAAACCTGAGCTACCGTTTCCGTGACAAAAGGCTCTTCGGCACTGGGGCTGTCGGCTACAACACGGGGGCTGTCGGCTACAACACTGGGGCTGTCCTCTGCCACAGCGCCATCTTCAACGACGCCAGAGTTTGCCGCTTCGGTTGCACCTTCTAATGGTGCTTGCGCGGGCGCCTCAGGCTCGTTTGGCGTTTGTGGGGTATCTGCAACGACGGCTGCAGCAGGATCGACCGGCTTGGTTTTCACCTTCACCCGTTCGGCCCGCACGAACCGATAGCCGAGCCCCTGCATCAAATCTGCAAATTGCTCCAGCGTCATCCCAGTGATCGACAACATATCGGCTTTTGCCTCAAAGCCGCCACGGCTGTCCTCAGCGCGCAACTGGTCTGCCAGCCTTTCTAGCATATCCACCCGTATCGCCCGCGCACCAGAATTGCGATAGCCTGCCATCGTGTCGCTGCCCGCGCTTGCAGAAGCGTCAACGGGGACCGTCACCAAACCTGGGGGAGGGGCTTCGGGAAATTCGTCAAGTCCCTGCATCAAAGACCAAAGCACCAGCCGCAGTCGTGTTGGCGCGGGCTTTAACAAAAGCGGCAAAAATACCGTGAATTGCCCAAAGCGAACCCCATGCTTGCGCAGCAAACTACGGGCATCCTGATCCAGTGCTTTGACATCCTCGGCCACGTTGCTGCGCGCAACGATGCCAAGCGCTTCTTTCATCTGAAAAGCAAACCCGCGTGCCAGACCGGTGAGGCTGTCGTCATTTTGTAAATTAAGCAGCGGCTCAAACAGCGTCGCGACCTTGCGATCGATAAAATGCTGTAGACGGCGTTCGACTTTTTGCGCCACATCAGTGCCGGCTTCCTCATCAACAAAAGCATGGATCTTGGGCTTGAGAGGATCATCCCCAACCACTAACTTACCCACAGCTTGAGTGCCCCACATAAGGCCACCTTGTTCGGTGAAATCAATCTCTGTATCGGGCGAGTTATAGAATCGGTCCGCCCGCAGATGGAAATGCGGTGCTAAGGCCTGCAATCCCACAGTTTTCAGCGTTTTTGCTTCCTGACCGCTCGCCTCTTGATCCTGACGAAAACGAAACCCTTCCAAGCGACCGACGAATTCTCCTTCGACAGTCACCTCACCTATATCATTTACCTCGGCCAACAGGGCCTCCTTCTGTTTCAACCGCCGTATAAGCACAGAAGTGCGCCGGTCTACGAATCGCTGTGTTAAACACGCATGCAGCGCATCTGACAATGTATCTTCTACAGCGCGGGTTGCGGCCCGCCAATCCCTTTCGTCACCCAACCAACCAGAACGTTGCGCAACATAAGTCCAGGTGCGAATATAGGCCAACCGCATGGATAGGGTATCGATATCGCCATCGCTGCGATCTAGCCTCTGCATTTGCCGTGCCATCCAAGCATCGGGCACCCGCCCTTTTTCATGCAAAAACCCAAAAATTTCTTGCAATAATGCGGCATGCTCTGCACGGCTGATGCCGCGAAAATCTGGAATGCGGCAGACATCCCAAAGCAGGCGCACCGAGGCGGGGTCACTGGCGCGGGCCGCTATCTCGGCATCTTGCGCTAATAATTTAAGCGCGGCCAGATCATCGGCCTCGCGCGCACGCACCAGACGCTCATGGTCGGGTTTTTGCTCTAGTGACGCAATCAGTGCCGGTAGCGACCCAAAGCGCATCCCGGCATGTCTCCAGTTCACTTTACCGATCGGCGAAAACCGGTGCCCGGTAATGGCGCGGGCCACCTCATCCTCAAGCGGCGGGGCCTCTCCCGTAACACCGAAACTGCCATTGCTCATCCCGCGACCGGCACGGCCGGCAATTTGGGCCAGCTCGTTGGGTGCAAGGGGCCGCATCCGGCGACCGTCAAACTTGCTCAGCGCAGAGAACGCCACATGATTAACATCAAGATTTAACCCCATGCCAATCGAATCGGTGGCCACCAGATAATCAACCTCACCGTTTTGATACATCTCGACCTGCGCGTTGCGAGTGCGCGGCGACAAGGCCCCCATCACCACTGCGGCACCACCCTTTTGACGCCGGATCAATTCGGCGATTGCATAGACGTTCTCAACAGAAAATCCGACAATGGCACTGCGCGGCGGAATACGGCTCAGTTTCTTTGATCCGGCATAGGTCAGCTCAGACAGGCGCTCACGGTGCTGAAACGTGGCCTCTGGGACCAGTTCGGCAATGGCGCTGCGCATCGTATCAGCCCCCAAAAATAACGTTTCTTTTAGACCGCGTGCCCGCAACAGCCGGTCGGTAAACACATGTCCCCGTTCGGGATCAGCGCAGAGCTGAATCTCGTCAACCGCCAGAAAGTCACAGCCCATGCCGTCAGGCATCGCCTCAACCGTGCACACCCAATACTGCGTGCGCGGCGGCACAATCCGTTCCTCGCCAGTGACCAACGCCACCACTGATGGCCCCCGCACAGCAACGATCCGATCATAGACCTCTCGCGCCAAAAGCCGCAATGGCAGGCCAATGATACCGGTCCGGTAACCCAGCATACGCTCGATTGCGTAATGCGTTTTGCCGGTATTGGTCGGGCCCAGAACCGCAACGGTCCTTGACTGCTCGGTCATATTTGCCCCTTTGATTATATCCTGTTACCCAGCAGGCTCTGCTGCAAACGATCTCGGGCACCTCGTACGGTGATGTCAGACGGATGTATAGCAAGAAACGCGGCATAAGCCTCAAGCGCCATCTGTGGCATATCCAGACGTTCAAATATACCCGCCATTCCACGCAAAGCCCCGAAATGATTGGGGTTAAGGGCAAGACTACGTTCAAGGTCAGCGACAGCCGGCCCCATCAAATCCGCCAAGAAATAGGCCTGTGCACGCCGGTGCCACCCTTCTGCAAACCCTGGCGCATGATCTGTCACAGCCGTAAAATGTTCGATTGCAGCTGGGATATTATCTGCCTCCAGTGCATCCTCACCACGCTGGAGCAGCAAATCAAAACTCGCCGAGCCAGACCGCGACCAGATCTGCGTCAGCCGTTGTTCAATCTGCGCCGCCTCGACCTCATCAGCAAGCGCCAAACGCTGCAGCAACACGGCGTCTTCCGAACCATGACCGACCGACGCGGCACAAAAAAATACTATTGCCAGTATTATGGACACAGGGGTAGTGGTATTGAGAGATAAACGGCGCATGTTTTAATGATAGCGTATCGAGCGTAAAGGTCCAGATACACCGACAAAACCTATGAGGATAAAACCATGAGCGATATACTTTCGGCTGCAGTCAGCGCACTGAACACCAAACTTGGCGCTGCCAGGCTGGACGGGTCCGCAAAATTTATCATTACCGATGAGGGCGCTCTGGTTTTCGATGGCAACGGCGTCCACGCCGGAGATATTGACACTGATGTCACGCTAACTGCCGATGCAGAAACTTTTCAGGATATTCTAAACGGAGATTTAGACGCGACATCAGCCTTTATGAGCGGACGCCTCAGCGTTGATGGAGATATGGGCACAGCAATGCAATTGGCAGGTCTTTTGGGCTGATGCACCTTACACCAGCACCCTATTTTACAGCCCCAAAACCACTGCGCCCCGACGCGCAACAACCGGACGGGCAGGCATTTTGGATACACACCCGTGACAAACGGCGTTGCCGACTGGGACTGTGGCGGGCCGCGACTCCCAAGGGAACGATCATAATTTTCCCCGGGCGCACCGAATACATCGAAAAATACGCAAGTATTGCCGCCGACTTTGTGGCTCGGGACTATAACACAGTGACGATAGACTGGCGGGGTCAGGGTCTTGCAGACCGCGCTTTGCCCGACCGGCTGAAAGGCCATGTCGCAGATTTTGCCGAGTACCAGCGAGATCACGCCGCTTTGATTGAGGCGATGACAGCACTTGCGCTGCCTAAACCGTGGACCCTTCTCGCCCATTCGATGGGTGGCTGCATCGGGTTACGAGCGCTCCACGAGGGGCTGCCGGTGCAGTCAGTTGTGTTCACAGGCCCAATGTGGGGAATCGAAATGCCTCCCCTTCTCCGGATAGGCGCGTGGATTGTATCGACGCTGGCGCGTTGGCTCAAAAGCGGGGGGTTCTATGCGCCAGGAACATCAGGTACACCTTATCTTTTGAATGTGACCTTCGAGAACAATCAACTGACCAATGATCACGCAAGTTTTGACCATATGAGAGCCCAACTGCAGCACAACCCCAGTTTTGGCCTCGGCGGACCAACCCTTGGCTGGCTCAATGCCAGCCTGAACGAAATGTACCGCCTGTCAAAACTGCCCGCGCCGGATCTGCCGTGCCTGACCTATCTGGGCTCCGACGAGCAGATCGTTGAACCCGAAGCAATCGTGCGCCGCATGGCGGGTTGGGCGCGTGGGCGATTAATTACCCTACCGGGTATTCGCCACGAAGCTCTGATGGAGGCCGCAGCACTACGCATGGCAAGGGTCGACGAAATAACCGAATTTTTTGCCCAAAACACATAGCACAGACAAAAAAAACACGCCCGCAACTTTTAAATGCAGCCACGCCAGAGGCCCGAACAAAAAACACTGGCCTTCCCCGCTGCCAAGCCTAAGTAAGCGTTATGCGCCGTGCTCCTGTTCTGACCTTCACTAAAAATGGTATCTATTGCCCCGCTGGGGATTTCTATATCGATCCATGGAGACCGGTTGAGCGAGCGTTGATCACCCATGGCCATGCCGATCACGCCCGCAGTGGTCATCGCCGTTATCTAGCAACCGATCTCGCCGGGCCCGTCATGCAACATCGCCTTGGCAAGATTGATCTCGACGCTGTTAAATATGGCCAGACCCGCCAGATCGGTGATGCAACCGTATCGTTTCACCCCGCCGGCCATGTGCCGGGTTCCGCCCAAATTAAAGTGGAAGTTTCAGGTGAGATTTGGGTTGTATCTGGTGATTATAAAACAGAAAATGACGGTTTAAGTGATCCGTTTGAGCCTGTTGCCTGCCACAGCTTTATCACTGAATGCACCTTCGGGATGCCGGTGTTTGACTGGCAACCACAAGCCGCCGTCATGGCACAGATCAATGATTGGTGGGCCAATAATGCCGCCGAGGGCCGAACTTCGGTTTTGGGGGCATATGCTCTGGGCAAAGCGCAGCGACTTTTGGTGCATTTAAACCCAGACATCGGCCCAATCCTGTCACATACCGCAATTGCAAAAACCAACGACATTCTAGATAGACAATCAATACTAACCAATAATAGCATACAGGTAACTGCCAATCTTGACGTTAAAAAACTGCCCGGTGCTCTGGTATTGGCGCCACCCTCGGCCCTTGGCAGCGCCTGGCTGCGTCGGTTCGGGCCGGTGTCAGAGGCCGTAGTCAGTGGTTGGATGCGCCTGCGCGGAGTGCGCCGCCGCCGTAACGCAGAACGCGGCTTTGTCTTGTCGGATCACGCCGACTGGAAAGGCCTATTGCAAGCTGTCCGCGCAACGGGGGCTGAAAATATCTATACGACACATGGCTATACCGACGTATTCAGCCGCTACTTAAACGAAATCGGTTATCACGCCCAGACCGTCAAAACAGAGTTCACCGGCGAGACCTTGGAACAGGATCAAGCGCCATGAAAACCTTTACAGCCCTGTTTGCTCAACTGGATGAGACAACAAAAACATCATATAAAATCAGCTATTTATCTAATTACTTTCAAGTAGCAGATCCAATGGACAAGCTGTGGACGATCGCGCTGTTCTCAGGGCGTCGCCCGAAACGCGCGGTCACGACCACTCAGCTCAGGCAATGGGCCGCCGAACGCGCCAATATCCCCTTGTGGCTGTTTGAGGATTGCTATCGGGTGGTGGGGGATTTGGCAGAAGCTTTGGCGTTGATCCTGCCGCCCGCCCAACAAACAAGCGATCTCTCGCTCAGTGATTGGATCATATGGCTGCGAGCCTTACACGCGCTGCCGTCCGATCAGCGCAAGCCACAAATCATCAGCGCATGGGATCAGTTGCCAGTGCAGCAATGTTTTTTGTTTAACAAACTGATCACTGGTGGCTTTCGGATCGGGGTCAGTCAAAGGCTGATGACCCGCGCATTGGCGCAGGCCACCGGACAGGATGCAGCCACATTGGCCCATCGCCTGATGGGCAATTGGACCCCGGATACCACAACATGGGCCGAATTAATCGAAAGCGACAGCCCCGCAACCGACTTATCGCGCCCCTATCCGTTCTATCTCGCTAACGGGCTTGAGGCGCGAGGCAATCACACGCTGGAAACCGGGCCTGATGTGGATGTTGATCAAGAGGCTGATCCGGCTGCAGCACAGCTCGGCCCTTGCCAGCACTGGCGCGCCGAATGGAAATGGGACGGCATTCGTGGACAGATTATTCTGCGCGATGGCAATGTTTTCGTCTGGTCCCGCGGCGAGGAATTGATCACCGACCGCTTTCCCGAGTTTACGAAACTTGCCAGTCTTTTGCCAGACAGCACCGTGCTGGACGGCGAGTTACTGGCATGGAGATCCGGCAGGCCAATGCCGTTCAACGCTCTGCAAAAACGTATCGGTCGCAAAACCGTGCCCAAGAAATTGCGCGATGACGCGCCAGTTATTTTGATGGCCTATGACCTTTTAGAACATCAAGGCCGCGATATACGCCTCCAACCCTATGACCAGCGCCGGGCGCATTTGACCACTCTGTTTGCCACGCTGCCCGACACCTGCCCGCTGCGGCTGTCTCAGGGGCTTGATTTCAAAACTTGGGGCGATCTGGCCAGTATGCGCGCCGGGGCACGCGCGGCCGGTACAGAGGGGGGGATGATCAAACGCCACGACAGCGCCTATGGCGTCGGGCGCAAAAAGGGCGATTGGTGGAAATGGAAGCTTGATCCACTGACCATTGACGCGGTGATGATCTATGCACAAGCAGGCCATGGCCGCCGCGCCACCCTGTATAGCGACTTTACCTTTGCGCTGTGGCAGGGCGAGGATCTGGTGCCGTTCACTAAAGCCTATTCCGGCCTCACTGATGCCGAGTTAGCCGAAATCAGCAAATGGGTGCGCAAAAACACCCTGCAGCGCTTTGGCCCGGTGCGCCAGGTCACCCCCCATCATGTTTTTGAGATCGCTTTTGAAGGTCTGCATGAAAGCCCAAGACATAAATCCGGCGTCGCATTAAGGTTTCCGCGGATGCGCCGTTGGCGGCATGACAAAGTTGTGCGACAAGCCAATACGTTGGATGAATTAAAAGAGATGTTGAGCCGCTATGGATAGACCAGACGCCCTACCACCGCCCCCGACCGAAGCGCCGCTGATTGCGGCTCCCGACGGCGCCTGTGACACCCATGTGCATATGCTGGCGGACAAATCGGAATTTCCACTTTGGCAGGGCCGTGTCGAAAACCCGGCCCCGGGCATCCCGTTTGAAGATTGGCTAAACCAGTATCGCAACCACTTGGCACAAATGGGCTGTTCACGCGGCGTGATTGTCCACTCGATTCTTTACGGCACTGACAATAGCGTGACCGTTGCAGCTCTTGATCGTCTTGGCGACGGCTTTCGCGGGATTGGCCTTTTACCCGATGACGCCAGTGAGGCAGATCTGGATCAGTTTGCCGAATGGAACATGGCAGGGGTGCGACTGAATTATGTACATGGCGGCGTTCTCAGCTGGGACGGGGTGCAGGCAATGGCCCCCAAACTGGCGGCGCGGAATCTGCATGTTCAGATGCTGATGCATGCGCATCTGCATATCGAAGATCTGGAAACACAGGTCGCCCGGCTGCCAGTCGATGTGTGTTTTGACCATATCGGCTGGCCTGACCTCAGCCTTGGCGTGGCCCATCCAGGCATCCAGACCCTGTGCCGCCTGCTTGCTGAGGGAAAGGCTTGGGTCAAGCTTTCCGGGCTTTACCGGTTGTGTGACGCACCCTATGACACAGCTGACGCCATTGTTGCAGCCCTTGTTGCCGCCAACCCCCAGCGCTGCCTATGGGGGTCTGACTGGCCGCATATTATGCTCAACGGGGCCGAAATGCCGCGCGCTGCGTGCTTGCTTGATGCGTTTCACCGCGTCGTCACCGACACCAAAACCCGCCACCGCATTCTTGTGGACAACCCAGCGCAACTTTATGGCTTTTAACCACGTTACGGGTTGATTATGCCCCCTGCTCACACCTATGTCCTTAGATAGAAATCAATTGAGGTTACCTATGTTTCAGCTTCCCTTCCCGGTTCACGATGTCAATGCCAGCTCAGGCTCAAAGGATTTGGGCAACCTGCCTGAATGGGATCTCAGTGATCTGTACAGCAGCCAAAACGCGCCTGAACTGAGCCGTGACCTGCAATGGTTGGATCAAGAATGCGCCAGTTTTGCCGCAGACTATGAGGGAAAGCTCGCAAATTTGGACGCCGCAGAGATGCTGGCGTGCGTCTTACGCAACGAGCATATCAACACCATCGCAGGACGCATCATGTCGTTTGCGGGCCTGCGCTATTACCAGCTAACCATTGATGGCGACCGCACGAAATTCATGTCGGACATGCAAGAGAAAATCACCAATTTCACCACACCACTGGTTTTTTTCACCCTTGAGCTGAACCGGATCGATGACGCCACACTGCAGGCGTTGCTGGATGCCAACAGCGCCCTTGCGCGCTATCAACCGGTATTTGACCGCATTCGCGCGATGAAGCCGTATCAGCTGTCCGACGAGCTTGAGAAATTTCTGCACGATTTGGGGGTTGTCGGGGACGCTTGGGAACGGCTGTTTGATGAAACTATCGCCGGGCTGAGCTTTGAAATCGACGGCGAGAGCTTGGGCATAGAGAGCACTCTCAACCTGCTGACAGATTCCGATCGCGCCCAGCGTGAAAAAGGGGCTGTCGAACTGGCACGGGTATTTGGCGACACCGTCAAAACCTTTGCACGGGTGCACAACACTCAAGCCAAAGAAAAAGAAATCCTTGATCGCTGGCGTGGCATGCCCACACCGCAAACCGGACGCCATCTGTCCAACCACGTGGAACCCGAAGTTGTCGAGGCGCTGCGCAATGCTGTTGTTACCGCCTATCCAAAACTCAGTCACCGCTATTACGAACTCAAGCGCAAATGGCTTGGTCTGGATGTGATGCAGGTCTGGGACCGCAACGCCCCCCTGCCCATGGAAACCAACAAGATTGTCGGTTGGGAAGAGGCCCAGAAAACGGTGATGCAGGCCTATGGGGATTTTGACCCGCGCATGGCCGATTTGGCAGAGCCGTTTTTCACCAAGGGCTGGATTGATGCCGCAGTAAAGCCAGGCAAAGCGCCAGGGGCCTTTGCGCACCCAACAGTCACAGATGTGCACCCTTACGTGATGCTGAACTATCTTGGCAAACCACGCGATGTGATGACATTGGCGCATGAGCTGGGGCATGGCGTGCATCAGGTGCTGGCCGCTGGCCAAGGCGAGATGCTGTCGTCGACCCCTCTGACGCTTGCTGAAACGGCGTCAGTGTTTGGCGAGATGCTGACATTCCGCAAAATGCTTGATGGGGCACAAGACGCCGCCGAACGCAAAGTGATGCTGGCTGGCAAGGTCGAGGACATGATCAACACTGTGGTGCGTCAGATCGCGTTTTATGACTTTGAATGCAAGCTGCACGATGCCCGCGCGCAGGGTGAATTGACCCCTGATGACATCAACGCATTGTGGATGTCAGTTCAAGGTGAAAGCCTGGGGCCAGCCTTTGAATTTATGGACGGCTATGAAACCTTTTGGGCCTATATTCCGCATTTCGTGCATTCACCGTTTTATGTTTATGCCTATGCCTTTGGTGACGGTTTGGTCAACGCGCTCTATGCTGTGTATCAAGAGCAACCCGAAGGCTTTCAAGAGAAGTATTTTGATATGCTGAAAGCCGGCGGATCCAAGCATCATAAAGAGCTTTTGGCGCCCTTTGGGCTGGATGCATCGGACCCAACCTTTTGGGACAAGGGCCTGTCGATGATTTCGGATATGATAGACGAATTGGAAGCGATGGAGGAACAGGCGTAGCAAAAAAAGTCGCATCAGTTGACTTTGGGCAGGCGCCGCTAAGTTCTATCCTACAGGAGGTGGCACATGCGGATATTGATAGCAGCGATTTTTATGGTGATTTTAGGAGGACAGACGGCGATGGCGGAAAACTTCCAATTTGACTCGATAGACGGGGGCACCATGTCCATGTCGGACTGGCGCGGCCAGCCGGTTTTGGTGGTCAACACCGCTTCGCAATGTGGGTTTACTTATCAATATGAAGCGCTGCAGCAGCTCCATGAAACCTATCGCGACAAGGGTCTTGTTGTGCTGGCTGTTCCATCAGATGATTTTAACCAAGAGCTGTCAGACGAGGCGGCGGTAAAAGATTTCTGCACCGTTAATTTTGGCCTTGATGTGCCAATGACGACAATCACCAAGGTCCGCGGCGATGAGGCACATCCGTTTTTTCTGTGGTTAAAACAAACCGAAGGCTATCGACCGCGTTGGAATTTTTATAAGGTTCTGTTGGATGGCGAAGGCGCCGTTGTCGACACCTTTGCCTCTACCACAGGACCGATGTCGCGCAAGATTACCAAACAGATCGAGACCTTGCTGAACTGATATAAAACGCTGGCGCAGCTTGCGGCACCGTCGAAAAGGCTGGTGAAGACAGAATGACAATTTATCCGGCACCCCAACGCTAGGGCAGCGCCAGATATGCCACCACCTGCCGATTGTGTGGCGCGTTGCGGTGCTCGAACAGATAAATCCCCTGCCATGTGCCCAAAACCAACTGGCCGTTGATCACCGGAATGGACAGATGCGTTGGCAACAGCGCGGCTTTGATATGGGCGGGCATATCGTCGGGCCCCTCGTAAGTATGCGTGAGATACGACATCGCCGGATCCGTTGAGGCCGGCACCAGTCGATGGAAAAATTCCCGCAGATCGGTCTGAACCTCTGGGTCGGCATTTTCTTGAATAAGCAGACTGGCCGACGTATGGCGGATAAACAGCGTCAGCAGCCCGTCGCCACTAAGATGAACCCCGCGGAGCCAGCGCGCCGCATCACCGGTAAATTCATAAAGCCCCGGACCTTGGGTTTGAATGGTAAATGTGGTTTGCATCGGTGATCCATACAGTTTTTACTTTCACCGCAAGATACCAAGAATTCCAGCCATGCGCGATAGCTCAATCCAGATCCTCAAAAAGTACAAGCGCATCACCTGAAAAAGACAAACGATAAAGATGCGGGTTCTTCATGGTGCGCCATTGTTCAAACCCAAAGTCCGGGTCTATGGCGCCCAGCACCGCGGCAATAAGATTGCCGTGGGCGGCAATAATCGGACGTTCATAATCGCTTTGCGCGATTTTTTTGAGGGCGCGCAGGGCGCGGCCTTTGGTGTCATTGAGCGATTCGCCGCCCTCCATTTTATAGTCCCAGTTTTCAAATGAGAGCCGTAGGTGATGCATCAATTCATCAAAGGGAAGCCACAGATCAAACGGCTTGAGCTACCGCTAAGCAAGATCAGGATCAGTTTGAATATCAAGGCCAGCGCTGTCACAATAGGGCCGAATGGTTTCTACAGCCCGCACATAGGGGCTTAGATCGCGCAAACGCGCCACCATATCCTGCGCCTCTTTTTTGCCCAGTTCTGTGAGTGAGCCATCAGGATGCTGACCGATGGATTCTGCGTGGCGGATTAGATAAATGGTTTTCAAATTATATACCCCTTGCGACGGTTGGCGCTTAAAAGCCCTCAAGCCAATAAATATGCTGAATTGCTGCGTCTTTGGCGCTCTTAATATCTGCAAATATAAGATGTGCGTGATGACCTATTGCAAACCAGCCAGCGTTATCTTCTGGATCTCTTCGGAATTCCTCAAACCCAAAGGTTGCATCCGGCCGCTGAAAGATATCAACGCATATCGACTCTCCACCGTGATTGACGGACAGAACAACTTTGAGTTTGTCTTTCATCTTCTAAAAATCCCACGTCAACTGGCAACAATCAGGCAGCGCGTTCTTAACTAAAATCTGTATCTGTCAAATGAATGCCACATTACATGCAGGCATGCTTAATCTCAGACTATTGCTATAATGGAGCATCAAAAATCTGTTTGCAATCATAGATTGTGCGCAACACACAAAACCATTGCCTTGATTGCCGAGCGGCAATCAAGGCAATTAAAATGTCAAAGCTTTGCTTTATTGATCCAAAAAACTGCGCAGTTTGCGAGACCGCGACGGGTGTTTCAGCTTGCGCAGCGCCTTGGCCTCAATCTGGCGAATGCGCTCGCGGGTCACGCTGAACTGTTGGCCAACCTCTTCGAGCGTGTGATCTGTGTTCATACCGATGCCAAAGCGCATGCGCAGCACCCGCTCTTCGCGCGGGGTCAGCGAGGACAGCACCCGTGTGGTGGTTTCTTTCAGGTTCTCCTGAATCGCTGATTCCAGCGGCAAAATGGCGTTTTTATCTTCGATGAAATCGCCCAGTTGGCTGTCTTCTTCATCGCCAATCGGCGTCTCAAGCGAAATCGGTTCTTTGGCGATTTTCATCACCTTGCGCACTTTCTCAAGTGGCATCTGCAGCTTGGCGGCCAATTCTTCGGGCGTTGGCTCACGACCGATTTCATGCAGCATTTGGCGCCCGGTACGCACCAGCTTATTGATCGTCTCGATCATATGCACAGGGATCCGGATGGTGCGCGCCTGATCGGCAATCGAGCGGGTGATCGCCTGACGAATCCACCAAGTCGCATAGGTACTGAACTTATAGCCACGGCGATATTCAAACTTATCAACCGCCTTCATCAGGCCAATGTTGCCTTCCTGAATAAGATCGAGAAATTGCAGACCCCGGTTGGTATATTTTTTGGCAATCGAAATCACCAGCCGCAGATTGGCCTCGACCATTTCTTTCTTGGCTTGGCGGGCTTCTTTTTCGCCTTTTTGCACCTGGCTGACCAAGCGGCGAAATTCGCTGATATCCAGACCGACGTATTGCCCGACCTGCGCCATATCATTGCGCAGCTCTTCCACCTTGGTCAGCGAGCGTTCAATAAACATCTGCCAGCCGCGGCCGGGCTTTTCGGCCATGCGGTCCAGCCAGTTCGGATCCAGTTCATGACCGCGATATGCTTCGATAAATTCCCGCCGGTTAATCCGCGCCTGATCAGCCAGTTTCACCACCGAACCATCAATGCTCATGATACGTTTGTTGATCCCATAAAGCTGGTCAATCAGCGCCTCAATACGGTTATTGTGCAGGTGTAACTCGTTCACTAACTCAACAATTTCAGACCGCAATTTCTGATAATTCGCTTCTTGTTTTTTCGAAAACGAACCATCTTCGTTCAGAGTTGCCGAAATCCTATTGTCTTGCATTTCAGACAATTTCGCATAGTCGCGGGCAATAAGGTCAAGCGTTTCCAGAACCTGCGGTTTTAACACCGCCTCCATCGCCGCAAGCGACATGTTGGCCGCTTCGTCATCATCATCATCTTCATCATCTGCCGCAATCGGATTGCCGTCGGCATCCAGTTCAGGTTTGGCTTCAGTTGCCTCAGGGGTAATGCCCGCAACTGGCACGACGGGTTGCTGCACCTCATCGCCTTCGCCCATCTGATTGCCAAAGGTCGTTTCAAGATCGATCACATCGCGCAACAAAATATCTTCGCTTAGCAGTTCGTCCCGCCAAATGGTGATCGCCTGAAACGTCAAAGGGCTTTCGCACAGCCCAGAAATCATCGTATTACGACCAGCCTCAATTCGCTTGGCGATGGCAATTTCACCTTCGCGGCTCAGGAGTTCGACGCTGCCCATCTCACGCAGGTACATGCGCACAGGATCATCGGTCCGGTCCAGTTTCTCACTGTCGCCCGACGAAAGAGCCACCTCTTTATTACTCGTAGCCGCCACAAGATCGGTTGCACCGCGCTCTTCTTCCTCGGCATCTTCGGCTTCGATTATATTAATGCCCATTTCAGATAGCATCGACATCACATCTTCTATCTGCTCCGACGAGACTTGATCAGGAGGCAGCACCTTGTTGAGTTGGTCATAAGTGATATAACCGCGCTCCCGCGCCTCGCCGATCATCTTTTTGACCGCCGTCTGGCTCATATCAAGCGTTGTTTCTTCGCTCTGGTCCTCAGCTTTACGGTCGGTGTTGTCTTTGGCGGCCATGCGATTCTCCTGCAAAGGGCGAACGATTCGTTTAACCCGTAACATAGGGCGTCATACTGATTCGGCTAAACATGTACTTGGTTTTCTTTACCTCTTCCTCAACAAAATCACATTTATGACGATTTTACCCGAGTTATTTGTGTCATCAAAGCTTCAAAGGCCCGCCGTTCATCGCGATTGATTCGCGCACCGTTTTCCGCAAGGTCATACTCGGCGGTGTCTTTGTGCACACTCAGGGTTGCTGATTCTTGCGCCGAGGCCGCCTCTTTCAACCTCCAAGTCAGGGTTTCATCTGACAATGAGGCGATGTCTTCGGCAGCCTCCTCAATCTCAGCCGCCAAACCAAGGCGCGCATCAAGTTTAGCAAACTCTTCACGAAGGGTCAGCCGGGTCAGATCAAGATCATCAGATCGTTGAATGCATGGCACGACGGCAACATGGCTTTGAGCGAGAAACCCCTCTAGCTCCGACGAACCAAAAGCGGCCTCTATCGCACCGAGCATCTTCTCGGCGGGCGCGACGGTTTGTGATAGCAAAATTGTTTGTATCTGCCGATGCCGGGGGTCGCTGCAAGCTAGGCTCTCCAACGGCTCCTGAAACTCTGCGACCAGTGCAGGTGCTTTGACCAATGCCGCCAGAATAACCGCTTCGCGCAGACGTCCCGGCACGTGATCAGCCGCCTGCGCCAGCGCAGACTGTTTGGTCGTGCTCAGTGCATCAATTTTGACTTTTTTGCCCCATTGACCCGACCACAGCTGCTGCCGGCCCATACCAAACAGCGCCCAGCGCAATTCTTTAATAGCACTACCGTAGTGCGACCGGATTGACGGGTCGCGGATCATGGCGATTTTTTCCCGCAGCCCCTTATCCAGCATAGCGCGTCGCTCGGGACTATCGAAAACCTTGCCTTGGATTTCTCGCTGCCAAAGTAAGTCAACCATCGGCATGGCTTTGTCCAACAGCGTCTGCAAAGCAGAGGGGCCACCTGCCCGGATCACGTCATCGGGATCTTGCCCTTCTGGCATTACCGCAAACCGCAGCGATTGCCCCGCCTCCATCAATGGCAACGCCAGATCAATCACCCGATACGCAGCGCGCAGACCTGCTGTATCGCCATCAAGCGCGATAATCGGTTCGGGGGCGATGCGCCACAAAAGGGCGAGTTGATGCTCGGTGACTGCCGTGCCCAAAGGTGCAACTGCGGCGCCAAACCCTGCCTCAACAAGGGCAATCACGTCCATATACCCCTCAGCCACGATCAGCGGCTGGCCCTTCCCCGCCGCCTCACGTGCAGGTTTGAGATGATATAGGTTGCGGCCTTTGTCGAATAAGACAGTCTCCGGAGAATTGAGGTATTTAGCGCGCGCATTCGGATCAAGCGATCTGCCGCCCAGCGCGATACAGCGCCCTCTTGCATCGCGAATGGGAAACAAAATGCGACCACGGAACCGATCATAGGGCGCACCGCCATCCTCGGGCCGGGCACAAAGCCCCGCTGCAACCAACTGATCGGGCGTCACACCCTTGGCGGTCAAATGTTGCAACAATCCCTGCCGGACATCTGGAGCAAACCCCATATCAAAACGGTCTTGGATCGCCTCAGATAAACCGCGTCTAGCCAGATAAGCCCGCGCCTCCGACGCCGGTGCAGTTTTGAGTTGCAGGCGGTAGAATTGCACGGCCTGTTCCATGACATCAGTCAATTCGCTGCGCTGTTCAGATTTTTCCTGCGCATGCGGGTCACGTTTTGGCACCGGCATGCCCGCCTCTTGTGCCAAAATCTCGATCGCCTCGATAAAGCCAACGTTCTCGGTCTCACGGATAAAACTGATCGCATCACCCTTGGCGTGGCAGCCAAAGCAATAATAAAACCCCTTGCTGTCATCGACATGGAACGAGGCCGATTTTTCCTGATGAAAGGGGCATGGCGCCCACATATCACCCTTAGCCTGATTAGATTTGCGAGTGTCCCACATAACTTTGCGCCCGACAACCTGACTGAGGCTGGTACGGGTGCGCAAGTCGTCAAGGAATCCGGGTGGTAGGCTCATGCGCCCATTATTGGACGCCCACGCCTTAAAGTCCAGCAGAGGACAACGATACTTGTGATATTTCTGATGCGGTGAAAGACAGGCTTAAAAACCTGCCATGTGCCCCAGCGCCCTGTTGCTTATACAAATAAAGCGCACTGGAAGTGATATTTTAACAATTCTTGAAACAACACATCAGCGAAACCGCACCAGCCGCTTTTTTTCTGACTTCACGTGCCATAAACTTAGCGGTCAATTTCGATCGAACAATGAATTGAAATCTGAACAAACCTCATTCAAAGCACCTGTTTAGAAACCCAATTTTGCCCGCCCGGACTAACCTTTCCCAGCCAACTTTAGGGCCACTCAAATGGGCGGATCACGCTGACATTTGCAAAGCTACGCCGGACAAATACCTCTTCTGAGGATAAAAATAATAGTTTTACATTTGCACCGGCATCCATCGTGGCATAAATCTGATGGCCCTCTGCACGCGCTGCCCAGAGCTGTTCCAGCACGCGCCAGCTTTGCGGCTTGAGATAGCATAACGCCGGCCGTGCCGCCATCATGGTGGCGTGTAAGGCAAGCGCATTGGCCTCGGACAGCGCCCCCAACGTTGCAAAATCGCGTGCCTCGAGGGCGGTGTGGACAGCTGTGCAGTCCGCCTCGGCCTGTGCGGGCCAAATCTTGAACAACGGGCTGGTGGCAACAGTATGGTTCATCCCATCACGCGACGATCGGGATTTCGGCCCAGTATCCACAGGAACAATCGCAATTCTGAATTCCGGCCAGTCCAGCATCAAGGGCCGCGCAAAACTATCGCTGCCATCCTCTTTTTCCCCGCGGTCCCAGCGCACGAACCCATGCCATAGGGATCGCGTTGCACTGCCACTGCCAAAACGCGCCAGCATACTNAGCACAGACTTTGGCAGTTTCAGGTTGAACGCCGCATCCAGTGCCAGTGTCAGGGCGGCAAAGCCAGAAGCCGAAGACGCCAGCCCGGCCGCAGTGGGCAGGGTGTTGTCGGTCTCAATCCGCAGAGGCAGCGTCTGCTCACGACGATAAAGATCCACAAAGCATATGATTTTCGACGCAAACGCACTGCCTAACGGCAAAGATACGCCATTCAGCCAAACCTCATCATACGCAGTTTCAGCTGGAAAAATCCGTGTGTGGCTGCCCCAATCAGCAAGCGAGATTGACAGCGAACTGTTCAGAGGAAGGTTCAGAACAGCATCGCGTTTGCCCCAATACTTGGCTAATGCGATATTGCTGGGGGCATAGGCCACAGCCGGTTGTTGCACCGAAAGTCGCGCCGGTAAATGGGCGGCAAAACACGCCGCAGGCTTGGCCAGGTCGGTCAACGATCGGTCAGTCATCCAGCACAAGCCCTTTTGCGGTAAATGGCGCTGGCTGATGCTGCGCCACAAGCGGGCCTAACGCAAGGATACAATCACCCAGACCAGAGCCGGATATCTTCGCCGCCATCACGCCGGCCTCAGACCGCGCCCGCGCCACCAATGCATCAAGCATCGGGTCCGACACCCTCAATTCGACCATCAGATCCTGATAGGCGTTCAACTGTTCGGCAAACACCGGCCAGTCACGGAGCCGGGCTGCAGTGATTGCCGCCATTGCCCTGCCCCCCATTCGCCCGTACAGCGCCGCATACGCAGCCTCGCGGCCCTGCATCCGTTTTGCAATCCCGGCAAGTACATCAGCGGTGGGCGTCTTATATCCGCAATAACACAGGCTCAATTGTGGCGGATGGGGCAGCAAAATAATCACTGCTTGCTCAGAAGTACTTACAAGATCATGATGTTGAGAGGACGGTGAGAAAAGTCCGGCCACATTGGCGCCAGTGCCCGGCAAAGCGGTGTCAGCGGCGGCGGCCGTAAGTTGATATCCCAACAATCCACCATGCAGGCTTGCCGCAAGATCTGCGCCACTGCCCCGCCCCTGCAAACCGCGAATGATCTCCAACGCCTGCTGATGCAGCCGTGCCTTGCGGGGCATGGGCGGCTGATCTATTTTTGGCTGAGTCTCCGGTTGCGTTTCTGGACGGGTCATCGCCTCTAACAGCCCCAGTGTCGCAATTGTAACCGCAGCCGAGGATCCCAAGCCCAGCTTCGGGTCAATTTGCGAAACGATATCAAGGCGCAGTCCATGGGAAAGCCGGTCGCGATAAAGTGCCAGCGCGGCGAGAACAAACCGCATCGGACCACTGACCTCAAAGCTGTCAAGCGCCACCACCACTGGATCCGAAATGCCCGAGAAGATCTGCACCTGCCGATTGTCGTTTGGCTTGGCCGTAATGGTAACGCGCTGATCAATGGCACAGACCATCGCGGGGTGACCATAGACCACCGCATGCTCGCCGGTGATCATGATACTGCCCGGCGCCGAGGCCGACATCTTGCGCTGCATGATCACAGACCCGTGCCAGGCCGTTCGCCGGGTGCGCCAACGTCTTTGTCCACCATGCAAAGACGGGTACCACTTTCGGAAATGGTGAGCCTGTCCCAACGATAATCCGGGAACTGCCTCATCACGGTTTCAAACGCCTCTGCGTCGGGCAAATGCACCAAAAGCACCCCAGCATGTGCCCCATGCACCGATCCTGCGCCAGAAATTTTGGCAGCGCCCCCCACTTGTTCAATCGCCGCAACAAACGCCAATGCTGCCATCGGTATCACACCAAGGCGCCGCAACAGCCGGTGATTTTCTCGCAGCCCCTCTTTTGGGCTCCCGCCGTTCTCAAGAGCGGATTGGAGGGCATTTGTGCAGTCTTCGAACGCCCGCCAAAGCACCTGGTCAGATCCATAATTTTGC
>JGI20154J14316_10000575_pt1 | contig 33392 bp, 27 predicted proteins | sample COG_04_FD_14316 | JGI IMG/M metagenome (IMG submission 14316)
TACCAGAAGCAACATTACCTGCTGCCCCAACTGCACCAGAAGCAACGTCACCTACTACACCAATTGTGCCACTAGCAACTTTACCGATAGTCCCAGTAGTTTTTGATACTGAATCACCTACAACAGTAGAGTCACCTTTATTGGTCAAAGTTCCCGATCCACCATTTCCGCCACAATTTGTGCAGGTTACGTCTTTGACACATGCAGGACAACTTGGACATGCTGGACATACCGGAGGAACAATCTGTGTTTTCAATATATAATTATTTAAATCAAATTCATCTTCCTCTTCTTTTTCCTCCGCGTCTTCTTCATTTTCTTCGTCTTCTTCTTCTTGTTCTTCTGCTTTATAATTCTCTTTATTTTTTTCATGACTGGGATTAAATCGTTTAAGATTTTTGATAGTAATTGCACCCATTTCATCTTTTCCAATTAATACAACTAAAGTATCAACGCCATGTGACATAGTCATCACAGTATTCCCCCCATTTGCATCTTCATACATATTAACGGTCAAGTCTAATGACTTATATTTATCTTTATCACCAAATTTCTTATCGCTATCTTCATTATCTGTTTTATTAATGGTAATTTTATTGCTATTGCCGCGTTTATATATATCTAAAGATTCATCAGAATCAGTATCGATTATGATATTTCCATTTTTCTTGTCATATTTGACATACTGGCTTAATTGATATACTTTGCGTTCTGTATTGTATAGAGGTTCAAGTACATCTTTATTATTATTCTCATCAGCATCCATTTGATAATCACTAACAAATAATTCAGAACCATTCATCATTTTACTGTATGCAACGGAAGTATCATTGAAATAAAAGGATGCTTCATTTGTAACTGGTTCAGTAGATAGATTCAATACATGAATAAACGTTTTTTTACCCCATGGCATGTAAAGAACATTATATTTATCAGTGTTCATGCTTTCACTTTCGTATATAATCGTTTTTTTTGAAGAATTTAATTTTTTTGCAGGAGGTTCTATTTTTTGATCTACAGTTGAAATCTCATAGGTATAAGCAACATCTGAATTTCTAGGAACGGTGGTTATATTTGTGATAGAACTACCTGCCATATCTACATTTCCAGTAAAACTTGTAGAATCTACTTCAATTAGATTGCCGTTCGTATTATCAAAAAACATATTGTCGTATAATTTATAGACCTTACCATCGTTGTATTGTGGTATTACGTTTTGAGTGGTTGCATCTTCACTTTGTAAAAATGATACAAACCCTTCTCTTTGAAAAAAGGAATTGTTATTAAATACAATAAGAAGTACTAAAACTAATAACAAAAATAAGATAATAGTCAAAGGAGTAATCTGGAATCTCATTTCAAAATACAATATATAGTATATATTGAAAATATATATACCCAAATATAGTAAATAAAATTGAATATTCATAATATTATTTTTAAGGATAATATTATGAACATGCCTAAGAAAGAAGCCGTACCATTAGAACGTTTTTACGACGATGCTAATAAATATGAGATTTGTTTGGATGAGGCGGGTCGTGGGTGTTTATTTGGACGAGTATATATAGCATGTGTAGTTTTACCTAAAGAACCTACTATGTTTGATGGAACAGATATCAAAGATAGTAAAAAATTCAGTTCAAAAAAAAAATTAAATGAAGTTGCTGAATACATAAAACAAAATTCTTTATATTGGAGCATTGAGTATGTAGATGAAAAAGAAATAGACAAAATCAATATTTTAAAGTCTGCGATGAAGGGCATGCATAATTGTATCAAAAATTCACTGAATCATCTTTCAATAAGAGAAAATGCACGCACTGATGATTTTACAGCAGTAGTGGATGGAAATTATTTTACACCATATATGTTGTTTGATGAAGACAAACAGGCACTGGTCCAGTTAAAATCAACCACTATAGAAAAAGGAGACGCTAAGTATATGGGCATTGCTGCCGCAAGTATATTGGCGAAATCTGCTAGAGATGGCTATATAGAAGAGTTGTGTGACAAATATCCGATATTAGATGAATATTATGGATTAAAAAAAAATGTAGGTTATGCGACTAAACTGCATAGAGAAGGTATAATTGATCATGGTATCACACAGTGGCATCGGAAAACATTTGGACAACTATGTCGTGAAGCACCTTTACATATGGTTGTCGAGTAATGTTCGTAATCTAGGAAAGAAAGCCATTTCATTTAATAATTTTTCCTTAAATATTTTAATTTTTCCAATTCGTTGAGACCACCAGTCTTCTTGAATAGCCTGCTTAATGATTTGATATGATTTTTCAAAGTCATTCATATCTAACAATACAAACACATCACTATCTACATATTCATGTATATCTGGACAACCATAATAGAATACTAAACTTTCACATAAAATGGGTTCCCACATTTTTTCTGTGATAAAACCTTTCTCATAATTATTTTCCACCATGAAATAATATTTATAAGGCACAATTGCATTATGTTTATCTTGAATCGTCATTTTTCCTTTATAATTGGTTAATTTTAACTCCTCTATATTGCCAAATATATTAATTGGTATATCATTTTTTTGATCTAAGTACTTCAGAAAATCAATTCTTGCAATATGCCCTTCATCAAAATATTTATTACTGGATACTGATGATATAGTATCTGCTTTCGTATATTGCAAATTATTTAACTCATATGGATTCATATTAAATTGCCAAAAAACATTATTATATGTGTTAGAATTCCTCCCGATAACAGCTAAAAAATCATCTTTATTGGGTTGTGCCCATTTCCCCCAGGTTTTTATACCCCATTTTTTGTTTTTATCCTGCACCCATGGCTCCATTTGAAATATAACAGTTCTCTTTTTATCAAAGTATTCATTTCTAAACGGATAATTGATTATAACGTAAAAATCTATATTCTCATTTTCCCATGTAATCTCTATATTTTCCCACGAATAATCAGTATCGCACATATGCTTCCATTCATCACATAGTTCTTTAGAAGTCGCCCAATTACATATCATTTTGATTCGTATCTTACGAATGTTTGATAGTGATTTATCTATTACGAACTTATCAAGATCAAACCTTGCGTTGTCATTTTGAATATCGGTATCAATTTGTTGTCCATTTTCGTTCCATTCTGAAAATACCAGTTGCGGATTACACTCATAAGATTCCAATTCGCTATTAATTAATATTAAATAATCTATACCATGTTTTATACCATTTTTTTCTATATAATCAATCATTTTTCTAGCACCGATTTTATTGATTGAATATCCAAATGTACCTCCAATATACAACTGTTTGTTTAACCGATTTACATGTACATTTTCATTATCGTTTTCGTATATTTTTTTATGTTGAATTCTATATTTCTCAAACATGGAATAACCTAATAGTAAGTATTCTCTTGACATCATGTCCGTTTTCAAATTAGACAAACGTTTATAAAAGTGACTACTGGTTTTGATATCATCTTCAAATATTACATAAAAATCGTGTTGTGTATCATTCAATAATTCTTTCCAAAGATTATAATGAGATAGAGCACATCCAATTACTCCTTTTCTACTACCGAAATCATTCCCATAAAACATTGTGGCTGCATTTGCATCTAACTCAATCGTACTTCCATCAACCGCTTTAAAAAAATCCCAATTTTCTAAGTTTTCTTTTTGAAAGGTTCTATTCATATATTCTTTCCTATCACGTCTTCTTTCAAGATTAACGACCTTTATATGCATATTTTTATTTTCAAATTGGTCTTCTTGATTTAATGCATATGCATTTTTGGTTTCACTATTTTTTTGAGATGTTAATTTCCCAATGTGTATATGTTTTATCTCATTCAAAAATATTGATTTATATCCAAGATCTTTATATTTATTCGCATAATCCATTTCAAAGAACTGATTTTCAGAATCAAAGTTGCCGATATATTTTATTGCATCAAATTTAATTATAGATGGGCGGAAACTATAATGTGGCCAATAATGACAGTTTTTATAAGAATGTCTGCCTAATTTATAATCGTGTATAACTACATTGTCAATATTCGTGTTTCTTGCACCTTGTATGCTGTAATCGCTGATTGTTTCGGCGTAATTTACATTTAATAATATCTGCTTTACATTCTCATTCTGGCATAATTCCAATTTGCGGATTGTGTCGCCAATATTAATCTTACTAAAAAATAGAAAATCGTCTTCAATATGAAACCAATAAACTGGGTCTAATTTCTTTAATTTTTCATAAATTATGTTCATACTGGTGCGATGGCCTTTTTCACTATCTGTTTTCATATAATAATCTATCCAAGGAAACATTGTACTCATTTCTTTTCTATCTTCAGTCGTTGAATTATCATCTACACAAAACCAATAATCTACCATATCTATATCTTCAATCTGATTTAACAAACTTTGGACGGTTTGTTTGAAGAGATCTATTCTTTTACATGTTGTAAATGTTAAAACCAATTTGGGATTTTGACGGTTCTCAAATGAACATAGTTTTGGTTGCGTGAAAAAAGGTTTATTTATATTAAATAAATATTCCCATAGAGTGGTCAATTCAATACAAATCGGTTCTGTGTTTTGTTTTTTATTATGGATAAATGTGTTTAAATGATAAAATATTTTGAGAGAGGTGTCATTGTGTTTGATACATTTTTTATAAAATAATAAGTTCTTGTATGTTTGTTCTAACATATACGAATCAATTATTCCTTTCTCAATTATACTAGTAGAAATTTTATAACCTTCGTTTATCTTGTTTAAATAATAGCAGCTTATTGATGAATAAAATGCAAGATGGTCGTTATATACATTTGAAAAAACAAACAGTTTATTGTGAGTCGTCTGCTTATATTCTTTGTAGGTATTATACAGCATATTTACTAATGAATGAAGTCCATGTTCTGAAGCCAATTTACATGCAAATACCATGCCCTCTATTCTTTCATTATCATATTCAATAGATTTCATATAATAGTCTATTTTTTTGAAGTTGTCATCATGCAGTTTCCCAAGCATAATACAACTATAATATTTTTCTTGCTCCCATGATGAAGATAAGGTAAGTACTTTGGAATACCACTCTATTGCATTGCTTTTATAATTAGTGCCTGCATCTTTATAACTTTGGGCACAGTAAAATGCATATCTGGATGCTAATTTTGGATCTGTAAATTGGATACTCTCATGTGCTTGTTTTAATGTATTCGCATCATTTAAATACTTGAAAGTGTCTTTACTTCTATTCCCTTCTCTACCGGATTGGATATGATAATTACCGGTTAATATAGTTTCTGTTATATGCGGTTCGGTTGTAGATAAGAACTCATGTAATACACCAATAAAATTCCATTTTTTACTATTGTTCAATAAAAGAGGACGATAATAAACAAAACTGTCTCCAATCTTCAGATTATATTTATCAAATGTCAAATCCACTGGCAATATTAAATCACCATGTATTTCATCGTCTGCATCAAATACTAATACATATTCTGATTTCCCATAAGCTAATTCTAATGATTTTGACCGGTTTGTACCAAAATCTCTCCATTCGTGGTCATATAATTCCCCGTCTATTTTTTTAGATTGAAAAAAAGTTAGAATGAGATCTTTGGTATTGTCACTGGAACCTGTGTCACATATTACATAATAATCTATTGGAACTTTATTTAATAATTTGTCTAATTTGTCTGTGATAATATGAGATTCATTTTTAACAATCATATTCAGACATAGTTTAGGAAGAGTTTTCATATGTCGTAAATTGTTGAGAACTTTTTAAACAATTTTTATATCATTATATATTAATTTAATGGCCTTTACCAGATTTCATGATGATCCCAATCGTATCAAAAAACAATTAGAAGAGAGTACTTTTCACGGCAGATATTATTTGAACACACCTGGACCTGGAATGGATTTACCTTTTAATGAGGACCCCCACGTTAGATTACAAAAATGGGGAGCTAACTTACAAACAAACACTGTGAATTTAGAAAGCGATCTATATGGTTTAACCAGAACATATAACCGCGATTTAAATGATAAAAATGATTATAAAAAGCACAGTGCTAGGAGTTCTGTAAATAAATATCGCACTGAAATGCCAAGAACAGAAGAAAGTCGTGCGAGTCATCCAGCATGGACATACAAAGATTTAGAACATTCCAGATGGGAGTCGCCCATTTTAAATCCACAAAATGATTTAGAGAGAAAATTTGATTGCAATATTCAAAGTCGCATTTTAGAAAAGGATAATTTCCAACCAAAAATCCCTGTTGTAGGAAATAACAATTATTATTTATCGGGACCAACTATGTGTGTTGCAGGCAATGAGAAAGAGTGTCCTGGTTCTTCTATACATTAAATAGACAAATTTATAATATGTAAATATCTTATAACATATTATATATTATAATGGAATTAGCAATACCAGGAATAGCCTTAGGATTATTATATATTGCGTCAAATCAAAATAGAAATGAAGAAAATATAAATGAATCTTTCACCGCTAATAGTTTGCCAAATACAAATATACCAAACCGAAATTATCCATCAGAAGAGCCTGTTATTTCTACCGAATTAGATCAAACGTCTTCTTTGTCACGAGTGAATCGGTATGAAAACAATGGTGCTTATACAGATAAGTATTTCAATTCTAGAGAAAATAAAGAGATGACTGATGGTGTAGAACAGCCAGAATTTCAATCTTTAACTGGCGAAAAAGTAGGCAGCGACTACTTTCAACACAACAATATGGTACCATTTTTCGGTAGTAATTTACGAACTGTTAAAACAAATGCGAATACTAATGAAGGCATTATGGATAGTTATACCGGGTCTGGATCACAGATTATTACCAAAAAAGAACAATCTCCATTATTCAAACCGGATGAGAATGTACAATGGGCAAACGGAGTGCCTAATCAAAGCGACTTTTTCCAATCTCGTGTAAATCCCAGCATGCGAATGGCTAATGTAAAACCATTTGAGGAAGAAAGAGTCGCACCTGGTTTGGGATTAGGATATACAAATGATGGTGCTGACGGTTTCAATTCGGGCATGATGCAAAGAGAAAGCTGGATGCCCAAAACTGCGGATGAAATGCGTGTTGCAACAAATCCTAAAGCAGGAGGACATTCGCTAATTGGACACGAAGGTCCTGCTATGAGTAGAATTGCAAACGTTGCTACTAGAGAGCAGATGGGTGTAATGGAAAAAAATCGCCCAGAACGTTCATTTGCATTTGATGAAAGAGATATTAATAGCAAAGGCGACATTGGAAGACTATTTACAACAGGTGGTGTAGAAAAAGGCCAAACTCTTCATTCTATTCCTATAGATAGACATGTTACAAGACCCGAAACCACAACCTCTTACACTGGCATAGCCGGTGCAGACCAGGACGCAAGTTATGTGCCGGGTGAGTATATGCCTTCGCATAATCAACAACTAGGCACAGTCCCATTGGGTGTAGCAAATGCAAATAGTCGTAACCATGCTACCAATAGTGATTATGGTATAAAATCTAAAATGGCTTATCCTAATAATCGCACTTCTAATAAACAAGACGGTTATTTCGGTATGGTAAGTGGAGGGCTTGGTGCAGCAATCGCCCCATTATTGGACGCATTAAGACCCTCACGAAAAGAAAATGTAGTAGGTTCTTTACGACCATATCAAAATGCAGGAACAACTGTGCCCAATTCTTACATTTTCAATCCTGCGGATAGACCTAACGCAACTATACGTGAAACAACTGAAAACTCTAAGAATCACTTAAATGTAAATGCAAACCAGAACGGTGGTGCATACCAAGTTGCTGAACAACAAGTTGCCTATACAAATAGAAACGAAACAGGAGATTTTTATTATACTGGAGTAGTTGGTGCAACCGATGGACATCGTGAAATGAAATCTTATGAAGCTATTGGAAATCAAAGAAACAATGACATAAAATCTAGTACAATAGATGGACGTTTGACAAAAGGAAATATGTCACTATTAAATACCGACATTAACATGCGCGAAAAGACACGCGATGAAAAATTAAAAAACAGCCGCGACATTGTCGGAAATATGCCTTATTCAGCACCAGATGTTTCAAATATGGGACGTCTAGCCGGAAATCACAATAAGTTGCCTTCTAATGTTGATGCACAAAGAAACGATTGGGATATTACCGCCCAATTAAAAGAAAATCCTTATGTTGTAAATTACAAAAACGGATTGTAATTATGATACGCCATGTTGAATATAAATCATTTTTATCGTACCTCCAAGTTCATTCTTTTTCATAGTTTGGCTGGTATTTGTATCTTGACTCATTGTACTTTTGTCGTCAGAAGATTCACATCCATTATTATAGGGTGTTTGATCTAGATAATTTGCATCTATATAATCCTGGTTATTCTTTGTTTGGTTATTTATAATTTCTTTCAATTCATTTACACTGTTTTCCAACCTATATATTTCATTTGATTGATATTGTATAATAGATTCCATTTTAGTAATTTGAGTTTTCATTATATGCTGCATATCTCTATATTTTTCAATCTTATCTCTTTTTTGTACAAACTTATTATTCATTCTATTTATATAAACAATAAAAAAGTGTTTATATAATTAAAATCATTTTTATTAGTATCTAATCATTGCTATTCAGCAATTTGCACATATTAATTGCTTCCAAATTATGTGTTGGTTTAATGAATAGTGATTTTATCATATCATTGTCGCGAAATCTAATAGTATAGTCTTGTTGAATATTATTGCGACCAACACGTCCCATGGACTGATAGATTTTCTGCTGTGAAATATTAGATAAATCCTTTCCGATAAACCCATGACAGAATTGATAGTTAGTGCCATATATATAATCTGTACTCGCGATGATCATATATAATTTCTGCTCATCTGCTAATTGTTTCATAATTTCCATGTATTCCTGATTTTTATGAAATTTGAAAGTACCTATACCAAGTAACATTAGCATTTTATATTTATTATCAATGTTTAGCTGCATCACCCTCTTTGCATTATGCTCGCCTATATCCGATACAAATGCATTTTCAATAACGTCCTTTTCGGGTGCCCATATATTTTGATGAGGGATTGTATTAGGTACGTACATTGGGTCCAACGAAACCATCTTTATCTCCTTCCGTAATCTATTGATTTCACGTGTCCAATTTTCAGATTCATTGGACAACCTGCCACTCTCACGACTGGATACAAGAGTATTATTATCTGATAGTTTGCTTTCTTTGTTTTCAATCATAGATTCAATATTCTCTATTTTTGATACGAGGTCACTATTTTTATGAATTTTTGTCATGATATTATCAAATATTGTTACGGGAATTTTTGTTTGTTGAACATAAAACTGTCCAATCTTATCAATTTCATCTGTCAAATAAATAGTGGGCCCATCGGTAAATGTATAAGCATCGCTGGTTGTTGCTAAAAGTCCTCCCGTATTTCTTATTTCGGTATTTTTATTANGATTTGTTGAAAACACACTATTTATTTTTTGAATAGAACTCCCTGGTTTTGGTACAGAACCACTATCTATACTTTTCATTTTTTGTATAATTTGTGTATTAAATCTATTTGTTCGTGTAGACATCATATATTCGTACAAATTTTTCCAATCACCTTCGTCTATGTATGATAACAATTCTAGATAGTATTCTTTCAAATTGTTCATATTAATATCTATCATCTTATTAAAATATTCGTCTAGTTTCATGCTATCACTTATGGCGATGTGATCATTTACATACTCAATAAAACGAATTATCTCACGGAGATCAAAATATCGCAAAAGAGTTTTATTGTTATTACAGTGATTTACACATTGTAACATATCCATGTAATTTTCATATAGATAATGGGGCAAATCGCAATACCCATCTTTATTCAGAATCGGTATAGATTTCTTGCAATCGTGACTAGCTATAGTGTGAATTTCAGAATTATCAAACTTTCTGGTATAGTCATCATATACCGATTGTATCTCATTTTTGGCGGGCATAGTTGCACTGGATAGAACCATAGTAGAAATCTTATTTTCCTTCCAATTTTTATGGATAACATCGTGCAATTCATGATTTTCATAATCCATAGTTATAGTAGGTTCATCCCAATAAGTGACCACGTTTTCTTGATTATTAAAAGCCAACATATAATGCATAGCGGTTAAATATGATTGTACATCGCATATCATGATTTCTACATTCGTACCAACCGAATTATCAACTTTCCCTATTCCTCCAGAACGTCTATTAATTGTATAATCTACTGCAGAATAATAGTGCAATCTAATATCAGAAGCGGTATCACATCCAAATGCAAAAGCAACCTTTTTATTCACTGATATGGCACTTTTTGCTAATGCCAACCCAATATGTCTAGCCACACATACAAATATGATTCTTTTCTTTTCAGATATTCCAATGGGAGACAGAGTTTTCCCAGTACCAGTAGGTGCAGTGTATAGAATTAATTTGGGATTATCATTATTGTTAATAATCCGAAACAGTTGTCGCTGATGTGGATAGAGTTCCCGATCTTCATATTTGATGAGATAGGTATTTTGTTCAATAAACTGGTATGCATTTGAAATAATTTCACTCGTTTTTGTAAATGAATTTCCCCATTCAATAGTTTTATCAATATACTTCAACACAATGGTATTGATATCGGCAATGGATGTATTTCTAATTTGTATCAACGTATATAAATAAAATGCGTACTTTTTCTTTTTTGTATATACATTTTTCAGCAGATTATGAAATAGATCTATTAATAAATATTCAAAAATTCGCTCCTTGTTGTTTTTAATAGTATTTTCTGAATTTTTGATACGAATAGAGTCGCTATTTTTCATATGTTTCATGGCGGAACCTTCCAAAAATTGCAAACCAGTCAAGTTTGCAAGTACAGAACCTTTGGCGTATTTATTAATTGATTTGTGAAACAACTCTTCAAAATAATTTTTGAATATGAAATATTCTATTTCTGAGTTTTTTTCTATTTTTGTATAAGAGATGAAAGTTTGCGTTTTATTTTTCTTTATATTTGGTTCATGAAACCCTTCAACAATCATAGTCAATACTTCTTTTTCATTTTCAGAAACAGGTTTCTCAATGGTTTCCCATTCCGATTTTGATAACTTAGTTTGGTTTAAATCCATGATTAAATAGTGTAGTATTTGAAATATATAATTTCGTTGGTTAAATATCAATTTTTATAACATATCATTGAATAAACAATATATAATAGAGATATTATATATTCTAACTATGTTCTCATTTTTTACGCAGAATAGCATAAATAAAATATCATTTGAAGATTTGCAATATGCAATTAGATATCCAGAACAATTCATTATAATTAATACACTTTCGGTAAATGAACAAGATTGTTTGATACCAAATACTGTGAAATACACAAATGAAGAAGAAATTATTAATAACATGATCTCAATGTACGATTTAAAATCTAAACATATCATTATTTATGGAAAAAATGCAAATGATGAATCTTCCGAAAAGAAATACCAGCAAATTCAAAAACTGGGATTTTTATACGTCTTTCTGTATTCAGGAGGTCTATTTGAATGGCTACTTTTACAAGATATATACGGCAAAGAAGAATTTCCAACTACCACCTATACCTTAGATTTATTGAAATACAAACATGCCCGAACATTCAATGGAAGACTTCAGTAGTCTATTTCCATGTTCCAAAATATTTATGTTGAGCATAATTTCCAAAATATTGTCTTTTACCATTGTCTAATATATGAACTTCTTTTTTGTAGGGACTATTCATATATATACTTGAAATGTAATCAGGTCCTGTTGTTTTATATACATATTCATCGTCATTGTGATTAACACGCTTGACTATGTTATTAATATTTTTATGTATGTTATCAATAATCTCTTTTATAAATTTATTATTTGGCTCTGCTGCGAAAGCATACTGACCCAATAAAAATGGCTGTTTATTGATATAGTATTCTTTATAGCGTGCATGTTCCCCATGTTGTTTTGTAATGTATTCATCTATTGGAAATACAACCCTGTGATGCAAAAGATCGTCCATATTTTCTAAACCATCCATGTCTAAATCCATGTAAAAACCGCCATAGTGGTAAATTGCAATATAACGAAAATAATCTATTTTTTGGATTTTAATAGGCAAGTTTTTATACGTTTCGTAATACTCTGAATAGTTTGATTTCAAAAAATATTCAATATCTTCATCCGTAAATAATTTATACTCATAATCTGGATTGTTATTTTTAATGTTTTTTATCAATGGTATATATCTATCTGGAATATTATTTGATTTCCATGTCTGTATAATTATCTTCGGTATAATTTGCGGTAGAACAATCTTTTTATCATTAGGAGGCTTGTGGGAAAATTCAAATGCAATTATACATAATATTACAAAAACAATGAGTCCAAATAATATATACATTAACTGTATATGATAGTGAAATATAAAATATTTACACGGTATCTATTAATACTAGTATTATTATTGGGAATACTCTTTTTGATTTTTAAGAATACTATCATAAATAAACAGATAGAAGGTATGTCAAACCAATTTACTGCAGTAATAGTTGAACCGAGAGAACATAAAGCATTGGAATATGTACTTGAAAATTTCGCAAAAAATCTAGATAAGAATTGGTCTATTCTTATTATGCATGGAAAAACGAATGAAAGATACGTTAAGGATATTCTGCACAAGAAGCTAGGTAAGTATAAGGGACGAATTTCTTTATATAATATGCAGGTTGAAAATTTATCAATAGAAGATTATAACGATTTGCTTACATCTCACAAATTCTATCAACGCATTCCAACTGAAACATTTCTGATTTTCCAAACAGACTCTATTATTTGTGAAGAATGCAGTGATTACATTAATGAATTTTTAGAATATGATTATGTAGGCGCACCTAATAAAGAATGGGTAGGCAATGGGGGACTATCTCTGCGAAAGAAAAGTAAAATGATAGAAGTACTGAATAAAAATAAAAGGATGCCAGGAGAAAACGAAGATATTTTTTTTACAAAAAAAGAAAATAACTTATACATTCCTGATTTAAAAACTGCCAACCGGTTTTCAAACGAGGGGAATTATTCGCCCAACAGTTTTGGTGTTCATAAGCCGTGGTGGTATTTCAATGAAGATGAATTGTACAAAAAGCAAACCCACTGTCGTACATTAACTAAGCTCATTGAACTAAACAAAAATTGACGATGAATTATTTGTCGTTATAATAAGAAATATTTAGTATCTCTTGAATATATAATGAGTAACCCCACAATTATTTCTATCGAAGGAAATATCGGTTCTGGAAAAACAACCATCATTGAAAACTTGCAGAAACGTTTCCAACACAATAAAGAAGTAGTCTTTCTAAAAGAGCCAGTAGATGTTTGGAATTCAATTAAAAATGACGATGGGGTGACAGTACTAGAAAAATTTTACGAAAATACTGAAAAATATGCTTTCCCATTTCAAGTAATGGCGTTTGCTACGCGTTCAATTAGTATTAAAAATGCAATTAGAAACAATCCAGATTGTAAATATATTATTTGCGAAAGGTCATTGGAGGCAGATAACAATATTTTCGCAAAAATGTTAAAAGATGACGGTAAGATTGAAGATATACAATATAAAATATATGAACACTTTTATCATAATTGCAAAGATGAGGTAAAGCTAGATGGGGTAGTATATATTGATTCATCGCCCTCAGTATGCATGCAAAGAATTAATAAGCGCAACAGAGACGGTGAAAGTAGCATTGAGTTAGCATATTTGCAAAAATGTTGTGATTATCACAATGCGTGGCTAATTGACAATAAAGACAATTTGCAGGTGATACACATTAATACAAACGAAGACGTTACCTATGACGAAAACAATAAGGACGATACGGGGAATGCATGGATTCAGTCCATTATGCAATTTATAGAAACAGTGTAACCGCATATCATATCAAGTATAACAAATAATATAGTGTCACTAAAACTATATTATTACAAATCAAAATTCACAATAATTTTTACCTTCTCTTTTTTTATACATTTACAAGCTGATACAGATAGTTCTTCTCGTTTTTTTCTTGTTTTTGTATTGTTATCGGTTGCATCTACTGAATTGCGTTTTTTTGACGAACTGTTATGATTATTCATGTCATTTTCAATAGACTGATAATTCTGTTCAATGTACTCTATCACATTATTTTCAATTGCCCATTTAAAAAAATTTAACTGTCCAATCGTTGTTTCCATATGCTTTTGAGCAAATGGTATAGTTATACGTTCCCACCTACAAAATGGATCAAACCTTTTTTTAGAATAGGCTCTTAATTTTAATTTGTAATCATGATATACTTTGAAACGTGTAGTTAATGGTTTATCTCCTTTGGTTAGTGCTAAATTATATACCGTATAATATTTTTTCGCATAATTTGTAACAAACCAATCTACTATGCGAAGCGATATTTTGGTTTCACCATTGATCACGCTCATCATGGTTTCTACATGAGTTTCGTTTTTATAAAAATTAGTTAGATTATCCATTATTAGATCATTTTGAGTATGTAAAGATGTTGAACAATATACCGACATTGTTTGTATTAGTCAAAATTTATTTATGCTTGTTTCATTATAATATATATATCAATATATAGAATGCCGTCAGTTATTATCAATGACAATAAATTAGAGAATATAATGGACACTTTAGAAGGCGATTCACTAACTAACAATATATCAAAAATATCGTTCATGTTTGTAGCATTTCTGGTAATTGCGGGTGGATATGCGACTCAAATATTTTCATGTAGTACGCAACGTTTTTTGAGCTCAAATATATATGGGAAACATTTAATAGGTATAGGTTTGATTTTTATGTTTATCATGCTTGAAGGTGGGTGGGATTTTAACAAAACAGAACTAAAGAAACATGATGTAGATTGGAGCAATGGAAATTGTTTTCATAGCATGATATATGCTTTTGTGATATATGGATTATTTTTACTTTCATCTAAAACCAGAATACTATGGAATTCTATTTTCTTTTTTTTATTATTCGTTCTGTATATTACAAATACACAAAGATTGTATTACTTTAATCGTAAGTATATCAAACCTGACATGAATAGAGATATATTAAAGGGTGAAAAGGTGGTATTATATTCACTGCCATTTATTTTGTTAGTAGGTGTTGCCGACTATTATATGTATAAAACAAAACAATTAGGCAAGGATTTTAATTTATATCATTTCTTTTTAGGCAATCCTATATGTACGCGTTTGTAAAATTGACATTTTTGATAGTTTATGTAATTTATGTAATTATATATAAATTACCATGCCACCGATTGATATCAAAGAAGACCGTGAGGTTCGTCTTATTTGGGCGAAATTTCAAAACTTATTGTCAGTTCATAATAAATCAAAACCAGCGAATTGTATAGAGTATAGTCTAGACAAATGGGAGCAGGTCCGTCAGGAATTAGAAGACGAAATGCGCAGACGAATTGCAATTGTTCGTAAGCGTGCAAGACTTGAACGGTTAGCAAAAGTGAAAAACAACACACAAGACGATCAGAATACAAATTCACATTCGGAAGATAAATAGAAAAAATGTAATTCTTTTGAAAAGATAGTTTATAAATATTTAATGGGATTAAATATTTATGTAATATTTTTTATTTTAAAGTTGTAATTAAAATGCTTAGTTGCTGTAAGCAGGGCCAGCCATGCCAGACATTACGCGGAGAACGTTGTAATTGACGGCATATACACGGACCTTGGAGGTCTTTACACCAGAGACGGCACCGGAAGAAAGGACAAGCTGGAGGACAGCATTGTCAATTCTGGAGAAATTGCAACTGCCAGAAGGCTGGTGCTCCTCGGGGCGAAGGGCGAAAGAATACACATTAATACCAGCATCAGGAGCACGGGTATGGTGTTGGTAAGGCTGAACAACGTCAAAGTAAGAACCCTCACGCTCGGAGAAACGATCCTGTCCGTTAAGCTGAAGCTTAGCAGTGACAACAGGGTTCTCACCCCAGCAATGCATGTCAAGGGCAGTCTCAGCAAGCACGAATGTACCGGCATCAGAGAGACTGGAACCAGCAGCAGCTCCTTCCTCCCAAGTGGCGTTAGCACCAGCAGCACCAGCCTTGTCCATCTCAAAGAGTCCCTCGCTATTGATGAACTTATCGGCACCAGATGTCTGGGTCTCACCACCGAAAGCATGGACGGCGTTGGGGAGAGCATCAATGGCATCAGTGTAATTAAAGGGCTGAGCACCAAGGGTCTTGTAGAGTGTCTCGCCACTCTCAAGAGAAGCACAGTAATCTACATTCTCATCAGGCTGAACAACCCAGATAAGCTCCTTACAGGGGTGGTTGAAGTTAAGCTTGATCTTATTGGAAGAGGAACCAACAGATTCGTCACCTGTGAATTGAACCTGCTCAATGAGGTACTCATGAGGGTTCTGGGCCATCTTGCGACGCTCATCGGTATCAAGGAAGATATAATCAACGTAAAGAGAAGCGGCAACAAGAGACTGCTGGTAAGCAGCACTCACTGACTGGGTACCAGACTCACCGGCAAGGTCCTTTACGGCCCAGAGGCACTCACCAATGGGGCGGAAATCAATGTTGATCTTGACCTCGTGGTACTGAAGAGCAATAAGAGGAAGGGCAAGTCCAGGGTTGCGGCAGAACCAGAACTGAAGGGGGACATAGAGAGTGGTCTCAGGAAGAGCATTGCGGGGGGCACATACCTGGGCAGGGCCTCCGGAAGAAGCACAAGGTCCAGAGACATTGGCAAAGTTAGGATCAGTGATGTAGGTAAGGGCAGTGGTGTTGCCGATCATCTTGTGGTATCCAGACTGCTGCTCCTTAGAGAGGGTAAGCTGGTTCCAGATGTGCATCCAGTCACCGTACTGACGGTCAATGCGCTGACCACCGATCTCAACCTCAACCTGAGCGACGAGCTGCTCGCCGATGAAATCTAACCAACGGGCATAGACGGCACCAGTAGCACTCTTCATCTCCTGGTCAATCTGAGGAAGAGTGACCTGAAGGTATGTGCGGTAGGCAAGATCACCATTACGGCTGATTGTGCAGGTTACACGGCGGCCGAAATCAGCCTGACCAGAGAAAGTCTGCTCAATAGACTCCATAGCGAAGTTAGTATGGCGTCTGTAAGACACCTTCCAGAAAGTAATCTCGGGGGTTCCAGTAAGGAACACGTCTTGGGCGCCATAGGCGACAAGTTGCATAAGTCCTCCAGCCATTTGTCTGTAGTTATACAATAGAAAAAGAAATTAATTTCAGAAAAATACGAATAATTCTTTTTATTTTTCTTGCTACTGTTTTTTCCTAAATTATTATTTGTANTTACAATGCTATTATGTATTTGTTGGAATTAANCCACAAATACATATGTTTTGGTATTTGTACAGACGATGAGTGCATTAACTAGCCGTCTTTTTATAATGCTACTTACAATTTGTTAGATACACATTTGAAATCCTCATTTCTCATTTTTCCAGGTGCACACGGTTTTACACATCGGTTTGTGTTTGGATTCAACTCTTTNCCCTTTTTCATACATTCTTCCTTTTTCGTTACAACCAGTTTGATTTTCTGGGTTTTATTTGATTTTTTTGCAGATTGTTTTTTTGTAACACATCTGAATTTATCATTTCTAACTTTTCCTTCTTTGCACTTTACCACGCATTTTTTTGTATGTGGGTTGTAATCTGACTTTCCTGGAGGACAATTTGTCGCAGAAGAACGTGGCGTGAAAAATGTTGATACGGATAAGGTCGATGCGATTTCTATACTTTGTTTTGAAGGACTCGGACTGACGGAGGTATATACAATATGGTCGTTTAATAATGCGTTATAATCATTATATAGCTGTTTATAATCTGTTTTACGTTTGAAAAAATTAGGTGTACAATATTGTTTCATTAAGGCTTTTGCATCCTTTACAAATTTGTCGTCATAAAACATGTTGTCATTCAATATAGTTGAAAACATTTGCCAGAATGCCAATGACAAACTATATGTATCAAAACTATTCGCTACTCGTTCTAAAAACTGCGGGTATTTCATTTTTTCCTTATATTGAGAACATGTGTCTTTGTTGAAAAATTTTTTATTCGCACAACTGAGTTCTGTTGGAAAATTACTCCACGATATAGCCATGTCATTCTTACTTTTTTTCGCGGTTTCTATGAATTTGTCAATTCTGTTCATTAGACCAAAATCAATATATTTTGCTTTTCCGGTTTCAATATTATAGACCATATTTTGCTTTTTGATATCATGATGTATGATGTTATTATCAACAAAAAACTGTAGCCCTTTTATTAAATTCAATATAGAGGTGAAAAATACCGATTTATCATGATTGGACAGTTTTGGAAATAATTTGAATAAAAAATGATGTATATCCACTCCTCCGTCGTCTAATAGTAACATTGATATTCCAGAATAATCATTATAATAAGCTATCTTCCGCTTTACTGGACTTGCATCACAATCTTTAATCATTTTTTTGAATGCGGTATTTAATTTGGGCTTGCAAACTTCCGGATAAGCCATGGCAAATTCTTCTATTCCGGCCATATTTTTGAATATTTCCATTTCCTTTTGCTCATGTATTGCATCTTTATCAGACATTATTTTGGATACTTTATCCGTGTAATCATGTTTTGTTTTACATTCTAAACTGGGTTTTACTACACATCCATATGAACCCTGCCCAATTAATTTATTTTCCATATATAGTTACTCTACATACTTTTTACTTTTATTAAAGGTTCTCAATATCAGAAAACAATATATTGGTTGAAAAATTAGAAGACACGAAAGTTTCTAAATAATTTGCCTGAAATATTTCTCTCTTATTCTCGTGTTTTTTTGTAAATACATAAGAGTCTTCATTTTTTTTCACAGTCCAACCTTGGTCCAATGCATTCGCTATAAATATCATCTTTTGGAATACGGGCGTATTTATTTTCAAATTTTCGGGCAATTCTAACGATATGTCTTGTGTCATTGTATAGCAAATATTTAGATACTGTTTTTATAAGTTTTACGAATTTAATGAATTTAATGTATTTAATGTAGTTATAGTATATAAGCATGAATACTCCTGAATATCATTCAGCTATCTATAAACTCAATTCTAATAAACAAATCGCTACACGTGTATGTATTAGTGAATACAATTGTAATCTATTGCCCAAAGAAATGGATTTTCAAATTTTAGCCAAAATATTGTGCAAAATGCAAAATATATGTTTCAACGATCGTAATGTAAAAAATAAAAACAAAGATAGGATTGTAGAATTATTTTCAGCAAAAAATGACAAAACATTAATAGTGTCAATGTCTTTGGGTTATAAAAAATACGAAACTGATTTTGAAAACTTTATAGACGGAGGGGCAGCTACCGTTCAGAAAAGTAATCAAGATTTTTTACAATATCAACAACCATGGATTAACGAAGTTTGTCGTGCAAAAGATAAAGAAGTGAAAACAGATAAATCCCCGGTATCCATAGTGATGGATTTGATTGAAAACTATATTACTAATTCTTTAATGAGGACATCTAAGAAAATAGATGGAATGTATTTATATGTAGAAAAAAATCAACCGGAAGGTCGTAATCCAGAATTCTTAATAAATTATTATAAAAAATACGGATTCGTAGAGATAAAGAGTGAAGATGATGAATATTATTATATGAAAAAGCAATTGAATCATAATGTGGAAAACAGAACTTTAAGTAAAAACAGAACTTTAAGTAAAAACAGAACTTTAAGTAAAAACAGAACTTTAAGTAAAAACAGAACGTTAAGTAAAAACAGAACTTTAAGTAAAAACCCTCATTAAATATGTAACTGTATTATATATTGAATGGCATACAATTATTCTATAGACGCGGATAATGAGAGTTTAACCAAATGGAATTCAGGTTTGAATCTTGAAGATATGGATCATGATGCAGGAGCTCCAAATAATACGTTATATAAAGCATGTAGAGATTCATTATTTGATGATATAAATTCTCTTGAATATCCGGATTTAATGTATGTAAAACCGATTATCATTTCTAAGAAAAATTTATACACTAAGCCACAAGTGATATTAGAAAATTATTCTATACGTGATACTGAACCAGCATGGAAATTAAGCATGGATGAAAAATATACACCAGCGTATTATTTTGATCCAGCATCCAGAAAATACCCTGTAGAATTTCCGGAAACTGTAACCCGTTTACACAATCAAACAATTAATCTGAAAAAATACGGTCTGAATATTACACTATCTTTTAAATTAATAAATAATTTTTTGAAAGAAACAAATAAACCGACTGTACTAGCAACAACTATTAATATAAATAACCGAAACTTCAAAGATAAACATACTGAATATATACATAAAACTGGATATGCTATGGGTAAAACGAAATCTGGGAATCAATTATTAATTCCTAATCGTGCAACGCAATCATCACCAGATTATGATCATCTAATGAGCCAAATCTTAATATTAGGAAACGGAGAGAAAGACCATTTTTTCAAAACGAATGCAGATAGTACATCTCCCGATATTTTTTTACGTGGCCAAAGAATGATAGTATATAAATTACTAGGTGATTTGCTACATGCTGTACTTGCTACACCGGATGACCTAGTATTTACACTAGACACGTATTTAAAAGATAGATGTAGAAAAAATGGCATAGCGGTTGTTGCCAAAGAATCAAATCTATTAGATGTTTTATTTAATAAAAAAACAAAATTGTATGATGTATGGATTGATAAATTATATGACAGAGATGAGAAAAAAAATCCATATGAAATAACTGGTGGAACAAAAGGGAAGGCAAAAAAAGCTCCTGCAAAAGTCCTTTCAAAGGGAAAAAAGAATAAACAGGTAGAATTAACTGGTAAAGAAGGAATATTGAAAGAAGGAAGAGAGGAAATAGCTAATGTGATGACTTCACGCAAGAGTGGTAATAAATACAAAAAAATATTAGTATCATGTTTCAATTATCATCCTGCTAATGAAATTATACCAGATGAAGGAATGGATGTTGAGCTTCCAGAAAGTACAGGAGGTAACAATAAGAAAGAATACGAAAATCTTGACAGATTCCCCGAGTATCGTACATTAAAAGAGCTGTCTGGACAGTCTATTACTGAACTATTACAGTTTGTAGAAACTAAAATAGAAAACCAGATGAAATTGAATAATGAAGTAATTGAAAAAGCGAATACGGATGAAGATAATAGACAAGAACTTACATATAATACAGAATTAACGTCATCAGTAGATAGTCTTGAGCAACAAATATTAATGTTGATTAAGAATTTGTATGCAATTAAAGATGAAAAAGCTATAGGAGTAAGCGACAAAATGGCCGAACTGGTTGAATTATTAGTAGATGACGCAAATATGTTATTTGAAGGTGACCTGGAAATATATTTACTTAGAAGTATTTGTAAAGATGATAAAAAAGCATTGGAAATGTACAATATTATGAACAGTTTAACAGACGAACACGGATTATTTGTATATGATTATCGTCTTCTATTAGATTTCGTTGAAAATATAGAGTTAATAAAAGATAATACACCAGAGCAGATAGATAATATAAAAAATGATAGTAACTTTGACTTCTTAAATAATAAAATTAACGAATATACTCGTAAAAAAGAACTATACCAACCAACTATTGAAGACCTTGAACAGTATTCTTTGATGAGTGAAGAAAACAGAAAAGAAATAGATGAAGTGAAAAAAAATAATTATACAACACACGTACCTAATGTTAATGTACCTAATGTTAATGTACCAACTAATGTTTTTAGGAATGGTATAGAAATGTATGCTGGTGGTAAATTTAGAAAAACAAAGAAAAATAAGAAAAACAAAATTAAAAAGTTGAGGAAAAAGACAAAACGGATTCAAATAAAAAAGAAGAATAGCACCAGAAGAAAAAAGAACTAACCAATTGAGAAAAAAGTAACATAAAAAACATATGATTGTATTATTATCTACATTCATATGTCAAATAAAAGAGGAAATAAGGCAACGTCTAATCCACAAAATATACGTACAATAGATACTAAGCATGCTGAACTATTAGAGAGATTTCAAAAAATAGAGAATGAAATAATACCTCAACTGCAAAAAGAGAAAGAGACGTTAAAACTCTCTGTCAATACTCTTAATGAAAACCAATTAGATGATTTTATGTTAATCAAAGATAAAATTGTAGAAATAAACAAGCAAATCAAATTATTAACACGAGAACGTAAAACATATTTGTTGGACAATTCAAAACATATTTTTGAATATTTTGAACAGAAACAACAGATTTCCAATGATTCCAATTTAATCAATCAGAATTCAAAGGTATTAAATTCCTTTTTCAAAATAAAAGCAGTTACGGAAGAATCAAGCAATATATCTAATGACAAATATAACCAATCTAAACAATATTACTCACAATATTGGGCAAATGTAAATAATGAAATTCAAAATATACAATCCTATATTATTGCCACTGATATTTGCAATATATGCAATAATGGCGAAATGATTGCATTAGACGAAGAAGGTATTCTCGTATGTAATAATGATAAATGCGGTAAGTATATATCTTATATCGTGGATAGTTCAAAACCGACTAACAAAGAGCCTCCAAATGAAGTCTCATATACTGCATATATACGTTTGAATCACTTCAAAGAGATATTATCTCAGTTTCAAGCAAAAGAAACTACACAAATACCCGAAGAAGTCATTGAAGATATCCGTGCCAGGATTAAAAAAGAGAGAATTACAGACATGTCTTTGATTAATTATGATAAAATGAGAGAAATATTACGTAAATTGGGGTACAATAAATATTTTGAGCACATTCAATATATTAATTCTATGTTTGGAATAAAACCACCAGTTATGAATGAAGAATTACACGAAACATTATGTGTTTTATTCATTGAAATTCAGAAACCATGGGCTGTACATTGCCCACCAAACCGTACTAATTTTTTTAATTATACCTACACTTTGTATCAATTGTGTGTATTGTTAGACCAGACCCAATATTTGCCATATATTCCCATGATGAAAGACCGTGAAAAACAGCTGGAACAAGATATGATATGGAAAAAAGTATGCAACGATCTGGATTGGGAATATTTCCCTACTGTGTAATATAATAATTATAGAGTTTATTATTATATTATAAGTTTTTCAATTGGTTGCATTTAAGCAGCAAGGCGAATACCACCAACAAGGGTACTACCAAGTGTCATACCAGCACCATTGCGTGCGCTGGAACCCATCGCAGGAATGAAAACATCAAGGATGCTGAAAGTAGCGGCAGCAGTCAAAGCAATAATGATAATCTCCTCTACATTAAGAGCTTTCTTGGGAATAAGCATCGCGCAAATGGCAACAGCTAAACCCTCAATCAAGTATTTGATAGCACGTTTCAACAACTCGTTCATGTCAAACATCTCAGGCATATTTGAATGTATAATATAACACAATAAAAAAATATCGTTTATTATTATTTACTTGAAATTACTTAAATATATACACCTTGAAAATGTATATTGGCTAAATGTCTTCTTTTGAGAAAAAGTCGTTACCAGATGGTGAAAAAAACCCTAAATATGTAGATCTGTGTGATGAAGATCCTACTATTGCTGGACAGAAATTTGCATGTATATCTTTTGTATCTCCTGAAAAGATTCTCAAGAAAAGAGAGGTATTTTTATTTGATCAGTTTATTAAGCAATGGGAGTTTTCCAAATCTATGGAAAGATATTTTGAATTTATCCATTTTATCGCATATAAGCATAATGTCAAAGTGGATAACTTGATAGAGGATTTTAACGAGTTTGTTAAAGAAGAAGGCATGAAACTCAAAAAGAGTGGCATAGAAGATGATTACAAAAATTTTATGGATAAACAGGAAGATAAGTTGAATGAGCAATTTACACGTGATCATGCTTTCCAAACATCTGTAAGAGGACTAAAGATAAGAGGTGTATTTGGAACGCAAGAAGAAGCTGAGATGAAAAGTAAGAAACTTCGTGAAAACGACCCCAATCACGACATATTTGTAGGACCCGTCGGCATATGGGTGCCTTGGGACCCGGATGCATACAAAACCGGACGCGTAGAACATCTGGAGGAAGAGTTAAACGCTCTTCATCATGAAAAAATGAAGAATGAACAAATGGCAAAGAAAGAATTTGAGGAACGTATTCGTGAGACGAAGAAGAAGGCCATCGCGGAAAATATTGAAAAGGCGAAGGAGCATAACAACGTATTAACACAGACATTGGATGATGAAGGTAACTTAATTGGAGTGAAAGAAACAGTTGATTTTGAATCACGAGAGGTTGCCGATGCAGAATCTACGAAATTACATAATGAAATGTTAATTTCCAATGCGAACAACGCTACTGACGAGGACTCATTAGAGAAAGTAGATTGAAAAATTGATTATCAAAAAAAATAAATTGTTATATGCATAATATGAATTATATAACAATACGAAATTTACGATTAGTATGAATCAGCCTACTGCTTTTTACACTGTATTAGAAAAAGTAGTATGGGGATCATTTAATGAAGTACTGCTAACAAAAACAGATTCATTTGAAAAATATAGCGATTATATTGATAAAAATAAGGATAGAGTAAAAGAGTTAGACTGTTTGCATGTTTTATTTTACTCTTATTTTAAATATAAGAAAAATAACCAATCATTCTGTAGAAAACAAAAATATGTCTCTATACAACAAGTATTAAAAAACACATTCTTAAGTGAAGAAAAGAAAGATGAATATATAAATTGTTTATCAACTACCCAAAAACATTATATTGCACTTAATCGGTTTGCATTCTTGTATAAGTATAAAAAAGCCCGATATGGTTGCACTGATGATATGTATATGAACCCTATATCAAAAAAAGGAAATAATTATATTGAAATGTTACAGGAAAATACCAAATATATCTTTACTATCCCTGATATTACAAAAATAATTCGCAAAAGTCTGCATAATTCAGAGGAATTATATGCAGATCCTCTTCCGTGTAAAAACCCGTATTGCAATCTACCTTTCACTAAGAGCAATCTATACGCAATTTATTTTGCTATCAAAAAGAGTGATTATAATATCCCAGAAGCATACCACACCTACTTTCAGTGCAACTTTTCATTAACTAAATTCTTAGATAATTATGAATGTATGCTCAGAGAAAGGGCAATAGATGATAGAAGCAAACTACTGGATGAAAGTTGCACATGTGATGTTAAAAATGATATACTAGATATGATTGAAATGTACAACGACAGTCATTCCAGTTTTAAGATTGACATTCATGATGATTTTCCAGAGGAAACTTTGTTTAAAACATTTACACCTTACGTCAAGTACTATTATCGTAGCATGTTTTCGTTAAATACCATAGACAAGGCAAAAAATCGTCTATATTGGCGTGCTTTACTTAAGCATTTTGCAATTCAAAATCCTCTTTTCGGACGTAAAACCATAAAATCTGTTAAAAAAATGAACAACAAACGCACAAATATTATAGCATTTAATGATATTGCTGGTACGTTTGAAGCACCTTGTAATTATAATACAAATGATAGTGATTGTCATATCAAATATAGCAATATTGAAAAGAAATTTATAACAGATTATAGAAAAGATATTCAAAATGCGGTGTATGGTAATTCTACTCACAATGTACGTGAAGATTTCAACAGCATAATGACACAGTACATAAACTATGCAGATAATACTATCAATAATAATATTGAAAGTGGGGATGAAAATGATAGTAATGGCAATGATGACAGTGATGACAGTGATGACAGTGATGACAGTGATAAAGAAAGTGTTAAAACTGAGATTGAATCATATAATGCCGATTTACCAGTGGTAGAGGATATGAATGTTAGAAACACACCGGCTTAGATAAAATATACTAATTCAAGAAAATAATATTAACAATAGCAAATATTATTTTTTTACCATTTTGATTTTTTCACGTTAATAGTAGTTGCTGACTTCTTCTTGGACTTGCTTGGGTCGTATGCATCGTCTTCGTCATCAGAACCCATATTTTTAGAAATCTCCCAAAACTCTTTTGAACCCAATCTAAAATCCGGATGTTTCTCAGCTTTATACCAAAATATCTGGTCATTCAACTTATTTGATTTCGCATTGTTATTAATAACCAAACATTCATAATTTTCGGTGGTCTGATCCATAACTGCACAAAACGCTTCCAGTGTAGGAAACATACTTGCATAATTTTCCCAGATGCGCTTCCTATTTGTCAAATAGGGTTCTCTTAATAAGAATACATAATCTATATTGGTTCTAAGATTAGGTGGAATGCCCAAAGGATACTGCATGGTAATAATTAACATAATTTTCCAATGACGTCCATTCATAAATAACAACCGCATCATTTTATCTCGGGTCCAACCTTGGTCATACAAACAATCATCTAAAATAACAAACGCTCTGGGGTCTATAGTGGTTCTTTTATATGTTTCCAGCTCCTTATTTACTTGCTTCAGTACTGTTTTTTGTCGGCGAAGTACATTCTCTATCAACACCGTATTATACTCTTCATGAATGAATAATTTAGGTACATGGGCAGCATAGAATCCATTGCCGGCTTCAGTTCCAGAAATAACCGTCCCAATAGGAATATCTTGATGATAATAGAGAAGATCTCTAACTAAAAACGATTTACCAGTGTCACGACGCCCAATCATAACGATAACCGGTCCTTTATTTTCATCTGGTTTAAAGGTAATTTCGCGCATATTAAATTTTTTCATTTCTAATGTCATTTTTATTGAATTTGTAATAATGTAAGAACATATATATTTCTTTATTATCAAACGTGAATTTACCAGATATTATTTTGCATTAGTTTGAATAGTTTAAGAAAAATATACAATCCACTTATATTGAGTATTTTTTTCCAATTATGCCTAAATTTGAATTGTATTACCATAAGATTCCTAAACTGAATGCATCATTCTTTAACGACATTTCTAATAATTCTACCGTAACTGAATATAATCCATATAAAATTAGTAATTATCAAAATTACAACCCTCTGTACAATGAATTATTTCATTTAGATGAAAATACCTATAACAGAATTACTTTAAATCAAAGATACCAATTTGTCGATCCGAATACTGTGTATGACAGAGTATCTGACACCAATTTAGAACAAAATATTTTCATAAAGTTTTCACCTCTGTTAGACCCTATGCGATATATGGTGGGTAAATATAAAGAACAACTACCTATTATACAGAACTTGCCTGGCATCAAAGACAATGTGGGCACAACTCACCCTAAATATATTGATACGAATAATGTTTCCTATACTGATAATTTCTTTTGCTATCTTTGCAGTCAAGTGCTGCATATGCATTCTTTTGTCAACTCACTTGATTATTATGGATCATTTTTATGTATTCAAAATAAATACAAAATAGATATATCTGATGATATTGAATATTTACAAAACTCTGATTATTTCAATAAACATTTGAATGAACTTTTTACAGTAACACTTACCAATAATCCTTTCTTGAATTTTGCATCGAGAGCGAACAAAGAACCTTTGCGTATATCAATGAATAATAAACACAATGTTACTTGTTGCTCTTTGCCGGATTTACAAGTTGATTCATCAGAAAATAATTCATTTGATAATGCAGAATTAAATATGGTATATGAAAATAGTAATATTTCTAAACAAGATAATTACATTGATAGTGACGAGGAAAGTATAGGCGATAGTAGCCAGGATAGTCGTGTATCATATTCATCGAATGATTCGGAATTAATCAATGAAAACACAAATAGTAGTGTCCATGATGGTGACACTGACAGTGCTGGTGGCGATGAAAACTGGGAAACAGATAGCGATGATGAAAGCGGGCATTCTTCTATGTGTGAAAATGAAACATTTGCTTACATTAATGAATATCCAGTTCAAGGAATATGTATTGAAAAATGCAAGGGCACGCTGGATGATTTATTTGAAAATGAACAATTAAGCAGTAGCGAAGGCATTTGTGCATTGTTTCAAATTATAATGACTCTATTATGTTACCAAAAATGTTTTCATTTTACTCATAACGATTTACATACAAATAATATTATGTACTGTGACACAGATATTGAATTTTTATATTATAACTATAATGGTCAGCTATACAAAGTGCCTACATATGGAAAAATTTATAAAATAATAGACTTCGGTAGAAGCATTTATAAATTTAATGGACGAATTTATTGCAGTGATAGTTTTGGTCCAGAAGGTGATGCTGATACACAATATAATACAGAACCATTTTTCAACGAAAATAAGCCAAGAATTGATCCAAATTTCAGTTTTGACTTATGCAGACTGGGCTGCTCTTTGTATGATTTTATTATTGACGATGATGAAAACCCCACTGACTTCAATGATCTTCAAAAAGTTATCCAGTTATGGTGTCTAGATGATAACAATAAAAACATTTTATACAAAAAAAATGGTGAAGAAAGATATCCTGATTTCAAATTGTATAAGATGATTGCTAGAACTGTACATAACCATACTCCCGAAGCTCAACTTAAATTACTCTTTTTTTCACAGTTTGAAATATCTAACAAAAAAATAGGCAATATAAACATTATGGATATTGATAAAATACCTACTTATGTCTGAGACATACCAAGCAAACGAACTCTTTTTTGACGTATAGCATTTTGACCACTAGTCGTGAAAGTAGATCTAAAATCTATCATATCACTCTTTACAATTTCTCCATGATGGTCACTATATATTAGTCGCTTGATTTCAAAACTCTGCATCTTGGTGTAACAATCCACACACGGTTGGGAACAATCTAAAGTATTTGAGTTTGTAACACGTGCGACGTAAAGAGTAATTTTTTTTGTAATATTTTGTTTTCTGCATTTTCTCAATACATCAATCTCTGCGTGACACGAACATGCATGTGCAATCAGTCCATCTTTGGAATGTGTTCTATAGTTATTAAACCCCCTCGCTACGATTTTCCCAGATACAACTGCAACACACCCGTGTTTATATCCAACGATTGATTTGGTCGCTTCATAACCAGCAAGTTGTATGTACCGCAAATCCCGGTTTGAACATGTTAATGACATAACATACTATATTGATTTCTGTTTAGATTGAATAGATTATATAAAATCTATTCAATTTTTGTATATTTTTATCTTTTTCTGATACTATACATTCATGGTTGTATATCATATTTTTTAGCAAAATCAGCAGGCGTATATATTGGGATATTCATGTCTTTTGCTTTTTTTACTTTATTAGAAACGTCATCATAAGATTTTGTAATAAGTATATCTGTATTTTTCCCTATATTATCATCTAATATACCGCCTATCGTATCCAATGATTCTATTATGTGCTTATCTCTCACTTTCGTCATAACTATATGCTTTCCATAAAGTGCATGAGAGGTATCATAAGTCTTTACGTCTTTGTTTTCAAACGTCATTGTATTTTCTAATTCACTTGTTAGCTTGTGTGTTAGTTTAATTTCTTTTATGAAAACCATAAATTTGGTTATATTTTCTACAAAACTTTTTGCGTTTTCTGTGCCAATTCCAGGAATAGACAATAACATCTTTCTTTTCTCTTCCTCGCTTTCGGTGCTAGTTAAAATTTCAGGATACTTACTCATTATAGGAGTAATTTTTCTAATACCGATTCCTCTTCCAAATAGGTTAGATGCAGCCATAATATCAATTAATGAAGCTTTCGCCACTTTATCGCGTATGCCATCATGTATCTTATTTATCATTTTTTCTTTGAAACCTTCTACTTTCTCAAAATCAGTTTTGTTCATGTCTATGATTTTCGGAATGGTATTGTATCCAGCTTTCATTAATCGTTTTACATTGCCACTGGATAAACCATCTACTTCTATGCCTGTAAAAAAAGCGGTTATGTTCTTTTCTTGTACTGTTTCATCCATAGATATGTCGTCTAATACTATATCTACATGCGTTTCCGTCCAATGATAAGGTACTGTTGGCATTTTTGCTTTTTCGGCTGATGTTGTTACGGATCTGATGTGAGGGATTACATCGCCACTGCGCACCAATTCAATTACTGCTCCAATTCCTATTTTATTCGTTTCAATGAAATTACCGTTAAACCCTGTTGCGTATTCTATCGTTACTCCTCCCAATCGTATAGGTTCTATCCTTACGCGAGGTTTCAAATAACCACTTTTGCTTGGTGTCCATATTACATCTAAGACTTTTGCTTCTGCTACTTGGTCTGAAATAACCATCTTAAATGCAAACGCATGTTCAGGATTTCCTGTTTTGCGAATATGGATTTTGTCATTTGTTACAATCACTCCATCTATCTCGTAATCATAATTTGTGCGCCAATCTATTAATGTTTCCGATAACGTTTCATTTGATATTTCAGTGTCTAATCTATTCTGTACTACTCTGTGCCCCAATTCTTCTAACTTCGTCATTTGTCCAGACGGTGTCAATTCTGGTTTAATCACTTCATATGCAATAAAATGTAAATCACGGGATTTTTCATCAATAGTTTTACTATTGACTATTCCTGAGACTAAATTGCGAGGATTTGCAAATGTATTTTTATATTTATCATCAAATGTTGATTTCAAAATAATAAATTCTCCGCGCACTACATAACCTTTTTCTTTGGGCAACTTTAATACTTTTAATAAATGACTAACATCCTGTCCAACTTTTCCATCGCCGCGAGTATATAACTTGGCAGTTTCTCCCTCTGTCGTATATAATCCACTTACACCATCTAATTTACACGACAATAAATATGGTCCGGTATATTTATTTTTCCACTTTGATAATGCAAATGTATCGGGTTTTATTTTATCCATGGAAGCCATCTCATACGGCAATGTCACCTTATTCTTTTCCACCTTGGCTCCTACCCCTTCTAATACTGGATTATTCGGATACTTTCTTTCCATAAATTCAACTATAATGTCATACTCCGCATCGGTTGCAATCGGTTTCTTTGTATTGTAATATTGTTCATTTGCAAATGTGATCATATTTCCCAAATCATACTCAGATAGGTTTTCTATTACTGAAAATCCTTGGGTCTTAAAAGCTAACATGTCTGTTTTTACCTTTTCTTTGTCCATTTTACTTTCCTTTTTCATTTCTTTATCTTTCTTATTGTCATTCTTTAAAACCTTTTTCCTTTTAGTTATATTTTTAGACGAACTTATTTTTAATTTAGATTTGGGTAAATCACTCGCTGTTATAATAGGTACTAACTCTGGTAACTCTTCTATTTCTAGGATTATTGGTTCTTCTATTGGTTTTACTTCCTCTGTTACTTTCTTCTTTTTTGTATATTTACGTTTTGGTTTATCAGTGGTTGGTTTTATTTCTTCCGTTACCTTCTTCTTTTTAGTATATTTACGTTTTGGTTTATTAGGTTTATCAATAATTTGCGATTCTATTGTTTTATTTATAAACTCAACCGATCGTCCATCTATGCGCTCGTCGGGCGTCTTGTATTTCATATTCAATACTTTGAATATATCCTCTTCAGTTTTTACATTCTTGTCTAATTTATCTCCTTTTTTCTCTCCAACTTCTTTTTCATAAAATCCGTGCTCATTGAGCGATATGCCCATTTTTAGTGAATGCCCACGCATAACAGTATTAAATGCTTTACTTCCTGTAAAATATAATACAGCGAAGGGGTACTCGTCGGGTGGGGAATACATAAAATCTACTCTACGTGCTATAGCGTTTCCTTTTAACTTTGCAATAACTAAACATTTGGTATTTCCACAAGACAATATTTCTAATATGATGCCAGTAGCTTTCAAAGATTCTACAAACTGTTTGAATACGTCTGGGTTCTTAGAAGTTATAATCACATCTACATCACCAGATGTCTTTGCACCACGGCGAAAACTGCCCACTATTTCATATTGACTATCTTTATCTGCTATTTTTTTGAATTCTTTACGAAATAATTCGTTATATTCGTTAATCTCTTCGCGAGGAATGCGCTTTATTGTATCTTCATAATATTTCAATCCAATTTTCTGAACATTATTTAATAAGTCATCTTGTCTTTCACGTAATTCGTCAATATTTCTGATGCCTTTTTCTATTAATTCAACTGCTTTTTTAGGTCCAATTCCATGTATATCTGTAAGCCATGTCAAAGGGTTATCTTTTTCACTTTCAAAGATACTCAATGTTCCTGTTTTGATGTATTCATTCATTTTGGATAGTATTGTTGGACCTATATGAGGTTTCCCTTCCATCTGATTCACATCTGTAATATCATTTTCTTCAGCCAATACTGTATCTAGAGCTCTACTGTAAATGCGAGAACGAATGTTATCACCTTTTTTTTTCATCACAATAGACATCTTTTCTAACATTTCAGATAATTGTTCATTCAATCTGGTTTCTTTTAAAGATTCCTTTTCGTGCATTTTATCTGAAATATTATCATCCTGGGACATGTTTTTATCACTCTTTAAAACGTCTTTTCTACCTTTATCAATCATTCGTAAAATACTATTAGTTTCATCTTCTATTGTATCTTTCTTAATTATATCCATAATATATATTATGGATATAAAATAGTTATCTAAAACCCAGGTTCATCTGTAAATATTTGGGTTGCTTTTAAACTGCTTGATTTACTGTCGGTAACTATATTCATGAAATCATTAATTGATCCATTCATGCTTAAAAATGCAAATAGCGCTACAAAACCAGACACAAATACATATACAGAATCTCTAATGATGTACTTTAATGGTTTCCATTCTTTGGTTACATATTTCATTTCTAAAATTTTCAGTAAGAAAAATATGCCGGATATTAACACTGCTATTATCAACAACTTTTCCATCTAATATACTAAAATACAGAATATATTACTACATTTACTACGCATTTTCCTAAATTGGAGGCAATTCTTCAATATCATTTAATAAAATGTCTTCAGTGGATACTTTACTGACTGGCTCATCTAAAATATCAAATCCACTTAAGTCTATTGGCTCTGTAGATATTTGCAATCTTTCGTCATCGTCATCCTCTTCCTCTTCCAATTTCCTTTGCAATGCACGAGCAGTACTTATATCCTCCAAACGTTCTATTGACTTTG